>Ga0115844_100570_pt1 | contig 10754 bp, 5 predicted proteins | sample InSIn1gowninarea_FD_83858 | JGI IMG/M metagenome (GOLD analysis project Ga0115844, IMG submission 83858) | reverse complement strand
TAATAAAATCGTCAACAAATGTATCGTATTCTGCAATCCGTCGAAACTCCTCCACTGTTTTGGAATGATCAAGGGCATACTTTTCAATGTGATCCTTGAGTTTGCTGTTTAATGTGGACTGAGATTTCTCCAATGTTGACATTTGCTGTTGTGATGACTTTAGTTGATCTTCTACTTCGGTGATCTTTTCCATCACAATTTTCAAATTTGTTAAAGCTGGCTTGACTACGCTTTGAATTTCTGTCGCCCACTTGTTGACTTCCTTTTTAAGCTGTTGCAGGTCATTTGAGAGGGACAGCTGTTTTTCTTGTCCGTTTTTGGCTGCTGGTGTAGGACTGATGATTTGATCAAGTGGCGATGTGTATAGCTTGGTCGGTGGAGATGGCCATATACTTTCACAAATGAAATTATAAAATTTTGTTAGCATGATAGATAAATAATGTAAAATTATAATAGCTACCACTGGTAGTACAAGAAGAGAGTAACCGTAAAAGTCCATGACTTTTGCTTGTGAGGCAGTAGAAAAAAAAACCGGAAATTTGGGGGAACGGTGACTTGATGTACTAGTTATGGTGGTGATGAAGCTTTTACGGTTGAAAGGGTTTCGGCACCAAATCTGTAACGGACCTTTGCCTTATGGGGGCGGATCTCACAGCTACAGCCCTGGTGAATGCCAAAATAAGTGCTTGTGGGAGAGACAAAGGGGTTAATTTTTAGGAAATAAATTTTATTTGAACATGAGCTAACCTTAACGAACTCTCACTTAACAATTTAACAATTATATTAGATAAATATTGATATTTATATAATTGCTACAAGATTGGGGAAAGACTGAAAGAGTCCCAATCTGTAGACCCGAAGGCTATGTCCTAATCCTAGAGAGATGAGATTTTTCATCTCTCCATTCCAGAGTTCAAATTCCTTCTGTCACATGCATGGGGTTTTAGATGATGGGAAGAATGATGCTGAAGGTAGTTCTCAATGGTGCACATGACATGCATACACCATGAGGACATAGCGAGGGGCTACAGTATATATTGAATAAATGTTGTCCAATAATTGTAATCATAATTTTTACGAAGCATAGTCCTTATATGTATGTACTTTCCAGCGTCGTCTACGTTTCTACGTTTGTCTTTTTTACCTATGAATACTGCTTCAATAGGTATCCAAGCATCTCCTGTACAAGTTAATGCACAGTGAACGCTCAAAAATGTTAAAGAGCGTCACACTGAAGCCTAGTATGATTTAAATCATATAATATCCATTTAAAATTAAATTGGCGATTTCAGAAAACCATTAGATTATCGTCATATACATTAGTAAAGTTAGTAACATATTGCACACAGATTTCACCATCATCACCACTCATTTGATCCTTCCGTTTTCACCATATGGTACCCTTATGCTCTACATAATCAACTTCCCCAAATGAGTTCACACATTTATTTATGTACATTGCATCAGCGTTCAAGCAATTTCCACACAATCCATGTCAAAAGGAAAAGGAAGTAAAATCTGGTTTTGGAATAAATAAGGTAGAGGAAGAAAAGCAAGCAAAATCCTATATATTTTCTTGGTTTCTTCCTTGGCACAGTTTTACATGGAAATTTTGTGGCTTCTCTGTCTGCCTCCTTCCCAGTCGTCTCCTTTTCAAATACTTTGACTTGGCTTATCGTTTAACTTAATGTATTATGTATTATGGTGTAACTAACGGAAATAAGTGTGACCAACTGCCTGTTCTTATGAATGAATGATATGATATGTGATGTATGTATAGGTAAGTAAGCAGTCGTGCTTGTGCATTGTGCCCAAAGGAAAATCCTGTTAACTCAAGTGTGATTAAATAAAAAGCCCAAAAAATGTCCACGTTGTCGCTCAGACCTAAAATCTCATCAGCGCAACATAAGGCAACGAAGGAAATCTCGGTGGTATGGTGGTGTGTGGTGTTATGTAATCCATTTAGTGAAGGAACAAAGTTTTCACATTGTTATTGTGAAATATATCTACCTGTGTCACATTTTTTATGATGAAGTTTCAATATCACGCCTTCCTGTGTGTTTATCAGTTGGCTGGTTAATGCATCCGGTTGGATTCTCTATCCGTCCGTGTGTATAAAAAATGAATATACTTTTTTAGGCGGAAAATCATGATAGATTTTTCTCCGAAGATGTTATTTGTTTGATGATACGCGGTGTATGGACAAAAAAGATTTTCGTGAATTTTCACTACACTTTACAAGCTTTGACGATGTCAAGTGTGATGCGACTACTGACTACTGTCATGAGAGAAAGATGATGGAAATGATGTGTGGAATACCAATGAACCTCTCTTTTCGCTATTTTTTGTACTAGAAAACAGATTTTATGCACCATTTACGCCGAACGTGATGATGAGCTGACATTTACGACAAACACCGCTCACCGGCAGAAAATCACGCGGAAAAGTTTTATACAAAATCAGACAAGAACAAGTTGATAAGGTGGAGAGAGACACAGATACTGAGAGAGTGAGCGCTTGGCAATCTTTCTGAAAGTTTTATGTCTTGTCTGTCAGATCAGATTCAGTTGTATGGAAAGTGTCTCTCGCCTTTTAGATGTGAGATGCGAATGGGATGAGTCTTCTCTCTGGAATAATTTCCATTTCATCACGACGACGACGACCAACAGTGTCATTACATTTAGTCTAGATTCGACGAAAGAATCTGTGAGTCAAATTACATTTTCTCGCTTTCCCATGAATTTCATATTATTCCACCCCCAGCAAACAAAACTCAGCTTCGCTGAACTGTACACAATAAGACCTTAAAAGGGAATGAGCTTTTAAAACAAGCTTACTTAGCAAAATCTGAAACTGAAAATAAAAAAAATCTCATTTCCATTCATCCAGATTGTTATTATCGCAAACCACGAAATAAGCTCATCTGTCGTAGTCGTCAGTCGTCCTTTTTTTGCGTCTACTTTTTATTCAAAGAATAAAATTTAACAGAAAAAATAAAATTACAAGAGAGCACAATTCCATGAAGAAAATGAAATGAAAAGGAATATTGTGCAAGCACCGGAAATTAAATTTTTGCGGTTTAGTTGTACTACAACTTGGAAGACTCCATGTGTAAAGAAAATGCAATTTAATACCGCAATGCGACTATCACACAAGAAGGAAAATAATACTACCAAGTTTGTCGACATGTAATCAAATCAAAATGAGTTTTGATTTGACAGCTTGGTTTTGGTGTCATAGTCATGTCAGTCAACAGTTTAGCGTTTTTTTCCTATAAATATGTTTAATTTCCATATTTTCCAGCAGTATGGTTTTCTCTGTATTTTACGCAATAGAAAGAATGAAGGAAAAATTTATTGCGGCGATGACACAAACAGATGAACTAATTTTTTTAAAGCTTCAAAAAACGTGAACATGAACACGACGGCATTTCATTTCTGTGTCAAACAAAAAACCGGAGTAGGAGATTTTTTCCCTCTAGTAATTTATGTAAATTTTTGCGGTGACGAAAGATAGTGGATTTGTTAATCTTGCAACCTTATTCCTGGGAGAAGGAAGTGGCTTTGCATTTTTAATGTAAATAGCTTTTTCAACTAAAAAAGTAGAACTGTTAATGGTCTGATGCTCATTGTTTTTTTAATCTGTGTCCCATTTCCAAGAATTACGGTACTCTTGTGGTGGTGAGATGGTTGGTATTTGATATCATGCATTTCAATGCTATTTGTTTTGCGTGTCAAGGGATTTGGATTTACATTTACATGAATAAATTTTTTGTTGAGTGTCTTCATATATATACAAAATGAATGGATACATAAAGTTTATGTTGTTGTCTTCATTTTCTCCTTGATGTGTTGTGGAAATGTTGAAATCATGCGGAAAATGAATCAGTCTTATTTTCCAGCCCTGTATCAAAATAGAAGGTAAAAAGAGAGTGAGTTAGAATGAAGCAGTGAACCAAAGACCCTCAGTTCAAATGGAACGAAGAAACAATTTTTTTTATTCATTGCCACCAAACAAGTTGGATAATGGTAGATGGATGTATGGATATATGTGGTTTTGTAGCATGTAGCCCTTTTCATCATGTTTTTTTCCCTGATGTGTGTGATGACATGACATTGTACCTGCGAAACGGATTAAGAAGTCTGCTCAAAATAATATAAGCATGTGTTGCGTAAAAGTAAATGTGTAACACAAAAGTAAAGATTTTTTTGGAGAGTTCAACATCTTTTGGAAAGAAGCCGAGAAAAGGCAGAGAGAAAACACAAGAATAAATGGAAAAAATCCATTATTCATCGTCTTCTTGTATATATTCCCCGCCAAAAGTATATAAGAGAAATGATAAAAACATGAAATGTACAAACTTAGTTATATGAATATTTATAGAAATATGGTGTGTAACAACAAGAAAGTGTGGGAGAAGACCGGATATCGCTTTCAAGAAGAAAATCCAGCACACACTGCGAGAAAGAAAAAACCTTCTTGGCTTAACTTACAGTTCAGCAACTCTTTCGACTATATTTTTTTCCTGCAGGCTTTTTAGGCTCAGCAGATGATGATGTTGTTTTCTCAAGAGAAAATGTAATAACAAAACAGCAAGAGTAAAATTCTAGACCAAAAATATTTCATTCAATAAAAAAACTAAAAACATTTCAAAAGTAACAAAACTATCCATTTTTTATGGAAATCCATAAAGCTGAAAATATTGGCCTAGTTTCAAAAATGACTTTATTTAAGATGACCAAATTTCCTAGTTTAGTTTTTAGACACGCGTGACCCAAAGTTTTTTGAGTCCTTTTTCGGTAAAAAAACAAGATGATTACGATTTGACATGGAAAGAAGCCCCTTTTGTTACACCAAACAAATAAATGTGATTTTAAGCGGTTTCATGTGTTTATTTAAGCGTAGAACCAACATTAAATCCTTTTTAACTACTTGGTCTCGTCTGGTCTTCTCTTCTGGAGGCCAAACAAAATGGTTATCATAAATCACTGTAATAAGTACGTAAAATGGCTAGCAAATGTTCTCTTTATCACATATTCTCTTTAATTTTTCATTATATTCAAATTCAGAATACAAACTCAAGTCAGCCAGTATTGCATTGTTGTTATAATTTTTTATTGTTAAAACTTGGTTTGTATTTAGGCGTGTGGGGCTCACACAGGAAAAGGCTTAAATTTTTCGAATGATGACGATACTAACGAATAGGTTGCTTGTTTGTTTGTCTGCGTGTGAGGCTGATCCACTTTACCAGACATTCCACTCGTTGTCTCTCTATTCATCCCTATAAATCTACAAAAAAAAATCCGTAAAAAATCACAGTCTCGCCTCGCCCATCTCTATCATCCTATACAACAATATTATTATCTTCCATGAAGTCGTTGACTCATCCGTCCGTTAGATTCATCTTTATCATCACAACCCCCACAAAAAATACCACTTTTTACCCACTTTTAGCTAAAATAACGTGCATTAAGCTTGGCTGAGCTGAGTGTTCATCCATTTCCTCTTTTCTGATGTGTGACTACTCAAAATAAAAAAAGCACTCAAGCTAAGCCTTCATTTATCAATGCTACTATTATGAATACCTGGTTTTGGTGCGATGGACGCTATTTTTGGAATACACAATACATTACACAGGTAATCTATTGTGATTGTGTAACTCTCATAAAAAATATGTATGTCACATATTCAGAAATAGTGTTTTGTCAGCTATAAAAAACCACTATATACTATCTCATTGCATTACTCTCGATCCATGAATGGCTTCATCTCATATATCTCACTTCACTTTTTACTACACATCTTTTTTCCCGTCAAATATATTTAATTCTCTTTGGACTATCCCCTCCCCCACACACATACATTCAATAGTAATCAAGTACCTGTTTTAGCTTTTGAAGAGTGGCTAAAAATGGAAAATATTAATAAAAACGAAAAGAAGGAAGCCTGCGGTTTTTTTTACATGATAACTACATCTCGTAAGGAATTTACGGTTTGCCGTAATAGAAAATATAAAAATGATTTTTTATTTTACTTTTTTTTGACATGGGGCGGTATAACAAAAAAAATGAATGAAATGTTTAAATTTATAGTCCTACTGTTTTCAAGATGAAATATTTTATTAGACGAAGAATAAAAAGTAAGTATGGTTGCAACTTTGCAATGCACTATGTTTTCATTTTTTCGTCTGTTGTACAATATTTTCAAACAATACACCAAAAATTACGATTACGATGATTTTTTTAGTGAGATAAGTAGACATACAAAAGAGGGACTTGCTTCTTCGTATTTAAGATTAAGACACAATAATAATTTTAATGGACGTAAGATGTAATTCAATGAGCGATCATGATGGCGATGTGATGCGATATGTGATGTGGTTGAAGAAGAAAAAGTGAAATATTTTGTCTTAAAATTAAATATAAAATATTTTTATGCTTGAAAAAATGTGATGAAGGAATGAAATAAAAAAGTGCATTTTCAAACCGAGATGTACTTTTGTGGTTGATGCTGACTTAAAAAAATGCAGTAATAAAAAAATACAATTGTGTATGCACAATACAATGTATGTGTGTGGCTTTAGCATTTTCTTCCCTTTTTTCTATTATGCACGATTACTCTTGAAGTAAGTATGATAAAATGAAGTAAGTTTTTATATAGATATATGCAGTTTCAAAACGTTTTTTAGTGAGCAACTGTTATAAACGCAGTCGTGCGTGTTAGTCCGTCTCTTATTTTAAACCGTTCACCACCAACAACCAGCCCAGCCAGCCAAGCCAGAGCCAACTTTGTTTTAACAAGCAAAAGTTTATAATACGCAATTGTTGAAATTTTTACCTTCTCTTTCTTGTTACTTTTGTAAGAAGTAAAAGCACGTTACGTTGCGCAACTTACAAACATGTTATGTTATGTTGTATCAATAAATACTATCTAGAAGCAACTTTGGGTGCTATTTAAAGTGTTGTATCTTGTTACACAGAACAATTATTTCATATTAAAATCAGATAGATTATGCCCTTTGAAACTACTTAAAAACTATAATTAATTGTAGGGGGTGTGTTGCATAAGAATTAATTAATTAATTTTGTTATAGAAGAATATATTCTATGGATGGACGGGTTTTGCAATTACTTTTTCCAGGCATTTTCCTAAGTTTTGTTTCTTTTGCTGTGAGTGCTGTGACCATGTCCTATAGAAGTGAAAATGCTACGTTATAATTATTTTAGACATTGGATCTGTTTCTCAATAACACTGACATAATTATTTTAACCAGTAGCCCAAGCTCTCTCTCAAAAAAGTCTTTTTGAAAGAACCTCGAGAGACGAGGCACATGGAAGAACAAAACAGTTGATTGTGCAAAAGGCCATGGCCATGGGATATATGGGATCATTAGAGATATGGAAAAGAGACGCTGATGTCAGGACATGCCAGTGACAAAAATATTATGAAGTGACACGCGATTCAGAAGCAAAAATAGTCGCTCATTTCGCATAAAAATTTATCTCTAGACGCATCTGCTCTGTGGAATTGCAATTATCAGTTCATTTTCCTTCGCCCCATTTCCATCCAGAACTCAGAACTATATATACATAATAATCAAATCACCACATCAAAAGATACGTCAAAATCAAGAAAACAAACAGAGCCAAACAACGAAAATTGTATTTCGTGTTAAATTACTTTGATCTGGTTCTTATTTAAATGTATACAAAATTTATTCATGTTTGTCGCCTAAAATGTTAATATGCATTGAAAACTCTAAACACAACCCCAAAGACATGTGAAATGTGAATGCTCTCTCAACTGTTACAATAACATGTAGGCATATAATATTATAATCTAATTCTTCTTCAAAAATTGGTAAAGCAAAGGTCATAGTTCAGATTATGATATGGTTTAATGGTATATGACACTTTTGACCTGTAAAAGCCTTGGGTTTGGATTTATAAGTTTACTTGTTTCAGTATAACTCGGAGTGAGTGTGCTTTTCTTTGTTTTTATTAGTTTGTTTGCTCTCTAATAAGCTATAAATAAAAAGGGTGATAACTATTTCCAATTGATTATATTGATAGGGTAAGATTATTGGGGGTTCAGAGTCACACTGAATCATGAAGCCATTTCTTGAGCATTCATTTTTCCATTCTCCAAAACTTCCAACTGTGTAAACTGTGTGCACGCATCAGCAAACAAATCAACCAGACAACTTTTATGATTTCTTTCTTCCTGTCTTGATGAGTTTGGTTTTGGTTAGGAGAAGGGGAACTCCAGCAAGCCACCTAACTAATATCAAAGAAAAAAAAACAGTTAGATTTTTTTTTATTTTTTTCTGGATAGAGTCACCACACCACCACCCTTTTCACAAACCAATAAGGATCCACATTGCGTTTTCATATCTTAAGTTGCAACCAAAACGTTTAATTTTGTCGGGAAAGAAAAATAAATTCAACTTTCGAAAACAAAAAGTTTGTTTATTGAAAGTATAACCATCTCAAACCAAAACAGCAAAAATCTCAACCACAACCGATTCAAGTTCAAGTTCCAACCGAATCCAGACAAGTTGGGCAGACTTGCCACTCACTTTATTAGATTAAACCAAGAAAAAAATCAAGAGATATATTATCTTTCATCCCCACACATAAAATTCATAAATGTATGTAAATCATCTACATTTCTACCTACTTATTATATATTAAAAAAAGTTTTCTCATTCCCAAAATTAGGATAGATTGAGGCGGTGATGATGATTGGCGTTATTTTACTCTCTGTAGAATTGATTGAGTGGTGGAACCTCTCACGAAAAAAAAAGTTCTAAAAAAGATTCTAGCGAAGCGAAACAATAGTTTTTCCACTTATTCGTCCCAATTCTCATCGATTCATTTAATTAGGATCAGATTCTCAGTTGACTTTTAACTTTGTTGAATTGCCAAGCAAAAAAAGTTTCTGGTGGAATGAGGCTATAGAATTACCATATAGAATGGTATTTAATTTCTACATACGATAAGATATTCTCACTCATTTTTCAAGCCTCATCTCACCGGTGAAGCTGCAGCTTTTGATGACGATGATGATGATGAGATGATAGTGTTTCACTTGTCTACTTTATAAGTAAAGTATGCAAACAAAATTAGGAAGTTTTAAAGCAGATTTTCTATATGCTTTACGTATGTAGATGCCATCATCAGAAATTCTCGGTACTTCCTTCCGTCCTCTTCAGAAACAAAAGTGCATTTTTACGCATTGACATAAGGATGTAGTTAGTGTAATTCAGTATTCAAGCCAAAAGGGATAAAAAAGAGAGAAATGGTATTTCCAACAACACCAGCCAACTTGACTTGCTTAAGCAGGCGTTCCGTTATCCAAATCTCTCTTCTCTTCAATGAATTTCATATTCAAACAAGATACTCTCGTCAACTTCCAAATAAGGCTTGTAGTCTCCAGTCAAGTCTAGTCAGGCATGCTACTCTTCTAGAGAGATAGTCTCTCTCTCAAGAGCTGTTTATTTCCCGAGAAGGGCATCATCATCATGATCATCCTCTCACATCACCATTCAAATTCAACATTGCATAATACAAAAAGCTCATGTAAACTCACATTTATTTTCAAATAACATTCTGAAAAAATTCTTGTGGTTTTTCTCTACTCACTCTGGTACTGCTATCAAACATTCCTCCAAGTCTACAAGAGACTGACTCCAAACAAGATGTATAGTATAGTTTACGACTTGACGAGATACAAAATGACTCTTGATTTTGGTGGTAGAAAATTGCCCTACAGCTGCATCCATGCTCAGTTCAATTCTAACTCGGAATTTGAATACGGTTTTGGAAAGAAACACAAATAACAGGATAAAGAAATAAATATTCAAAAAAGATGCTTCAGTTTTTTTCACCAGCGGATAAAAAATATCATGATGATGACGACAATGCTTACAAGCTTTTTTTAAATCTTTTTTATGCAAATTAAAATTAAATGAGACATCCGACATGCTTATCCTTTATTTTCGAAAGTAGTTAATTTTGTTTTCTTCAAAAAATGAACTTCTTTTCAGATTTAATTGATGTGTTATATTTCTTCCTTCTTTTGACAGATGGAAAGCCGCAGGACTACCAGCATCGCTTATTTTCTCGAGCGCAACGAATCCAAGCTCGGGTGACACGAGAAGTAGTTCATTCCACCGTTCGTGGAAGCCAACGGCATCAGCACCGCGAGAAAAGGGAAATTCCACTTTCTTCTACTATTCATCCAGTAAGTTTACCCCCAAAAAAAACTTCCAGAATAACATCCAAACTGAAACTTAAACCACATTTATTATTTAAGAAGACAACTAACTCTAATACCTATAATTATGATGATGGCAAAAATAAGTATAAAAAATACAAACTAGTCAGTAGTGTGGGAATAGTCTCATGATGATGATGATGACCATAATTCGGTATAGCATGAATATATTATGATACTTACTTACATGCAAGTTTCTTTCTTCTTTGGAGAGAGACAATATGTCTGTGAAAATACTGGATTTTTTATTATCTCTTCTACCTCATTATCATTACATCAACATTGTTATAATCACTACTTTTTTATGATTATAATGCTCAAATCACATAATATACTTTATTTTTTAGATCAACAAAAAATTATCATAATGAGAGCATCTACACTTTCATATTTTCCAGCCCTGTATCAAAATAGAAGGTAAAAAGAGAGTGAGTTAGAATGAAGCAGTGAACCAAAGACCCTCAGTTCAAATGGAA
>Ga0115844_100569_pt1 | contig 10770 bp, 5 predicted proteins | sample InSIn1gowninarea_FD_83858 | JGI IMG/M metagenome (GOLD analysis project Ga0115844, IMG submission 83858) | reverse complement strand
TCAGAGGGGAACTACGGATAAATACCTGGTAACTCCTGTCGATAATGGCAATTGGAAATGCGTTCAGGGCTCCCACTGTCTTTGGTTTGAATTCTGCAGGTTGGTGGCTGAATGATCGTAAAATGCATGCAGGGAGCAGAATGGTTTTTTGGCAAAAAGTGAGAAAAACGCGAAATTTTGGCAAAAATATGGACAATTTGGTTTTTTGGCGCGCTTTTTGGATGACGTCAGCATGACATCATCAGGTGGGGTCAAGGTCGGATGACGTCAGCATGACGTCATCGGGTGACGTGGCGGCTTACGATTGGTCCACAGGGATGAGGAGGTGGCAGGCAGGTCAGCGCCCTGGCGGACGGGGGCGCTGACGGGGCGATGACGTAGCAGTGACGCTGGCAGGCGGGTTCGTCGAAACCGGAAGTGGTAACCGGTCTCGTATCGCACCGCTTTTGATACGGAGGTGGTATTGTCAGTCGTACCTCCGATGCGTTGTGGGAAGGGCGCGTGGCGGAGGCCTGACGTCATGCTCTGACAGATATCGGACGGTATCTGTCGGACGTCGGGGCCGGTCCGATATCCACGAGAGCCGTTGGATGAACAGAGCCTGATCGGACGGTCGACGGAAGACTGATGTGCAAGGACGATAGGGTCAGCGGGCGGAATAAAATAATATTTCTCTCGGAAAATGTGCCCGGCGGGACCCTCAGTGCTTTCGGCGGTTTTGTAATTTTTTTAATGTGTTTTGGTTAAAAGCTTGTATTACCCCGACCTTTAGAAATATGATGAAAAGTGAGTTTATAAGGCACAAAGCGACGAATGCGCGTGTTAGAGGTTCCAATGGTTTTTTCAATGCTTTTTTAATAAAATCGCACATAGCGCCAGGACTTTGGACAAGTGAGGAAAAGTGGGTTTTTATATATATTTTGCAAATGAGCGGGTTAGGAGTTTCAAATGGTTTTTAACCAAAATGGAGCGGCAAAGGGGTATTAACGGATTTCAAAGGTTTTTTGGGTTCTTCTTTTAAAGGATTTGGGGGATTCCGGTGAAATGAAGGGGTTTTTAATACAAGTTAGGAAAAAGAGGGGAAGGAGGGGTGAGACTTAGGGTTATTAACTTGACCAGATGCCAAACTAATTCCCAACAGTGAACATATGGCTATAATGCCAAGGGGAGGGATATTTATTCAATGCTTGGGGTTTATACACCGTAGTGTTATAATAGTAGGGAAAGGGTAACATAGGGGAATTAGATAATAAGCAAAAGGAACTGTCCGAAGCATTGGCCAGACTGAAGGCAATGAATGAACAAATGAGCAAGTCTAAAGATGAGAAAATCGCTTAAATATCGAAAGAAGTCGAAAAGTTCAAGAGTCTTCCTCAAGTAGCAGAATTCAGAACCGAAGCTCTACAAATAAAAAAGGCACTGATTACACAGCTAAAACTGTTGTGTCATAATATTTCTTTGGTCGAACCTCTTTCTGAAATCACTACTTGACTAGTTGATAAATCAATTGATGCCAGGCAGGATTTTGAACAAGCCGATGAAACCTTAACCAGCTTTCTCGCCTGGAAAGACTCCAGTGAAGGACAAGCTGTGGATCTACCCAAAATTTTAGGAACATGTTAACACCCAGGTTGTTCCCTATGACTCCCAAGGGAATACGGCCGGGGTAACCACTAACCAATCTTCGGATTACAGGTCCTAGCCAAACTGTAACCAGAGAGGGCTCTCTCTTTATGATTTATCTTTGTTTTAGAATGATTTTAGGCTAGTTATGAGTTCAGGGTTTGGTTTATGTTTTGGTTGAGGGATAACTTTCTGTTCTTTTGTTGTAAATCTACAGATATTTCTAGTTCATTGGGCTATGGAGTCTGAGGCTACAGGTTGTTAGAAAACTTTGAGATGGGAGGCTGAAATTACAGGGCCATTTAGATACTACATGGAACAAACTAGAAATAATGGTGATGGGTGGGCCTTAACCAGTGAAAAGCAATTAAGGATTCTCCACTAAGTTAGCTTGATGAGAAAAAGATGTCCTGCATAGGAGCAAACTTGAATTCTTGAACAAGAATATCCATGAAAGGTATGGAATGAAGATGCAGCATTTAAGAATTACACCTTATAACCATAAATGAAGAAAACGTTAATAATAGCAAAGATTGAGTTCAGGGTAATCTGTTATTAAATCCTGTAACTATTCTTTTTCATTTGCTATTAACTGGAGAGCACAGAAACATGAAAGTGATACGAAAGATAACAAAACACATAACGAAGAGTTTAGGAAAACTTATTGTGCCAAGATATACGCAGGAATCCTGTAACATTCACCCAAACATCACAATGCTTCAACCAACGCAGAGGTTTAGAAATTCCACTAGCTCTTTGTATTACTTCTCTGAGAAATTAAAGCAAAGAAACTCTAGAATAGAAATCCCCCCCGTATCCGGTACTTGGGGAGGTATATATACAAAACTTCTATCAGAAAATATCTAGTTGAAGAGTAAATGCTTAAAATAAATATCGAGCCAACTCTCGAGCGTCGTAGTTGAGGAATTGAATGCTGAAATGACTCATCAGTGCCTTAGGTGCTAGACAAGTCAGAAGATATTTTGACTTTATGGTTGCTGGAGTCGGTTGAAGGCACGCTGTCAAAAGTGCATATATTTTGTCCTTTGCTGGCTGACGTTGCTTTTTGCTAAGTCACCTTCTACTGTCCTGTAGCTGACTGAGATGGACCAATAAATGCTATCTTGGCAAAATTTGGAGCATTGCCTGCCACCAATCCTCCTTGGGCATTTGGTGTCTTCGGATCTTCACCAAAGTCTCATCTGCTTCAGTGTGTCTATAAAAATTTGGAGGGACTTCAAAAAGGTGGTGGATTTCATTTCCAATAAAGAATATATTCTCCAATTTCTGCAGGAGCATTTGTCCTGTTGGAGGCCCTGCCTCTTCAGAAGTACTGCTAGATGCAGTGATTTGATTTTCCACAAAAGTGGACATCCTGTTCTTGTATTGATCAAGGGGAAGCAGTTTCCCTGTGCTGTTTAGTAAGCTGGGCAGTCCCCTTGCTTGTAATGCTCCCATTTTGACCTTGTATTCATCCACCTCAGCCTGAATCTCATGGCATTTCCTCTCCAAAGTTTGCACATAGCTTCTGAGAGTGAGCACCTTTTTAACTGTTAGGACAGCCTCAGTTCTGTTCACAATATTCATAGCTGCCAGCTCTTCCTGTGTCTGCCTGTTTAAAAAATCTATTAATCTATTGGCCAGCTCTGGCCTGTTTTCCAGTACTATCTTAGCCCTTTGCAGCTCTGTTTGGGCTTGGCCAATCAAATCCATCTGCTCATGCATAATATTAATTGATTTCCATTGCCTAGTGACGGATTGATCAATGCGGGCCCACAAAATTCTGTTGATTTCTGCTATAGCAGTTTCCAGCCTGAGCTCCCTTTCTAAAATCTTTACTTTTTCTTTCAAGGCTTTTATCTCTCTACCTTGTTCTGCCATAGTCATTTTAGATTTGTCATATTTGGCATCTAGATCTGCCAATTTTTTCTTGGCCTCCTTCAGCTCATTGGCTTGGAGCTCCATTTCCTTGATGGCCTTAGTTAGCTCTTCCATGCTTGTACATGAGTCTGGACCTATTGTCTTTGCTGCTTCTGCTGTTGTCACAGAGACCACTGCTGTCTCTGTTGTTGAAATGGTTGGAAGAGCTTGGGACGTGGATTTCCCCTGCTTATCTAGTAGTGCTCCCTCAAGCTCTTTCTCCAAATCAAGGACCTTTTGGTGAAGCTGTATTATAAGGTCCAGCTGCTCATATGATTGTTTTTCCCTCTGCAACTCCGCTGTTTGAGGGTGCTCTGTGGGCAGCATCTTCAACCTTTTCTTTAGTGCATTAAGGTCATCTTCCTTTTTCTTCATGAGGGCCCTCACGCCCTTTGGATCCTTAGGATCATGTCCTTAAGTCTATAATTATGTCCTCCAGTGACTTTATTCTGTTATCTTTGGCTGTAGAGGACATCCTTTCGAAATCCAACTGAAGGTTGGTATTTTTCAATGATTCCTTTAATTCATGTGCCATGGTTGCCTTGTCTACTAAGGTGGCATAGACCATTTCTCCAGTTTGCTTGTGGAGTTCTATTTGATCCATGGGATGAATATCCTTAGCCATGACCTCCACCCTTGTCCTTACAAAATCAGCAGCTGTCTTATCCTGAGGCACTTTGGGCTTAAAATGACTGAGGATCATTTTTTCCTCTTTAATGTCATAGACTGACATTAGTCTTTCCTGCTGTGCTGGGGTTGCATTCAAAAACTGCGTATAGACTTCAACACTTAGCAAATCATTCTGTGCTTTTATTTGTTTGAAAGAAGCCTTAGTGCTTTCAGGCTTCTTGCTCTGCTGAGTGGAGGATAACACCTCCAAGCTAAGTGGCAATCCCTGCTTCTGCTGAAAGGAGCTTGTACCTATTTGTTGGCTGCCTTCTCCATCTTTCCTTGCACTATCAAAGCTTTCTTCAATGATTTCTTCTACTTCTGGAGAATCAGCCCTTTGCCTTTTGGACTCTGGTTGTTGGGAGGATCCACTTACTGGGGTGGACTCTTCTCTTTCTCTCTTCTTACCCCTTTCTTCATGTGCTAGGGTCTGCAAAACTGGAGCAACTGGTGGCTCAGTTTGTGGAGGGGGAGTCTGCTCTTGTTGCTGCTCGCTAGAAGGGGCAGACTGTACTTTTGGTGTTTCCTCTTCAATATCCATCTTTCCTTTACCTTTGTCTTGGGCTGCTGTAAGAGGTATCTGTTCTGACCGTGCTGCTGCTGAGGCTGAGGTGCCTTCTCCTATTGGCTGCAGTCGTTTGAAGGGTACCTGCTGCACAGAATCTAGGTCAAGAGTCTTTTCCAAATCTTTTACATTCTTTTGCATTAACTCTTCCTCAGTTAATTTCTCAACTAATGTATCTGGCAACCATTCTTGCTGATTAGCATATCTCTCAATGTGTGGGTACTTGCAATGCCCATAGCCTAACAGCCTGTACTTAGTTCTTCTAGCTGAGATGAAACCTTCAGGGTCATAGGGGACCCAACGGAAGCTTTTTGAGAGCTTGTACTGATTTTGGAGAATCTTTTCAGCATCTTCCCATCCCTCTTTTTTGTTCATGACAAAGGGGCCCTGATGGTGTTTGAACTTGAGGTGGGCTTTCTTTTTGGAACTGTGAAAGTGGGTGAGATCAGAGCTGATCAACTGCCTATAATATTCCAAGGCAAATATCCTCATGGGCACATATTTTGGGAGCCTGAATGGACAGAGCTCACAGCCATAGATCCTGATGACTGTATGGTCCTCATATAGGTACCAATCTCCTATTTTGTAATTCTTGGAGAGTTGCAAGACTTTCTGCATATCACATGATATTCTAGGAGGCGGGGAGTTCATTAACAAGCAGGAGACTGGGTAGACAAATTGATCAATAAATTCACAATATGAGTATGGTGACCTGTTCACTCTATGGTAGACAGATGTCCAGAAGATAACAGATCTTCTTTCCCCTTGAGAATCCAGCTTTTTAATGTAGCATGGAAAGGCCTCAGACTGGTAGTACATGAACAGGTGATAGATATAAGATGAATATTTGAAAATGCCTTCTCTGTCTATTTTGAACAGCTGGTCATGAATCTTGTTAGCTATGAACTTGGCAAAATTGAACTTGCGGGCAGGGGGTTGACCTGGGCTGTAGGCAGCTAGCAATACCAGCATTGTTTGATCCACATGCTCACTGGTTCTGTATCCTAGTACATAAGCAATCATGTCCAATAAAAGTCTGCCTATATCATTAAAATTGACATCCAAGTAGGGAGGTGGCCCTGTAGGCTGGCATTCAGGCTTCATAAAAGTCTTGGTGATTTTTTTGAATCTCCTCACTGGTCATTTTGGCACCAGCATCTAGCAGATAGTTCATTGAGAATGGGAACAACAGCTCGGTCTGACTGAAGTTAAGCATTTGATTGATAGAATCAGCATTGATGAAAAAGAGGATGCTCCCAGATGGAGACTTAACAGCTCTGTGCTGTACATCATAATTCTCAGCACATAGGCGAATAACTTCTGGAAAAACATTTACAGAGGGGAGACAATAGTGTGGCAAATTTGACTCCCAAATCCCATAGGTATCCTTCCCATTTAGATAGTCATCTCTTATTTGCTTGAAGGTTTGCAAAAAGTCCTTATTATTAGCATAGTCCCTGATTAGGTGGTCTTTGTCAACAAGGGGCAAGGACTCAAGGTCCTTATTTGGTGGATTCAGAGGAGCAACACTGAGGGCTGTGGGTGCAGGAGCAGTCATACTGTAGTTTTAAGAAGGTAGCAGAATGAGTGTAATGGTGCAGGGCTCTTCCAATATTAAGAGACAGAGTGAATTGGACAGTGACAAAGATTTTCTTGCAAACAGAGTTTAGCAGGCTAGTTAAGACTGTTTCTGCCTTGCTCAGCTACCTACACAGAGATTGTTGATTGATAATGAGAATTTTGCAGAGGGTGGGCAAGCTCGCAATGGTGAAATATGATTTTGGGCGTACACACGGCAAAAGGGAACAATGCCGGGCAGCCCGAGGGTGAATTTGTAACTCTCGACTGCGGATTATGGTTTTAACCTTTAAATTTGGGACTGGGGCAAAGTTTTAGCCACTTTACTTCGCAAATTTAACTAGGAATAATCTTTAAATTTGAATTCAACAAGGACTCAATGGATAATTTGCAGAGGAAGGGAACACGGAGGCAAAACGAGAGAATTGTAGTGAATTACCTGGATAAACAGCGTGAAAGTCTTGAAGTCGAGCCGTGGGTGAACAATGTGAGTGAATTGGTGGATTTTGGCGGCTACAAATTCGAATCTGGTCCTTGGAATTCAATTTCGCACTCGGACGCTTAAACGTTCTTCTGCGGCTTTTTCAATTGAAAATGACATAAAAACGGCCAAAAGCGCGTTTTAATAATAAAATTTGGATTGCGGGGGTCATTGGCGCTTTTCCGCCTATGACGTCATGGCGGGACCCGGGGGTACGGAGGATGACGTGCGCAGATGACGTGGATGCTGAGGTGGCGGCCAGCGCGTCAGGATAGTGTGTCAGGCAACAGGAGGTGGAAAGGCCACGTGGAGGGCCACGTGGCGCGAGGGCGGACACGGGGCCGTGACATCATGCTGATGTAAGGCTGAGGTAAGCAACAGAGGTAATGGCGGTTTTGGGGGAGGGTGGTAAGTGGTCTCCCCGCACCACCTTTGGGCAATGGCGGTTTGGGGGAGGGGGTCTGCGAACAACCCCAGCGCTTGCCACGCGTCCTGGGTACGGCCCCGAATACCGCCCTTCCCCGGACGTTAAAGGGAGGCAGGTCGGGGAATAAAATCACCCGCCCACCATTAGATCGGGGCGGCGGAGATCAGACGGCTGGCGGGCGCCCCGCCCCAACGTGCAGCTTTGGGTGGGGTCCCGCCAGAATAAAATATTGTTTAATTCTCAAAGGCGCCCACTTTAATATTTTCGGGTCATTTGGGTTTTTTGGGTTTTACAGCTTATGAAGGATTTTCGGGATTTTGGGGTTTTTAACAAGGGAAAGAGGGGTTTTTCACAAAGGAAAGAGGGGTTCTGAGAGGTGTGGGGTAGGTTATCATTCTGACCAAAGGTTAGAGTGATCCCAAGCAGGGTCGAACATAGTCCCTGATGAACTAGTGTCTCCCTTTTAATAAACTTACTTAGCTATAGTGCTAAAGGGGAAATATTTATACTTTTCTTGGGGTTTATACACCATGGTGTTAAAATAGTAGGGAAAAGGGGAATATAGGGGATTTTATGTAGATATAGTTAGTAGTTAGTACTGAGAGAGAAATGGGAATGGGAAGTGGGAGTTACTAAGTTTTTCAAGAATCAAATTTAGTTAGGAAGTAGATCAAAATGAAAAGAACTTTTACACAGGAAATGTGGCTTTTTAGAGGAATAGGAACCACCATAAAACCAGAAATTCTTCCATGAATACAACTGATGAGGGGATGCTAGTAATGGATGTGAAAGAGGGGAAAAGAAAGTTAGTCATGCTCCTTTGCTTTGCTGCAACATGATGGAGAAGAGGACCTTCTTTATCCAGTGATGTTTCCTTTGTATTAGATCAGCAGAACTTCTTTGAAAGGAATAACATTTCTGCAACCCCATCTGCCTACCCATCTATTTTCCTAGCATTTTTTGTTTCTTCATGGAGGGTGCACTTAGACTTGCAGACCCTTATGTGCCTTTTCTTTTCTTTGGCTTTTTCTTTTGATTTTCTATCTGAGAACTACCCTTATTGCTTCCAAGGTCCCAGATTAAGCAGTTGGGAACCTTATTTCTCTACCTAGCTACTTGTCTGCCAAGATTAAACAGTTTGGATAGACTTCTTTCTCTATTCTACAACAGAAAATTGAAACATGGCATGATCCAGATTAGGCTGTTGGACCATCCATCAAAATTTAGTAAACATGAAACTATGTACACACCTTGTCTTCTTTTGGAAATATGGGATCTTTGCATCATCAAATCAGAGCATATTTGGCATTTGAATTTGCCAATCATGAAATATGAAACTTATTGGTATAGGTAGCTAACAGTGGCTCCACATGGGGATGGTTTTTCCATTTGAAAGACCAAGAACAGCAGGTCAGAATGCCTTGGCCCTTGACTGCTTTTATCAAGTCTTGAAGTATGCTGCTTTGAAATGCCAAAACTGTGCTCCTCCCATCTTGGTAAATCTCTGAACTTGTTTGCCTTCTGCTGATAATTTACAAAACTTGGTAAACTGCACTTTTTCATGTGAACAGAAAATAATATATACATCCTATAATGTACAAGGAAAAGTGAGACTACATGTGTGGAAAGTAGTCAAAATAGTGCTTCAACATCCTGCCATTCACAGGACCTTCTTCAGCTTCAGTGTCATCCAAATTTTTTAAGAAATAAGTATTATTTCCTTGTACTGCTTGAATTGTAAAGGGTCCCATCCAAAGGGAATCAAATTTCCCATGTTTTCCTTTATCTTCCCTTCTTGAATCCCACTTGAGGACTTTGTCACCAATGTTGAAATCTTCTGCCTTAGTTCTTTTATCAAAAGCTTTCTTTAATTTTTCTTGTAAAACTTGAACTCTGCTGTAAACTTGGTCTCTAGTTTGCTGCAGACATATTATTTGATTTATCCTTCTTTGCATGTCATTTGGCTCAGCTTGACTTTCTTGGAGTAGTTTCATAACAGGAACCCCAAGTGATGAAGGAAATTTGGCTTCTAATCCATACACCAACTCATATGGGATGACCCCAATTGATCTCTTAGTTGTTAGTCTATCTGCCCATAAGGCATGTACCAGTTTCTTGTGCCAATTCTTCTTATTTTCTTCCCTCACCCAAACTCCAGTCTTAACAAGTCCTAGATTTGATAGAGACTTCATTATATTTTCCTTTGCCTCACAACACACAATTGCAGTTGTCCTATTACAGAAAGATGATCAAGGCATTGAAAAACCAATTGCCTTCTTTAGTAGGGCACTTAGAGATGCACCACTCAAATACCAGATCATGGAAAAACAAGCTTATGCTTTAGTAAAAGCCATCAAAGATTTCAGGATTTACATCCTATACTCTCATGTCATTGCATACGTACCAAATGCCATTGTCAAGGATATCTTGAATCAAGAAAATTTAGAGGGCAGAAGAGGGAAGTGGATTGCAAACATTTTAGAATTTGACATTGAAATAAGACCTACAAAATTAATAAAAGGCCAAGGTTTGGCAAAACTAATGTCTGAAACCAATTTCCAAGCCTTGGACATAAATCAACTAGACAATGAACCGGAGCTGGCGACTCCAAAGATCAATGTAGCCTTCGAACAATCCCTGTGGTATTCTGATATCTGTTATGTATTGCAGAACCTGTGTGTTCCCCCAGGATTGTCCAGAACTAAATGTAGGTTCCTAAAAATGAAAGCTTCAAAGTTTTGTGTAATGGATGGAAATCTATTTTGGAAAAATCATGAAGGTATATTACTAAACTGCTTGATTGAAAATGAAACTGACAGTATTATGAAAGAATTTCATGCAGGTGACTGTGGTGGACACTTGTATTGGAAGTCCACTGTGGATAAAATATTGAGGGCTGGTTATTTTTGGCCCACTATTTTCTCTGATGTCAAGAAATTTACCACTGCTTGTCATAAATGTCAAGTGTTTGAGGGAAAGAGAAAGTTACTGCCACTTCCTTTGAGGCCAATCGCAACAGAAAGACCTTTTCAACAATGGGGCTTGGATTTCATTGGGGAAATTCACCCCTCATCTTCAGGCCAACATAGATGGATTCTGACAGCTACAGACTACTTTACTAAGTGGATTGAAGCTGTTCCATGCAGACAAGCAAATGATTCCACAATCATTCAGTTTTTAGAGAATAACATTTTGGCTAGATTTGGGTGTCCTGACAAAATAATCACCGACAACGCTGCTGCTTTCAGATCTAAGAAAATGGTGAATTTCTGCCACAAATTTCATGTTACTTTGGGCCATTCTACTGCATACTATCCCCAAGGAAATGGCCTAGCAGAATCATCAAATAAAAGCCTTGTAAACATCATAAAGAAGGTGCTGGAAGAAAATAAGAAGAATTGGCACAAGAAACTGGTACATGCCTTATGGGCAGATAGACTAACAACTAAGAGATCAATTGGGGTCATCCCATATGAGTTGGTGTATGGATTAGAAGCCAAATTTCCT
>Ga0115844_100515_pt2 | contig 10790 bp, 13 predicted proteins | sample InSIn1gowninarea_FD_83858 | JGI IMG/M metagenome (GOLD analysis project Ga0115844, IMG submission 83858) | reverse complement strand
GCTAAGCTAGCGATAGACCACTATGGTTTCTCAAACCATCCTTCTATTGATTTATAAGAAGCTTTATTACCAATCAAGAAAAGGGAAATTTACACTAGCTTAAATCATGTCTACTCTAGTAACGAAAAGCTGAGATTAAATGCTTAAACACACCATTCATCTAACTACTACTAAGAGGCTTTGACTCAAAATAATGCTAAGTTAACATGTGTGTAATCCTATTATCCTAGGCATGTCATCTGGAATAACCAAACATTCTAGTGTTGTGCATGTAAATGAACATAATAACTCTTTTTTTCCTTTTTGTGTGAAAATGTGAATGCTAAATCCTCTTAGTGATCTGGAAGGTGGATTAGGGATGATGGTGAATGCTCATATCTCTTTAGAGGCAAGTAGGGGTCTTCTCCTATATTCCTAGGTGTCTTTTTCACAATTTTGCCTCAAAACAAGCCACTATAGATCATCCTACAAGATGTCCTAATGTCTCCTACAGGATGTTCTAATGCTCCTACAGGATCCCATTTATTCCTATAGGATCTGGCTGAGAGAAATAGGAGTGATTTGGAAGGTGGTGTAGGGCTTAGGGAAGGTAAATGGTGGGATAAATTAGGCAAGGGAGTGGCTAGGACTCCTTCAAAGCTCAAAGCAGAGTTTGTGAGATGGTTGGATTTCCTTAACAAGCTTGGAGGAATATTCTTAAGGAATGATGAATTTGTTGAGGGACTTAGTAGAAAAAGTGATAACCAAGGATGGATGAGGCTAGGATGGGGTTACTAGTCATGAAATATCTCTGTACTACTAAAACTCCTTCACTGCATCAATCACTAACATTTATCCATAAATCATGTTGAACAAGAAAAAATTTCAATTAACTAAAGAAAATAGAATTTCATGAGATGCTACCTATTTCATGCATGGGAAAACTTGCAGAATAATTTGAAACCTTTGTGAGATCTAATGCAAGGTTGAAGACATAAAAAATGACAACTAAATCCTATTCTTGAAAACTGCTAAAACATTGGCCTACGCAACAGAAAACCCTTAATTCCATGAGAAATCATAATTCTGTCTACTTGGGGCTACATAGGAGTTCTTTCCTCGAACCATGGTCCCTGAAGGGAGGAGTGAGGAAAAATCCACCTACTAGCATCTTTTTGATATTCCTTTATCTTCCTAAGCTACTACTAAAGCAATGCACAAATGGAAGCAAACTAATCAAATCCACAACTACTTGAAATGAAATAATGCTAAAGACAATTCAACCATTAATCTATGAAATCAACTAAGCGTAAAAATACAAGAAGATAAACCTTTGCTACTAGGGTTGGGCCCTAACCCAAGATCTTCATCCCTCTGAGTCAACTCCATGCTGGATCAAGGGAATGCTCATTCTCATTATCATATCATAACAATGTCTTCCACAAGTATTGAACTCGAAAATGCCTAGTGCTTTTACATCAAAAATTAGAATCATAATGAGGCTCTAGGCCTCTTTATTTATACAACTAAAGTCTCCAACGACTTCCTTAAATTTAGTGAGGCTTAGCTCCCAAACTCAAGATGAACTAGCTTTTTAACTATCACTGTCTCGACTGCCTTTTGATCTTCATGACTCGGTTGCTTGCAACTCCGAGCTAGTGTGATTTGATGGGGGACTATTCAAATGAGTTAGGAGTAAATGAGGAGGATCTATCTCCTACAATCTCTCCTCCTTGTCTCATTTGAGTTTCTGCCCCTAATTATCCAAAATTGCCATAATTTTCTCTCAAAAACCTGCAATCAATGGACATTAGTCCACTAGGCATAACATCTCACTTTTACTCATCTCATTAAGCAAAATATAATTAAAATATGTAAGGAATTATGAGAAGAGTTGATTTAAATAATCTTGGAGGTGTATTAAGGTCCATATAGTTACCCAATGATGAGGCTCATCATTCACCCCCTAATGAAAGTGTTTCGCATCCTCTTAGAAACTCAATCTATATCCATGTCCTCCATTTCTCTAGTGGCTTCCCTAAAATCCCATGCTTTTGCTATAGTTTCCTCTTCCTGTGAATATAATCCTGCCTTCCTCTCTATCTAATCCCACTGCTTTTTTTCTTCCTCTTCCTTCCTTCCAGCATTCCTAAGAGCAATGGCGGAATGAGTCTCAAGCCAATCCAATTGACTTTGAGTCTTTGGAGAGCTTGCTTATAAATGGGTGTTCTGTTTAGTGCATCTCTCATTCTCTGAGGAGAATGGTAATCTTTGATTTTTAGGATGTAGCGAAAATTGTTCCATATCCTTTGGCAAGCTTTCATGTTGTCATCCCCTAACAACCTAAACATTTCCTCAAAGTGTGTGACTACTTGGTCTTGCGCAGCAAGGTACCTAGGTGCAAGCTTAGGGTCATTTGCGATCAGGTTGTGGGTGCTGATGACAGCCATTGGATTTGATTGACCATCTCTTATCATGAGGTGTTGTGTCTCTTCTCTTTCCATTACTCTCTTCATCTCTGTAGCTCTTGCCTCCTCATGATTCATCCATGATGCCAAAGCCATTAATTACAAATCCCCTAGTTTTGAATTTGGGTCCCTCACATTCAGATCTATCAAGGCCAAGTTGTGTAGGTAAAAATCAGACATTTTATCTTTATCCTCCAAGGTGATTTGATCACAGAGATCAATGAATTGTCTGTAGTCTTGGAAGAGCATACTGCCTCTCTGTGCTAAAGTCTGAATTTGGAACTGTAGCCATTGTTCCTTAAGATACAATGAATAAAATTTTGTTGGCATCCTGCACTGGATTTCCTCTAAAGATAAACTGGCCATGGATGCCAATTTACTTTCTCTCTTGTAATTGTCCCATTATCCATGCATTCTCTACTTCCAGCCAAGCTTTGATAGTTTCCTCTTTGTTCGTTATGTTGCTCAGTTCTCTGCCCATCTCCTTTACTTTCTCCTCCATGTGGCCTATATCCTCCACTCCTTTAGATTTGGAAATTTGCATCCACCTATGTGTTATTGCCCTTTATTTTTCAAGCTCAAAGAATAAGGGGATGGAAAATTTATGTGGAATGACCCTACCCCCTTTAATGAACCTATAGTAAGAGTCAAGGTTGGGTTGAAGACTAGGTTCCCTCAGTTCTGGATCTTCCTTCTTGGTTTCTTGCTGAATGATCCCTTCTTGGTCCATTTTCTAATTTTCCTATAGGATGGCCTCTACTTCCTGTAGGTCCTTCTGTGTCTCCTGTAGGGGACCTTTTCCTTTGGATGAGGCAAACCTGGTGATAGGACTCCTAACATAAGTGATGGGAGATTTGGGAGAGGCTTGTCCTGATGATCCTTCTCCTTTATTTTTCACAAGAGGAGCTATATTTTCTCGCTGCTTTGGTGAGCCTTCAATGACAATAGGAACATTGGTGGGTGTTTGAGGTTTTCCTTGCCTAATCCTTGTACTTTTTCTTTTCCTAAAGTACAATGGGGTTTGTCTCTACCTCTTCCATTTTTTGTTGATAGGTGTTGATGAGCCCCAAAAATGGATAATTATTTGGGCTCATTCAACCTCCTAATTCGACTTAATCCACCATTCTCATTAGTTTATTGCATGTTTTTTATTATATTTATGCTAATAGAGTGAATTGGGTTAGTCATTATGCCAACAAGTCTAATGTGTGCTTTGTGTAGCCTTTTTGGTCAATTTGGAGACAAAATCAAAGGTTTAAATGAGCACTTGGAAGCCAAATTCGTGGAGAGGATTTTTAGGAAGGTGTTCCCTTCATTTATGGGCCCTTACCTTGAATTATCCACCATCATCTCGGAGTTCAACGGCCACCAAATCAATTAGCACAAGGGCAGCCAAGCAAGTCAAGTAGGAGTGCTATTAACTGTAAGTTTTGGGCAGCCGAGTCCCTAAAGTGTAGGAGGACTATTGGTGTCCTCAAATTGTATAACTAAGAGGGCTTAGGGCCTCATTTCAGTTAGTCATTTTGTAGTTACTTTGTAGGCAGAAGTTAGCTAGCTTGTAGTTCGATTTTAGTCAGTAGATTAGCTTTTCATTTCAGCACATTTTCAAGCTTTCCTTTGTGGACAGTTTTTGGAATGTAACTATTCTTTTGATCAATAAAGATGAATCTAGCTTTGCACCAACTCTAAATCTCTCTTAGGAGGATGTAGCTCTTGGGGTTGGGTCCATCTCAAGTGCCCATTACCTCCTTTGTTTACTTTTCTGTGTCTTTGCTGCATTCTTAGAATAAAATTTGCTATTTAGATTTAAATCTTGTTTTGTTATTTAGGTTGTTTTTTATAATTAAAATAGATTTTCATGTTCAGATTTGTTTGATAGGTTATTAATAGGGACAAGCTTCAGAAAAAGGCCATCAAGCACCTCTGATTTCACCTCTCCCTCAGTGGGATCAGAAGCTGGGATCAGGGTAACCTTGCTGCCCATAAAAACACTGATTTTGCTTTGCCATGCAATCACTAGTGTTTGATTTTCATGTGTAGAAGTTGGTTACAAGTTCATAATTTTTCTTACTTAGTTGCATGAGTTAGAATACATGGTTTCATTGTAGGTCACACTTTTGTTCATTCTCTTTACTGACAGCTAGCAAATTAGGTCAACATAACTAGGTCTTTGAATTTACAAGCCTTTGTTGGTTCAGATTGGAAAAACGACTTGCAGAGCACCTGTGCCATTCCTTCACCTGCTTATTCTCCATCAGAACCATCCACTCCATCCTCTACTTAGAATCCTTACCTCACATTTGCCACATTTGCTCACATAACCCTAATTTTTGTGCGACATTGCTTCACTCTCCCTTGAACTAATCGAACCATCCTCGCCATTCCTTAGCTCCATCCACCAAGTCTTGGACCTTCCATACACCCCTATTTCACCTCCATACTCATTCCTCCATCTTTTTCCCTCTATCCATGCTCCAAAATCCAATTTCTAAACATCCTATAGAAAATCACAGAACATCCTATAGAACCCCTGCAGACTTCCTGTAGAAGCTCACAAATGAGGTTTCTTGATAGCCAAACTCTGTGAGACACAGCCAACCTTCTCTCTTCTTCAATGGTTGTGACTAAGAAGAACCCCTGGATGGACATCAAGGCATATTTAAAGAACCTCTAAGGTAGAAGAAGAAGAAAACATTCCTCTGGAGCAAATGGCTACAAGTAGAAATGTTGGGAGCAGTACTTTGTCCAAAAATGAATTTGCAAATCAGATGGAAGATTTCAAGAGCGAGATGAGGTAGTTTCTTGACATGCAACTGGATACCTTATAGATCCAAAGGAAGCAAGAGGAAGCTAAGAGGGCTTTGGCCATCTTTTGTCCCAGGTGCACTAGAAAGCATCCAAGGAACGAATGTCCATTGCACTCCATAGAAGTGTGTTTTTTCTGTGAAAGAGACCATCCTATGAATCAGTGCACTTCCTTGGCTGGACTTAAAGCTGCATATCATAGAGCCAAAGGAGCCACTAAATCACTCTATTATATGAACCAAAGGAGGCCACATGGACCTAGATCTTACCAGCAGCAACTGTAAGGGACATCCGAGACCTATTATGACCCTTATCAAGCCATTTTCATGCCTTCTTGGGGTCCCCCTGCTCATCCTTCCTAGTCCACACCCCCTCCTTGGTCAGATCCATCTCCATATTATGCCCAACCAGCTGCTCATTCATTTCACTCTTATGCTCTGCCACAGCCTCAGTGGAATGCACCTCATCATGGGTGGAGGACCTAGTACAAGTCTCATCGCACTCCTTTGCCTCCACCACCTGCTCAACCACAACCATCGCCTCCTACTCCACCACCTGCCCAACCATAACCCCATCTGCATCCATCTCAAATATACACACCCACTCAACTACCCATACCACCATTTCCAAACCCACACATTGGAATAGCTCTACCCAATTGCAAAACTGAGGCACAACATGTCCAAATGACTCCTCTTGAGCTCAATGATCTTCACCATAGCTCAGGAAGAGTATTGCAAAACAGAGATTATATTGACAACATTGAAGGACCAGAGGCAAAAGAAGATTGAAAAGAGGAGATCCAAGCACCATGGGCTGCACTTGATGAAGAAAAGGCATCAAAATCAGAGATCGAGAGAGTTCCCTCATGGCTACCATCAAATCTTCCATCTATTCAAGAGAAAGATCAGCAAAAAGAGAAGGATGAGAAAGTCATGGTAGAAGGTGACATGAAACATGATCCAGATCAGTAAAAGGACCAAGGATATCAAAGCTATATTGAGATATGGTTTCAAATGGTCACTAAGTTGCAACAGTACTCTCTTCCTCAGCTATGTTTGATCCCTTCAAAGTCAAATCATTTGGTCTCTGAAATCCAGATAGCTGTCAAAGCATGCATCTCAAGCCATCACATCATTTTGTCTCTAATCTCGATGTGCACATGGCTCCATTGGAAGTATTCTTATACTTGAAAAGAATTTTGTTTTTCAAGTAGGGTAGGGTAGAAAAAAAAAAGAAAAAAAGATAAAAAAGATTAAAAAAAGATGAAAATAAGAGAAAAATAAAAATCTAAGGTGAAAACCTCCTCGGAGGTGCCTCAGAATGGCTCACTGATCGAAAACCTCCATGAGGTGGTCATTGGGTTGGAAAGAAGAGGAAATAAAAAGAGAATAAGATCCCTGGGTGAAAACCTCCCTTGGAGGCGCCCAGGGCAGGCAATTAGGGTGAAAACCTCCATGAGGCACCCTAGTTGTTTTTCAAAAAAAAAGAGAAAAATAAAAAGAAAAATAAACCTAATTTCCATTGGATAATTGTAGGTTGCAAGAAGGACATTTCAGGTCAGGAGGATCACTCAAAACAAAGACAGAGGAAGTTCTGTGCCTTCTACAGGAAGCTCTGTGTTTTCTACAAGAAGTCCTGTGTCTTCTACAGGAAGCCTACAAACAAGCCAAAATTGATCTCTGAAGAGGACCTGAAGGTCGGGAATCTGTCCATGAGGCCTGCAAGCATCCATGTTTCCATCCCTCACCCTTCTCCATCATTTTTTCCATATCATTGTGCTTCTTTCCTCAAAACTGTGTGTTCTACAGAAAGTTCCTGTAGAAATTACAAGATTTCTACAAGAAGATAGAAATGGATTTCAAAAAGGTGGTTTGGTGAACATGATAGCTTCCACAAGGATTCAAAAGTCCTCCTGCAATCTTAAAACTCCTCCTCCATCATCTCCATGCTTGCATCACAGCCCCAGCTCATTTTTTTTACCATGCAAAAACTTGCAGAATGCTTTGAAGAAAAAAATACATAGAACATAATTTGTTTTTGCCCTAACCTGAAAACAATGCATCCATTTGAAAAACCATTTCATGGGGAATTGTACAGGGATGATGGAAACATGCCTGAGCAGTTTCAGCCAATTCTGGTACACGGTTTCCAAGAAACTAGCCTCCATCACCTTTAGCCATTTTTGCATTTTCTCCATATCCGTGCATCTGTTTCAAAACCTGTTTCATGGGGAGATGCACATGGGTGATAGTAGCCTACCCAAGTAGTTTCAACTGATTCCGATGCATGGTTTCCAAGAAATTGATCTCTGAAATCTTCAGCCATTTTCCATTTTTCTCAAAATATGTGAATCCATTGATAGAAATTTTGATATGGGAGGTGCATAATGATGATGGTAACATGCTCAGCAAGTTTCAGATCGATCCAGTCTATCGTTCGGGAGCAATGGTGAAAACAAGTTTTGGTCCTGAGAAAATTCAGCAGCAACAACTTGAGGGTGCAGATCTGAACGTGAAGCCTGCTGCTACAGCATGGATCCAGCCAGAGGATACCTGCATAAGGAAACAACCAGGAATCAGCATCCAAGCCACATGCAACCATAAAAACCAGTGCATGCAGCAAATGACAGGCCACAGCACCTCACAACAACCATTCGACTTCCAGGTACATGACTGAAACTCATTACTCTGATTTCATGAACGTAATTTGGAAACTGCATGAGAAATGAGATGGTCGGGATTAAAAAAATCGATGGCCAGCTAACTGATCACTGTCGTCCAGTTCAATAGCGCTCGGTGGGTGAATGAGACACGTGCGCTCAACCATCTCAAGAGGAAATCAGAAAACAGGTAGCGATGACCAGTTAAACTTTAGCGTGATTGATGGACGAGATTACATGTAGAGAACAAACAGTTAAACACTGCAGTGGGGACCAACAGTCTGCATGGGGCCAACGTGCAGTTGGCCAGCTCACCCTCCATCAACGGAAATCTTCATAAACAACCAATTGAACTCTCACCGCTATTGTTTCCAGTTTATCATAGTCCTTGCAGCTGCAACAAGCTCCATACCAGCCCCATAGCAGCAAACCAAGCTTTCTCGGCCATTTTTTCAAACCCTCCTATGTAAGGGCGTTCTATAGGAAACGGGGGTGTCTTCTACAGGAAGTATGGCACAGTGTTCTGGAACAGAGAAACCTGAGCTTTCCCTCGTCAGATTTGGAGTTCCGAGAAGGGTAGGCTCGAAAACACTCTTCCGTGCATGATATATTTTGAAAGGTGGTGAATTGAACTGTCTGGAGCAGGAGAATTAGAAACAAGTCTGCCTGTAAGTCAAAAATAGCAGTGTGATTGTGTGTTGCACAGCATTTCTCATTTTTTCTGCATCTCTCCACGTTTCCGGTCTAAAATTCTCTTATAAGGAAGGCATATGCAATTGTGAGAGCTAGCCTGTGGATGAAAATTTTAAAATTTGCATATCTGAATGTGTCCTGAGAAGAAAACTTGGTATCTATCCTCTATCTGTAGAAGCAAAACTCTTCCTCTCATAACTAGATAGCTGAAGAATTTTTAATTTCCTTGAGATCTCTTTCTACCAAAAAAGAAGAGAACCGAAGAAAAAACTTGGTTAGGGTCTTTTGGAGGCATGAACATAATTGTTAAAACAGAGTAAGGTATCATATCAGAATTTGATGTAGGTGATCCAGGATTGTAAAGGGATGGAAATCTTAAAGTTGGTAGGGGACTTGGAGAATGGAATTAGAGTCTCACATCAAAGGAGAGACATGAAGATTATGTCACAGATCCAAGCTAGGTTGGAACTGTCTAAATCGAGAACAGGGGAACAATACTTTGAGAGTGCTTATAAAAGCGATCAGGCTGGGAATGCAAAATTTATTTACTGTGATGGATCAGGCTTGGCAGCTGACAACCGACTACAGAAAGAAGGATTAATTGAAGGTGCCCAAAATTGTACAAATGAAGGTTTAGCAAACATTGGTGTGACTTAAAATTGACCATAAGACTAATGATATGAAATAAGTGTAAGGTGGAAATCAGTCGTAGGTTGGACCATTCAAGGGATGTAATTAACCAACCAGGAACAGTAAGTTTGTGTCTTGTCATAGTACAGACATACAATGAATAGGTGGTATCTTTTACATGATCAAGAGAAATACAAGAAGCCAAATAAAAGCGAGAGGGAGAGGACAAGGCTGGATACTCAAAGAACTAATGTTGATGAGTTAGTGGAAGCGCTGAAGAAAAATAAAGGATGGCAAGGAAGAAGAACACATTGAAAAATATGAGAAAACCAATGACGAAGAAACACAAGACATTCAGGCAAGGCAAGAACAGAGAGGAAAAGGAGCAAAGGCCAAATTGCTGAAGCCTAAAACTGTGGGAGGAACAATGGAAAAACACCCAAGGGAAAAAAGATTTCAGAATAGAGCAGAGAGGACTGAAAAAAGTCCAAACAAGTAAGGGCACACCCAAGGCAACCACAACACAAGTCAAATGGGAGGCACCCCCAGCCAAGCAAGCCAAATTAAGAAAAATTGGTTCTACAGGAAGCCAGCAGACTGTTTCTACAGGAAGATAGAAAACTGTTTCTACAAGAAGCCAGAAAACGGCCACTACAGGACTTTCTACATGAAGTCTGGGGAAAGGGTAGCAGAAGGAGAAATCGCTCAAAATTTTGGCTAGGAGGCAGCAACTGTGCTGGCCACTCTAAGCACATCCCCTAAGCAGAAGGAGAAGTGAAAGAGGGAGCCTTCCATGTATTTTAAGGCAAGAAGGAGCACATGGATCAAAGTGGGCAGACCCAAGCCACAGACAAAGGAGAAAATTGTCATTAAGGACATAAAAGCTAAACAAAAGGAGGAGCCTCCTTCAAGGATGTCCATCACCTATGAATGAGGAAGCCAAAAACCTTCACTTGGAGAGAGAGAATTCAGATGATGGACTCAAAGGCTGCTCTACAGGAAGTTGAGACAGTTCTACAAGAAGGTGAGAATTTTCTACTGGAAACTCGAGCTAAGCTAAAAGAGACCGAGAAATTGGAGGAAAATATGGCCAAACAATCACAAGAAGAAGGAAAGACAAGGAAACATCTGATGAACAGCAAGGAGAGGACAAGTTGCTAGCTGAGGTTAAAGATTTAACAAAACTTCTCTAGGAAAAAGAGCACAGGTAGTGGGAAGAAGCAGAGAGAAAAGCGTGGTTTCATGACCGAGAAGAGGACATCACTTCAAAAGCTTGGCATGACAGGGAGGCCACCAAGGCCATCAAAGATGAGGAGATAGATTAGTTGCTCAGAGGATGAGCAACACTTTCAGTAGGGGGGTGATGATGAGCCCCAAAAATGGATAATTATTTGGGCTTATTCAACCTCCTAATTTGACTTAATCCACCATTCTCATTAGTTTATTGCATGTTTTTTATTATATTTATGCTAATAGAGTGAATTGGGTTAGTCATTATGCCAATAAGTCTAGTGTGTGCTTTGTGTAGCCTTTTTGGTCAATTTGGGGCACCT
>Ga0115844_100566_pt1 | contig 10796 bp, 11 predicted proteins | sample InSIn1gowninarea_FD_83858 | JGI IMG/M metagenome (GOLD analysis project Ga0115844, IMG submission 83858) | reverse complement strand
AAATCAAAATAGAGCCAAATAATTAATTAACTAACTTCTTCAAAATTAACCATAGTGACTTCTTCATAGTAACCCCTTCATAATATATCCTTTAATTTAACCTTTCCAATGACGATCCCTTTTAGCCATATCATCATGCCTTATTGCCACATCGTCAACCCTTCGAGATCTGGACCCTAAATTTGGTCTTCAACTTTGACTTCACATTTATCACAAACCATGACGACCCATGGGATGCTCCACAAACCACCAGAATCAACATTATGAGAAGAATCGGATAGCGAGAGTCTCCAAGACAAAATCGTTGATCTGCATCATCAAAAACTCCAATAAGTACTGGGTATGCCCATCGTCCCAGGAACATTTTATAAATAAAATATTCATAACTATATAATATATTAAAATAAATAATTAAATAATAATAAATATACATTAATTAATAATTAATAAATTAAATTAATTAAATTAAAATTGCCCAATTTATTATGAAAGGGCACTTATGTCAAAGGTTGTGTCTATGTGTCTGAGATTTGTGAACTCCAATGAACAAAATAAATGTTCCAGTGGTTTCAGGGCCTTAGCAACGATTCTCTATCTGCCATTAGACTTCTCCATTTTTGTTCAATCGCTCCTTGTTGTTCATTGACATCCCCACCACTCCCCCTCCCACTCTGTCGCATCTTCCTATCCCAACAATTTCTTATCCCATGTTACCTACGCTAACTATTGGGCCCTTGACAGACGTGATTATGATTTGAGGCCAGTCTTGGACCTCGAATTTCAATGAGAAAGAATGATAGACGGTAAAGTCTTAATCTTTAGTTTCTCAACTCAATTTTTCATAAGGTCAGAACAATGGCATTCACAACTCTCTGTTAGAACCAATAATGAACAAGTGTTTGAGTTACTCCTTATTTAGAATTTTAAGAGAAGGGACATGGTCCCAAAATAAATTCCACACAAATTGTATCCTGAATAAGAAAGTATGATAGGCAATCCAACTTTGCTAACCTTGTGCAAGTTGGTATCCATGTTTAGGGCATTCAAATAACCAGTTAACTACTCATAAAACAAACACAAGGATTTTACTTACTCAAGGAGAGTTATAGTCCACCCATTATACAATATAACACCTATAAACATTCAAACCATTACTATTTTCATCATGAGTGTAGGTAACCTACAATTTACCATAATATTTATGATCCAAGCTATTATTGGCACAACCTAGGTGTTCATTCAATTTAAAACATGGAACTTATATATATTTATGAGTATGACAACCAAATCCATAGTTCAAGCTTTAAAGTTCGCTAACAATGCAAAACATTCCATATAATCATAGATGTATAAATTGAACTCACAACTTGTAAAATGACTTGTAATCAAGGTTATGACAATGAGCTACCGAAATTCTTAAACATATCAGATAATGAAGAGTTTAGAAGAAGGCAACAAGTCAACCTTGAGTGATTTTTTGGCCACCATTGATGAGTACGTTAGACAACCTAAAATTCACTAAGAAGGTAGTAATCATGTGACCCAAGCATTTAGTAACAACATGGATAAGAAAGATAACATAGCAACCATGATTATATAGTGACTCCAGCATTCTTTTATAAATAAAATGGGGCCTTGTAAACCCATTAATATACTAGCACAATCAATGTACATAAATAAAATATGCATTAATCAATATACCTCAGTGAGTTGATTTAACTAGCAACTGAAGGAAGGGCTTCCACTCTGCACCCAACCATAGGTCAACTACACTAAAATCTCTCTTGCAATTGACTACCCTAATCCAGATCCAGAGTCTAACTACTTGCACAGGGGTAAATTCACACTAATGGATTGGTCAAGCTTTAAGGAGCTTCAAAACACAATGTTTCCCTCAAATTTCAAAGGAATGTGTTACTCAACTTCAGAAGATTGGTCTCACTTATGTAGGTGGTTTTACAATAGATCAGTAAGCACCTAGTAGTCATGTGTTTTAGCAACACTCATGCAAGCACCCAATAATTTATATTCAATATCTACTTTCCAAGATGGTAACGCTAGTTTAAACAAATGGAACAATCATGGTTTTAACACAAGAAAATAACCATCAAAGCATCCTCCTCCACCGATTCAAAAAATCCAACTTCAAAATTTCAGAGTTAGCTAATGGCAAAGATAGAGCGATAGATATTGTGATAAAGACAATTCCAACGATAATACGAGAGAGCTATGGTTAGTGAGCTAGTGCCAAAGAGATAGTGTGAGAGAGATCTGGTTAGTGAGTCAGTTCCAAAGAGCTAGTGTGAGAGAGCTCTAGCTAGTGATCTAGTGCCAAATAAATTGTGCTAGGGAGCTAGTGCTAGAGAGAGATCTCCTGATTTAACCAAGATGGGCGAGAGATGGTGCAAGCTCCCATCATGTATGGGTTACATACAACAATTTACCAACTATGTTGGAAGGAAGTGAATCACTCCTAAGTCTGAAGATGTTCGCGGAAAACATCTACAAGAGTCTTCAACCTCCTTTACAATTAAGAAATGAATGTTGTTGCTATTGTAATACATTTCACAATTGTCTGCACACCTCACTGGAGACACAATTGCTTCTTCCACTACTGTTGTGACTAAGTTTGCTTCAATCTATTGTCACACCTCCTGTTACTGTTGTTGTCCCTCAAACTGTTGTCACAACAACTCCAACTTTCTCATGTTGTCATTATTCCAATTGATTCTTTATCAAGTGCTCCTTCTACTAACATTGTCCACTCTCATAGAAAAACATTGTTGCTACTGCTCCAACTATTCACTATCGATACTCAAACAAAAAGGCTTCATCCATTTTTCATCTCAGAATATTATCATACATCAAGTAACAAGGTTATATTCGCATCGATTTTAATGCTATTATCATGAGGGTTTCCATAGATATAGCCTTTTCTGCCACATCAAGAATCAGAGTCACAACAAGGTTAAAGGCATTGTGTTAAGATCTGGTTACTGCCATTATAATATCAAGGATTATTACTAAACACAACCGTTATTGTCATCAAGGGTTACAACTTTACAAATATGTGACAATGTCTACTATGGCAAGGCATTCTTAGGGAGACAACTGCAAATGTCTGTCATATATGTTATGCATTAGAGGTCACTGGATCCTTCTTATAGCCTTACTATCATATATGTCATTACTGCATAACTATGGAACATAGATTAAGCATATTTTTTGTATATCTCTAGAACATACTCCTAAATGTTGCTCTAAAGACAAACTGCCAAGGGACAATGGGGTCTAGCTTAGATCCAAAGAAAGCTTGAAATCACCAATACACACATGCTTTAATGAATGAAGTTTTAGTCCAACATTCCTTATCAAATAGCAAAATTTTTGGTTTCTCCCCATACAAACAATAATCCTCAACCCCTACTTCCATTTAGTTGCTTGTGCATATATAAGTTCATTGACTATAGGGGTATAATGACAAGTGTGTCTTTGCAAATGACTTGAAAATGTATCCTAGTTACTTTCACCTTAATTGCTGCAACATACTCTTTTGTGAGCCCTAATGAAGTGTGTGCCACCTTTTGAGAAAACTCCCCATCATTTGTGACAAAATCAATCCAAATGTGGCAACATCAGTTTCTGAGATGTTAAATTTTCACAAATATATGTCTTGTAGACTACTATCTCATTACAACAATATTGCAAGGTCACTGCCAATTTTCAGGATTCACAGTTTATCATTGTCAAGCCAAGCCATATCTATCACCACCACCACTATTATCACTTATCAAATTAATATAATCGTTGTTGAAGGTGGAATTGATTTCTTTTGGCATTTGTATTGAAATTCAGAAGACATTAAGAGGTTAAACACATGTTACACGGCTTGCAAAGATCCATCTTTCCTTCGATACTTGCATATTGGATCTTAATCAAAACAAAAATTGCAATCACGATTTGGAATATACCCAAAAATTTTCATGACTACAAGAGCACATGAACCACAAGCCACTTCAACCAATACGAAATAATCAATTTCCAGTTCTTTTATTATTGACCTAGTGATTGATCATGATTAATGATGTGATAAGAGGAGTGCTAACAATGCCTCAGACTTCCATGAGACCCCAAAAAACCAAACAAAAAAAATTCCAATAGAAAAGATGGCTCAGAAACCCTTGGCCTCAGAGCTATTCTGATGAGGATCTCATGTAATTACATTTGGAATCCCTATCAAAACATCCCCAAAAATTAAGAAGATTTCCAAAGCGTAGCCCAAAATAAAAATTAAGAATAGATCCAAAGCATAGCCCAAATAAAATTTCCCAATTTGACTCCTTGACAATTTCCCTAAGCCACAAGTGCAAATAAATTTCATCTTCCACTCACAAATTGTCAATGTTCCAAATGACCTTCCTTTATATAGATTTGTGAAGAACCATTAGAGTAGGCCTAATTTAATTTTGAGAGGGAAATAAGTTTAAATTATAAATTTAATAGACTGACTTTGGTTTGGAGGGGATATAATTTCAATTTCAAAATCAAAATAGAGCCAAATAATTAATTAACTAACTTCTTCAAAATTAACCATAGTGACTTCTTCATAGTAACCCCTTCATAATATATCCTTTAATTTAACCTTTCCAATGATGATCCCTTTTAGCCATATCAACATGCCTTATTGCCACATCGTCAGTGCTTGGAGATCTGGACTCTAAATTTGGCCTTCAACTTTGACTGCACATTTCTCACAAACCGTGACAGCCCATGGGATACTCCACATACCACCAAAATCAACATTATGAGAAGAATTGGATGGTGAGAGTCTCCAAGACAAAATCATTGATCTACATCATCAAAAACTCCAATAAGCACTGGATATGACCATTGTCCGAGGAACATGTTATAAATAAAATATTCATAACTATATAATATATTAAAATATATAATTAAATAATAACAAATAGACATTAATTAACAATTAATAAATAAATTAAATTAAATTAAAATTGCCCAATTTATTATGAAAGGGCACTTATGTCAAAGGTCGTGTCTTAACCTTGTGGTCAATCAACTCCTATAAAGGAGAACCACCCAAGGTCTTGTAAATCATCCATTATTGAATAATATATATATAAATTATTATACACATCAATGTGTTTGATATTTGTGAACTCCAATGAATAAAATAAATGTTCCGGTGGTATCAAAGCCTTGGAAACAATTCTTTGTCTTCCGTGAGACTTCTCCCTTTTTGTTCAACCTCTCCTCGTTGTTCATTTACTTCCCCACCACTTTCCCTCCCACTCTGTCGCATCTTCCTATCCCGATAATTTCTTATTCCATGTTGCCTACGTTGACGGTTGGGCCCTCGACTGACACTATCATCGTGCTAATCGCCGCATGATTCCATCGTATCGTCCTGCAAACACCATGACACATGTTGTACGTCCTTGACTCCGCCTCCCTATCAAGAGCTCTGTCCACCCACCGCCAACTCCTCGACCTATACGCCCCGTTCGCCATACCATATCTATTGTCGTCGTCCCTCCCGTTGACCCTTGATACTAGGCATGTTAAAATCGTGAACACCCAAAACTCGTGCCGATTTGAAAACCCATGCCTTTTGGAACCATGATTCGGTTATATAAATTTTGACATATTTGCACCTTTTATATAAAGTTCATATATTTCATATATTAAATATATACTATATTATATCATTTTAATATAGTTATATATTAATAGATTTATTTAAAAATAAAAATAATATTAATAATAATATTATTATTATTATTTAACATGTATATGGGATCTACAATAAAAAATAAGAACAAAATGGGGAGTAATGATGACGATGTGAATTCAAAAAAGTTTCAAGATGAACTCGATAGAATGTGCAAGCGCCTTGACAATGTTGAAAAAAAGCAAGATGAATTTGGAAAAGGCTAAGAAAAGTTAATTAGTAGTCAAGACCAAATGGCAGATGATATCAAAGAATTGAAGAGAACGATGAGCCATTTTATGGGAGGAGCCAATCCACCTTTTAATCCCTCACCCATACAAAGTCCCAAGATTCGAAAGGCGAAATTTTCCCAAATTAGGAATTTTCGTTGATGCATGAAAAACCACGAATACCGCATATATAGTTCGAAGGAAGTCAATACTATACAAAGTACCCTGAAAGAGACTACCTTAAAATTAAAAGAGAATTACCTAAGTACGATGGTGAGGACCATAAGGACGCCATTGTACGGATAAATAAAATGGACGTCATTTTCGGAGCAAACCCGCTAATAGGTGAACAAGAGAAGGTCGTGACTGCATCTAACAATCGGGAAGTTGAAGAATGTGATTGGTTCCTATGGTGGTCCAATAGAAGTGCAGCTTGTTTGTTCAATTGGAAAAATTTTAAAAACACCCTGCTCAAAAGGTTCCATGACGAAGAAGAAGACGATGTTTACAAAAAGTTTGTTCACCTCAAACAAAAAGGATCGGTAAGTGAATACACCCACAAGTGGGAAGTATTAGCTATAAGGCTAAGCGGATTTTCAGACAAAGGGCTACTAAAAAGGTATCGATGTGGCCTTAAGGAATATTTTATGGAAGAATTAAAACTATATAAACCCAAAACAATTGAAGAAGCTAGACATGCAACAATAATTATTGAGCGAGAATATAAGCTCCATAAAACGCCATATGCCAATAATGATGTAACACCCTCCTCTCAGGCCTACCCAAAGTAACTATGCCAATCAGGTAAACATGAGACAAGAGGCTACTAAGATCATATTCGACCTCCTATGTGACATCAAGGAAGTGAAATTGATGGAACCTCACATATAGTCATCCAACATCATCAACAGAACCCTCAAGAGACAAGTCAGCCACTCAGACAGCCTGTCCCTGGGTCCCACTATTGTTTTAGGACTCTTAGGCTATAGTTGTTCTCATGCTATAAGCAAAGGAGCACCTAGAAACCTAAATTCGCTCCCATAGGCCTGCCTGCCAGCGATTGTGGACTAAACTTGCCAGTTTTGTGCCAATGACCCCGAGAATTAAGCCACTTTTTCAGGCCTAGAGACCAAGCCACTGCCTAGAATGGAATGAAAGCTTAGAATCAAGTAGAGTATAGGGAAACAATGGTGCAAAAGTAAATATTTTATCAAGACCTTAACCAGACCCCTACTATCCATGACAGACATTTCATCAAACATATCATTGACATGTAATTTACATGTGTAAACAATAGAATTAAATGTAGGGATCTCATACTTATATGAGAATCACTATGAACCATTGTTCCCTCATGCCATTTGTTTCATATTCATCGATTAGGTCATAGACACATTATCCATTCATGTACAAGTAAAAACATGCTGAGATCCATACATAATTGTTGTCATAAAATGTTCATATAGCCAACATAGTAGGAACAAATATACAATAAACATATCAGCCATCAAAATCCATATATATATCAGTACCTTTACACATGAAAATCAAGGGAATGAATTTATCATTAATGAATGCAATAAACTAACCAGAGATGGTACTACCACATTCCACCTAACCGTAGAATGTCTGAGCCAAATCTCTCTTAATCATTCACTCCCGTGCCATATTCCAAGAATGAATGTGGGATCTCATAGAACACATCAATCAAAACTCATCCAGAGCTTCTAGAGGCCATCTACCTAAACCCATCAAACTATGATTCCACCTCACGGTCAGACATCACAAAACCATCATCAGATTGGTCTCCATCCAAGCCTTCCTGGGATTTCAGAGCATTTTTCCAACCAAGGCTTCCATAACTAGTAACTTAACCCACAACTTATACAGGGCTTCCAGAGCGTTTTTCCAACCAAGGCTTCTAGGACTACTAACTCAACCCACAAAGGGCTTCCAGAGCGTTTATCCAACCAAGGCTTCCACGACTAATAACTCAACCCAATTTGTTACATGGATTCCATAGTGTTTTTCCAACCAAGGCTTCTTGGACTAGTAACTCAACCCAAGCTAAGAAAACATGAGAACCAACCAAAAACAAACAATGAAAGTAAACCCACAATCAACATGGTTATCGAGGAAATGGCAAGACTAGGCAATCCACTATTAATCCAGGAAATCCTCCATGCTAATGGAGGATAACAACCAAGAAACCACATGCATACGCCATGCATGGCAAAATTAGTGAAGAAAGCATACATGCAACTCGGTACCTCCAACCAAATCTGATGTAGTTGTTGAAGCTGATGCCTTCTTGCGTTTTCCTACTCTTCCTCTACCTTTTGGCTCCAAGAATCCAAGTTTGCCACACCCTCCAAGAGTGCTCCAAGAAAACTATAAGTATCCAAGAGTATGAGAGAGAGAGAGAGAATAATGAGAGAGAGATCCAACACTCAACCGATAAAAGGTTACCAACTGATCATCAGAAGCCTTTTTATGTATGAAGCCTCTATTTTCTTCATTTTCCATTGTTTTCCTTCATTTTCCTCCTCACATGCAACCTGTGACCTTTCACCTCCTTTTTCTCCTAATTTCCATTATTTTCATAAATAAATGTGCCAAAAAATGCCTTTCATTGCCTTTGTCAATTCCCTTAGCCATGATCATCCAAATGAACACCCACTAGGATGTCTTGCCAAACATTCAGCTTGGAATAAGTGTCCCATTGATCGTGGTTATTGTTTTTAACTTTTACTGCATGGAATTTTCACCAGGGTTGTTAGAGAACCCCCCCCCTTGAGGAACACCATCCTCGGTGTTCAATCACACATATACCTCAGTGACATGCTAAAAGAAGACATATTGTTCATGGAGCTTTATAACACAACTCAATTTAGTATTTACAATTAAAGATCTACTCAAGAAAAAACATCATGACAACATGAAAACATATTGCATAATGGAGCTTTATAACACAACTCATTACAATGTTTACAATGATCATCATGTTGAGTTCTAACTCATATAACATTATAACATCATGATAACATAACCACATGATGGCATAATAACACGATACCCAAACCGCATATTGGAGCTTTATAACATAGCTTGTTACGGTATTTACATCCATACATGAGTGTGTGTATATATATATATATATATACACACACACACACTAAACATATACCAAAGCATATATCAAAACATATACTAATCACCATATCTAAGCATATTTCAAAACATCATATATCATATATTGAACCATCATAAAACATATAATAAACCACCATAAATCAAATACCAAAATTCCATAAAGCATATACCACACCACCATATCACGCTGCTTTGCCTCAACCGAAAAACAAGGAAGGATACATGGCCCGCATCTAATCCATCATCTCCCATGTAGCTTCATCGGGACCAAAGTGCTTCCATTGCACTTTAACTTGCTCGATTACTAGGTTCTAGAGCATGAGCACCATTTTCTGCAATATACACTAAGGCTATGAATGGAATTCTCCATCTGGCTCCACCTGCAATACAAACCAGTCAATTACATGATCAACATCTTTAACATACTTCTTAAGCAATGATACATGTAAAACATCATGGACTTTCACTGTCGGAGGCAGTGCAAGTCAACAGGCTACTAGTCCATTCCTCTCAATAATATTGAAGGGTCCACAAAATCGTGGTGCCAAGTTGGCACATGATCCAATCCACAAGGAGTTCTTCTTCGGTTTGATGCGCAAGTACATTTGTTCCCCAACTTGGAACTCCTTGAACAACATGTTCTTATCTGCATAGCTCTTTTGCCTATCCTATGTTGCCTTTATATTCTTCAGGTCACCTACATCTCCTATTCCATATCTACCAACATCTCTGGTCTAATCAACACCCTGCTAACTGGAACACTCCAGCTAATGAGAGTGTTACAACTCCACCCATATAATGCCTCAAAAGGACTCATCCTCAATGACTCCTGGTAATCGTTGTTGTATGAAAAATCAACCAATTGAAGATACTCCTTCCATATTCTCTTCTAGTGGATCACGTACATCCTTAGCATATACTCCAATATCCTATTGACCCTCTCTGTTTTTCCATCTCTATGGGCATGATAGGTTGTACAGAATGCCAACTCTGTACCCAACACATGCAAATATTTCTTTCCAAAACTTGGAATTAAAGTTTTCATCTCTATATAACATAATCTCCTTCATAATACCATGTAACCTCATGATCTCCCTGACAAAAACCTATGCCACCTCACTAGATGAATATGTAGTCTTCACTAAAATGAAGTGAGCTACCTTTCTCGACTTGTCAACCACGACCATATTAGAATCATGTTGTCTCACTGTCCTCAGAAGACCTATAATGAAATCCATGAAAATGACCTCCCATTTCCATTCTGGAATCAGAATATGCTATATTATACCACCTATATGATTACGTTCTACCTTTACCTGCTGACAATCCAAACATCTAGCCACAAACTCTACCTCTCCCTTCTTCAGATTCAGCCAATAGTAGAACTTCTTCACTATCATCAACATCTTCTAATATCCTAGGTGACCCAAGTATGCCTGTACATGAAATTCTCTCAAGATAAGATTCTTAAGCTCACTCTAATCTGATACATAGATCTTGTCCCTGAATCTCACCAAACCATCTGTCATGAGACGATAGTATACATCCTGATCATCGTCTTCTAATATCCTGGGTGACCCAAGTATGGCTTGACATGAAACTCTCTCAAGTTAAGCTTCTTAAGCTCACTTCAATCTGACACATAGATCCTATCCCTGAATCTTACCAAACCATCTACTATGAGA
>Ga0115844_100562_pt1 | contig 10832 bp, 12 predicted proteins | sample InSIn1gowninarea_FD_83858 | JGI IMG/M metagenome (GOLD analysis project Ga0115844, IMG submission 83858) | reverse complement strand
TTCATTTTGGTCTTGTTTTCATGCGCATTAAATAATGAAAAACCTGATTGCATTTTTCTATATTTTCATGCTCAATAAATCTATATGAAAATATCAAGTATGTTTTTATTTTATTTTCATGGCTCCCTAAACCTATGAAAATCCCAAATTCTTTCCATATTTTTTTGTTCGTTAATTAAATTAAAATTTGGTGAGTTATCCCTTTTCCATTCTCATGCTCATTAAACCATGAGAAGGTAATGAGTGTACTTTTATCTCTTTTTTGTCCTAATTAAAACATACGAAAAAACAAAATATTGAGCTTAGTTCTCTTCTCTGCTCATTAAACAATGAAGGAGACTCAAAAGAGAAAAGGGAAGGGAATCATTTGTTTCTATTAGTTGTGAAAATGGGAGTGTCAATTGCATAACCCTTGAACACGACACCTATTTGATTCATTATCTCACAACAAGGTTTTAGCTTTCCTAGGAGTTAAACCATACATATGAGATTGTTTACTCCTTTGGCTAGTTACTCTTTTGGTCATTATGAAGTGTTCTTCAATGCATCGTACACTGTTTCATGATATCATGTGGTGTTCAATAGTCATGCTTCCAAGTAAATTTTGTGTCATCTTGTTATGTGTTCAAGGGAAGTCTTAGCTTGTGTCAGCCATATGCAATTCACGTTGGCCTATTTTTGTTGGCTATCCCTATGTTAGTTGTACTTCATCATTTCATGACTTCATCCATTGACATCATCTCTTCGTCTATTTTTTGTTGATTGATGGGGGGTATATCTAGGCCCTCCTTTGATGGATCTTCTCCTATTGACTTTATCTCATTCTATAGGAGCTTGACCTAGGAACCAATAGTACCTTGGAGCTCGCAATCCTCAATGTTAGGTTTTCCTCATTAACTCTTGATCGATCGAGTCTACAGGTGTTCAAAGTTAGCTCATACATTCACAATTATTGGATTGTACTATGTACCTTTCGGTCAATTCTCATCATTAGTGGTTCTCCTCACGTCTATTAATGATACAATTCATTGATCAGTGATCAGATCGCTTCTACCATGCTCAACATTATCTCATTTATTCACATGTCATAAATTCATACCATCAGGGTCATGTAGAATACCTAGGGTCAAAAAATCTCACTCTTATATGGCACCCTCCCGGGGATACGTTAGAGTTATGTATCATTCACCTACTTTGAGGAAAATTATGGGGAAATTTCTTTGTTATGTATCCATAGTCCTACTTGTCAAGTGAGGAGGTAACTACTCAACTTAATTGTGATTTTGCAATAAGATGGATCATAGATATATACATGAAGGGAGAGACTCTTGGGATTCATGTCCCAGTGTCTCTTCATATTCTAGATCTCCTTATTTTCTATTGACACTATTTTACATATTCACCCAATCCTAATGATTAGGCGTCAACATTACCCCCATTAATCTGAAAGGATGTTGGTAAATAAAAACATCATTTTGAATCTGTGAACTTTTCTCTTCCAATCACTTTGGTGAATATGTCTATAATTTGCTCATTTGTGTAGGAATGGCATAAATGGATTGTATTAGCCTCAACATGATGTCGAATCAAATGGTATTTTGTATTTATTTACTTTGTTTATTCATGGAACTTTGGGTTCTTTTCCAAATTTATTGCAGAAGTGTTGCCAATCATGAGTGGAGTTGAATGCACTTGTTTCACCTGCAAATCTTCAAGAATTTTCTTGAGCCACACAATTTCCTTTGTTGCTTCAGCTACTACCACATATTCTTCCTCTATTGTGGGATCTGCTAGAACTGATTGTTTGCGTGACCTCTAGAAGATAGTGCCTAATACAAGACTTATAACATAACCTGAAGTAGATACCCCCATTCGTTTATCTTCATTGAAGTCTGAATCAGAGTATTTAATGAAGATGAAGTCACCCACCTGTGTATATTTAATTCCAAAGTCTTGAGTTCCCTTCAAGTACTTTAGAACTCTTTTCACAACAGACCAATGTCCCTCACGAGGATTTTTCATATAGATTTATTGAGCATGAAAATATAGAAAAATGCAATCAGGTTTTTCATTATTTAATGCGCATGAAAACAAGACCAAAATGAAGCTCTTCCCAGAGGAACAAGTGGTATGAGGGTATAAACTAGTTTTGATATGATGGAACGACTCAAAGCATAAGGGGGCATAGAGACTAGAAAATAACTCCTCATAGTCGCTCCCCCACGAAAGGGTAAAACACCAAGTGAAATTGAATGGTGGGCCAACTAGAGGACAATAGTGGTCGTGAAATGAAACCAAAACTTGTTAGCGTGAATAAAATAAGATAATAAAATGTAGTGATTACGAGCGATAAAATGTGGAATTCTCTAGGTGTAAGGCCAAAAGATGACAAACAAGAGAAAAATTAGGTTTATTATAATTCATGGTGGGTCAAAAGGATGGATTCCAAAAAGGAAGTATATAGACACTGCATGGACACCAACACAACAAAGATATGTTATACTGGGTCATTCATGTACATGTAAGCTCTACCACCAAGCTACGATGTGCATATGAGAGAGAGGATAATTTCACAATTTGACGAGGTTTGACCTAAGGCACAATTAAAGTGCCAATAATCGTTCATAATGCAACAAATATGGTAATATGTGACCTACCCCTACATGCACGTTGTGAAAGATGTACCTCACACCCATTGTCATAATGGGACCGCAAAAATAAAAGTTTGGTAAGAATACTAATAAAGACATCCAACACTCCTATGAAAAGAGTCGTTAGTAAAGTCATAACAATAAAATAGCCCAAAACCCTAAAACTGATAATAAAAAAGGGGAATATTTTCAATTGATACCAAAAAATTATATATCAAAGAATGTCCACAGCTCCTCATTTATCATTATGATAAGTTGGAGGCCGAGAAAAAAGAGAGGAGGAGAGAGTGATCCAAAATTTATTTTCAAGGAGGGAAAGGAGTTTGCAAGAGATTCAAAAGAGAAACTAGCAAAGAATCTAGCCATGTAAGTCATGTTCAAAATCCCTAACCATGGAATTCCATTTTGGTATTTCTCTAGTCGTACTTTTTGCAAAATTGAATGCTTGAAAATTTCCAAATTCAAATCATCAGTGGAATGCCATTGGAAAATCCAGATGATATTCCATTATTCCAGTGTTTTGTCCTAGTATCAACTGAATATCATCACTATGTTGTCATTGTAAACCAACAAGGTTAGTGTAGGGTAAAAAATTTAAAGTTTTTTCTAAAATTTATCCCTTTAACATGGGGTTTGTGTGTGTTGTGTCATGGAAAGCTACTATGGGCGACTATTAATAATAAATTTATCTTCTAGATGTAGGAAACATGATGATAAAATGTAGGGAAAGGGATCACTATGAGGACGATATCCAAGAAATTTCCAATGTTGCAACTCTCTAGGCTTTGAGAGACTGTGGCTTACTGAAATTTTTCAAGATTTATAGTATGACTAGCCAAGCTCCATTTCTATGACGACATTGATTGAGGGGATCTAGCAAATGAGTATTTTGTGGTTGGGCCAGACATCATGAGGGTGGATATAGAGGATATTTATCTTTTGATAAGGTTATCAAGTCAAGAGGGCCCAATGGTCCTTAATGGGGTAAGAATCATATAGGAGGAAAGTGTGGATGCATATGTTGCACAATTATGTAGTCCTGGAACACATAATACTAGTGGGAGAATACTTATTCTCATGATCATGGATCAAAAATTAATAACACCAGTTCTCACTATAATTTGTGTATGTGGGTCTACTACTCCCCGTGTGGCAACACAATTTCAAATGGACCTAGCTATTATATGTTTGGAACCTACCGTGCTCAACTAGTTTGAGGGTTTGTTGGTGCACCTCAAAGAGAAACTTACCCAAGCAAGAAGAGGATGCAAGAACACATTTGGGTATGGAAGTGTAATGGTTTCATTCCCTCTAGAGTATATTCTTGATATTAGGCCTATAACAGATTATGATGATGATCCTTCACCTATTGAGCCTCATATGACTATATGGACATTCTTGATGGAAAGATAGGAAATATTCCATGGTGGGCATTGGTTCACATCCATATACTTCATTTGGACAAGAAATGTGTTTTTAGATGTGGGCGACTATGGCTACCATGTAGTGGGAGTAGAAGCTATGCATTTGGATGATGTACCTCATCACCTACTCAGGGATACCATAGGGGTGCACTCCTTTCATTATTGTGGCCTCCTATGTTAGATTGTCTGCATCATGTTTTGTACCATCAACACGAGCATGACTGATTTGGGATATTAGTGCCCCTATAGTTTTTTGTATTTCTACATATGTATAAGGAAGTATAGCACAAGCCTCAAATTCCCTATTTTGAACTATGTACCTATTTCTAGATGTTAAACTCTATTTTTATATAATAAAAGATGAAAACTTCTATGATGTTTGTTGAAAATGATTTTCAATTTACAATATTTTATTTATGTGCATGGTTTAAGATATTAATGTGACAAATTGCAATATAATACATAATTAGAAAGTGAATCAACAAGAACAATAGAACCTCTAGGAATATGTGAATAGACAATGTAATCAATGTGTCATTCCAAGAGATGTACCCTTAAATAGTATCAAAGTAACACATGTTTCCTCACATAATAGACATAGTTGAGTTGATACACTATGAGATAGGAGTCAAGTTAGACAGTAGAATGGTGGATATTGAGGGAAATAGCCTCAATTAAGAGCTTTGTGATAGCACTATATTTTGCCACATTATTGGTGACTGAGCAAAGAAAAATGCTTCCTGAATTTACAAGCTCGTCGGTGGGTGAAAAGATAACCCAAGTGGAGTGACCTAAATTTCGAGTGTGTTAGATTGTGCCATCTGCAAAGTCTACATAAATCAATGTGAGCCTTGAAATATATCAATCAAATACCACAAACACAAATTTTGTTGGGTGTGGAGCCTGATTATCTTCTTTATTCAACGGTATCACCGCATTGCACCCCAATTCGTAATGTGGCAGAAACACCACCCATAATGTGTGCAATGGTGGGCTCCAGTATTGCAGCAATAATGCTGCAACTCCTGGGACTCGCTTCTTTACTTTTATCAACCCGGTAGTTCGTAACAAACTTGGAAGCGACGATGATATATGCACAAGTACTAGCTCTTGCTGCAAACATCACTTGGTCAGCTGGCACAAGTCTTCTAGGAGCTTAAGCCAAATTCTATGAGCTCTGAGAAGAAGCTTTTTAACTGATGGGCGAAATCCAACTCAAAGAAGGCTGATCTACTTGCAGAAGGAAACTGGAAAGCTGAAAGAAAACGTAAACCCTAGCAAACCCTAATTCTACTAGCTAGTCCTACTGATGGAAGAAACAGGATGAAAGCTACTGAAATAGATGCCATTGACTTCTAGGAAGGTAAACTACATGTGTCTAGGCTACTTCTAGAGTAACATCTAAAGAAAACATCTTTTTGTATTTTTGAATAAGTTGTCAGAATTATCATGCATGCGATTTAACTGTTTTGACTGTGCAGAGGTGGATTGGCGAGAGGAAATTCTTGGAGGAGGTCAGGAAGGTTCAGAGAGGGCCTAAGGGGTCCCTAACACCCTTCCAAAGAGTCTCAAAGAGTTTGGCTATCAAGAAACCTCATTCGTGACCTTCTACAGGAAGTTTGCAAGGGTTCTACATGATGTTCTGGAATTTCTACAGGATGTCTGTAATTTTCTACAGGTTGTTCAGAAATGGGATTTTGGAGGATGGATGGAGAAGGAAAGATGAAGGAGTGAGTATGGAGGTAGGGCAGGGGTGTGAGGAGGTCCAAGACTTGGTGGGTGGAACTGAGGAATGATGAAGATGGCTGGATTTGTTCAAGAAGGACTAGAGCAAGGTTGCACAAAAATTAGGGTTATGTGAGCAAATGGAAAATGTGAGGCAAGAATCTGACTTAGGGGATGGAGCAGATGGGATTAATGGAGTATGGGCAGATAGAGAAGTGGTATGGGTGCTCTACAAGTTGTTTTTCCAACTGAACCAACGAAGACTTGTAAAATCAGAGACCTAGTTACGTTAACCTAATCTGATCTAGCTAACAGTAAAGAGAATGAACAGAAGTTTAATTTCAATGAAACCATGTATACTAACTATGAAACAAAGAAATGAAGAATCTGAACATGTAACCAACTTCTGCAAATAAAAATCGAACACTAATGATTGCATGGAAAATCAAAGTCAGTGTTTTTGTTGGCAACAAGGTCACCTTGATCCCAACTCCTGATCCCACTGGGGGAGAGGTGAAAAGAGAGGTGCTTGATGGCATTTTTCTGGAGCTTTTCCCATTAATAACCTATCAACTCAATTTGAACATCAAAAGTCTTTCTAATCATCAAAAGTGACTTAGTTAATCAGCAAGATTTTAATCTGCTTAACAGAAATGATTTTGCAAAGACATAAAGAACAAATAACAATACCTAAAGGAGGCCATTGCACTTGGGTTGGGCCCAACCCCAAGAGCTGTAGGCTCCTATAAAGAACTCAGATCTGATGCCAAGTAAAGCTGCTTTTCATTACACAAATATAATCATCACAAGAAAGTTATACAGCAGTAGATACAAGAAAACGAGCTGAGAAAATGACAGCACTATAGTGCAAATACCCAATAGTTCCAAAAGTAAACTACTAAGGTTGAGGCCTCCCTATTTATGCCCTACGAGGGTCATAGCAGCCCTCCTTAACTCAAGGGACTCAGTTGTTCAAACTTCCAGTAAACAGTCACTCTTCACAAAGCTGCTCAGTTGCCTTTAGGATTCGTTTTGGTGGCCTGCTGAGCTCCAAGCTGAGGGTGGAGATTTCGAGGAAGGGCCATTAAATGCAAGAGACAACCTCCCTACGAATCCTCACCCTTGCTTCCTCGTGCTTGGCTATCACCTGGCTCATAATTGCTTGGTTTTGCTCCAAAATTTGTCCAAAAAACCTGAAATAACCACGTATTAGCCTCCTTGGTAAATTGACCACCCTTATTCATTCAAATAACATAAACATACTCAAAAACATGCATAATCTATGAAAAATGGTGGATTGATCAAGAACAATTAGGCAAAATGAGCCCAATAAGTTACCCAATTTTGGGCTCATCATCGCCCCCTGCTAAATGGGTTGCTCATCCTCTGAGAAACTAGTCCAGCTCATCATCATTTATGACTTTGACCACCTCCCTCACGTCCCAGGCCTCTGCGGTGATATCCTCTTCCCAGTTGTGGAATCCTACTTTCCTTTCCACTTCCTCCCATTGTTTATCTTCCTCCACTTCCTTAACTCCTTCTGGAAATCCCAAAAGAAAAGGAGGACTGAATTTTAGGCCAATCCAATTGGCCTGCAGATTCTGCATCAACTGTTTGTAGAGAGGTTCCCTTGCCAAGGCCTCCCTCATCCTAGTGGGAGAGTGGTATTCCCTTATCTTCAAGTTGTGAGGTAGTGTGTTCCACCACCTTGTGCAGGCATGGAGGCTGTTATCCCCCAACAGTCTCTCCATGTCCTCAAAGTGGGCAATAGCTTGAGCCTATTGCTCAATGTATTCTGGTAAATCCTAAGGGCTATTGGCCAAGTGCTAGTAGGTGCTTATCACAACTGAGGGGCCATCTGGCTCTACTCTAATCATCAATGGCTCACTGAGTTCTCTGCCCATGATACTACGGACCTCTGCTGCTCTCTTTTCCTCATGATTCATCCAAGAGGCCATGGCCATAAGTTGGACATCTCCTATCAGAGTGTTGGGATCCCATGCATTCATGTTTGGAAAGGCTAAGTTGTGCAAATAAAACTCTAATAATTTGGCCCAATCCTCTGATGAACTACTACCACATAGAGCTGCAAATTGATGATAATTTTGGAATGGAGTGATGCCCTTTGGGCTAAGTTTTTGATCTGAAACTGTGACCACTGATCCTTAAGGTATAGGGCGTATGATTTGGTAGGCTGCCTACACTGTAGAGCTTCTATCGCCCAGCTAGCCATGCAAGCCAGTTGGGCCTCCTTTTCTTGTACCTGCTGTTTCAGAGATTGTATCTCTTGGCCTGCTTGCAATTCTTTCTCCTGTAGATGTCTATTCAGTGTCTCAATTTCAGCCTACAACCCATCTCTCTTCTGTTGTTCATCAGGGGTTTCTTTTTCTATTGTGGGCTCCTCCTGTTGCTGTTGTTCTCCCAAGATGTGAGGCCTATCTTCCTTCTTCTTTCCTTGTAACTGTAGCTGCTATTTAAGCAGCTCATTTTCTTCCTGTAGCTTGGTCCACTAGCTACTCTCCACATGCCGTACCATAGCCAATTCCCTTCTTGCCTCTTTGAGTTTTTCCTCCAGAGGACCTATATCTGCCATACCCTTGGACTTAGCGATCTTCATCCAAGTGTGGGTCCTCACTCTCTCTTCTTCTAGTGCAAGGAAAAGTGGCACTGTGAATTTTTGGGGAATGATCTTTCTAGCCTCTAAGAAGTTATAGTAGGAGCCCAAGCTAGGCTGGGGGCTAGGTTCCACAATTTTCTCCACCTTTTCTTCCTCCTACGGTGATTTAGCTGCCTCTCATTCCATTTCTTCGGTCTCCTTTAGCCTAGCCAGTGTTTCCTGTAGAAAAATCTCAGCATCTTGTAGAGAGGCCTTTGTGTCCAACATTTTCATTCTTTCTCTCCAGGTGGATGTCTTCGGGCTTCCCTGTTCATAAGTGATGGATGCCTTGGAGGGAGACCTCTCCTTTTGTGTAGCTGGGGTGTCTACAATCGTGATTAGTTCTTTTGATGATGGCTAGGGTCTTCCAGTTTTTATCCACATGCTCCTTCTCGCCTTAAAATACATGGAAGGCTCCCTCTTTTGCTTCCCTTTTTGCTATGGAGATGTGCTTAGGGTGGCCAACATAGTTGATGCCTCCCTGGCTAAAATCTCAGGTGATTTTTCCTTTTGTTGCCCTGTTTCTAGACTTCCTATAGAAAGTCCTGTGTCTACTGTTTTCTGGCTTCCTGTAGAAATTGTTTTCTGGCTTCCTGTAGAAACGGTCTTCAGGCTTCCTGTAGAAAATGTCTTCACTATTTTGGTCTACTTGGCTAGGGGTGTCTTCACTTTTAATTGTGGTGTAATTGCCTTGGTTATGTTCTCACTTGTTTGGAATTTTTCAGTCCTTTTTGCCCTGCTTTGCAATCATTTCTCCCTTGGTGTTGGCGCCTTTGTTCCACCCACAGTTTTGGGCTCGACAGCTTGGCCTTTCCCTTGTTTCTCTTCTTGTTCTTTTTGTGGTGGTCTATCCTATGTTTCCTTACCCTTGGCTTTCTCTTCGGCCTCAATGTGCTCCCTTTCTTCACTGCTAGATGAAGTGAGTTCTTCGGCCAGAATTCGAATATCATCATCCTTGGACATATTGCAGAAAATCTCTCAGGAGAGAGGGACAGTGTAGGTATGGAGGGAATCTTCTACTAGAAGCTTGATAAGCCCATGATGGGCTAGCTGATCCAGTGTCCCTTCCTTCAATTTTGTGCCACACTCAATTAATGATTGTAGGAGGAAATAGGGGATGCTTAACTTCTGTTCTGGGGGTAAATCCATCCCATGCCTAAGTTCACTTAGCAACCGGAAGTGATGACCGTATACAATACTAAACCGCCCCTCACAGGTAATGTATTTCATGATCTGAAGACTGACCTCACTCTAAAAAGAATGTAGGCTGGCTCTCTAGAACCCATTCTTATCCTCTGAAAACTATTCCTCTGGAAGGAAGAATTCCTTCCTAGCTTTTTGGCCTAATGCCCTCTCCTCTTTGCTCCAGGGTATCACTAATGGCATATCAGTAACCCGACTTATGAGTTGTGGGGTAAGCTTTAGGGTCAATCCTCTGAAATTCATAGTAGCAAGTGTCTTTGATTTAGGCTGCAGGGAAATTAAGAATTATTCTGTTACCTCATTGTCATGACCTTGAATTCTATCACAGAAGGTCATCCAATTGGCACGGGTGAATAGGTTCACTACCTCTGGAGTTTCACACAATTTTCTCGAATATGAGGGTTCCTTTCTGATAAACCCTCCTAGCATGGTGAGAGTGCTCTGTTTTGGCTTGTGCTCTGATCAGAAAGGGGAATTCTATTTATGGTTTCCTACCCTAAACTTTGAAGACAATATCCCTTAGGTGTTTATGTTTCAACCTTACACCACTTCCCTGGTTTTAAAAAAAAAACTCGACTGTTTGTGTACAAAAAGAAGACTTGGGTTTCCCTCAGACAGAGTGCAGAGCTCAATTTCTACCCCCCAGCATACATATAACCATGTAAAGTTCACATTTTTCTTACACAGGTTAGTCCTGACAATGCTTTAACTTTTCTACAGGAGGAATTTTTTACGAACCGTGGAGAAAAACTTGGACACAAAATCAACCACGCAACCGCAAGTAAACTTCTATTTTGACTCACAGGTAGACTTGTCTCTAACCCTCCAATTCAAGATAGCTCATCTCACCATTTTTTCGATATATACCATGCATGGGAATGGTTTTTCCGAGCCTACCTCTCTTCCATCCATCACCTGTTTCATCTCTTTCCACTGCTATTGACTCCATAGTATGTGCTCCAGATGGATCAGCTGCTACAAGATTCCTGTAGGACATCCTGTAGTTGCTTCTCCTCCTGGGATGCATGCTTAAACGAGCAAGGTTGTATTCGCGGATGAAGAGTCCTGATGGAGCTTTGACAGGTAGAGTGTGCGAGCCTTTGTGTGATTGGTTTGTCACTTGGAAACAATTTCAATCTGAGGAAAACAGGACTCTTTGTATGACTGTGCAAG
>Ga0115844_100557_pt1 | contig 10863 bp, 5 predicted proteins | sample InSIn1gowninarea_FD_83858 | JGI IMG/M metagenome (GOLD analysis project Ga0115844, IMG submission 83858) | reverse complement strand
AGCAAAATGCTCATCGTCTTTTATTCCACCAAAAAAATATAACATACAAGCAGATGTAAAAGTACTACTGTGTTAATACTTTTACTTGTCGTTTTCGTGTGTCCCATGAAAAAAAAAATCGGAGAGAAGAACAAGATGAACAAGAAAATAAAAGTTGTACAACAAACGTAACAGTTGCTGGTATGATTTCGAAACAGACGGATGGATCCAGTCCGTGGCGTTATGTTGTCAGTGTAATATTTTGTGTGAAAAGTCAGACGATATAGACGATAGACAGTGGAAGTCAAACTTTTCTCTGCTGGAGTTTTTGACTGGAACTTGGAAAAAAATTAAGGTGTACATTGAAGCTTACCTATGCAAAATACTTGCACACATGAATTGTTGAATGGAAATAGAAACCAGTTAACTGAAAAAAGTGATATAGAAAGATAAAGGCAATTTGTTGACCTAAATTCTTAAGCAAAAAAAGATAAATAAAGTGAACGAGAAAAAAATTTTATTGTGATTTTGAACCAACCGACCGACCGGTGTTCTCACATAAGCCAGTGTTCATCTATTCTGTTCTCTGCTCTCTCTCTTTTTCGTTCCATGTAGCTCAAGTTAACTTATGTGGATTTTTCTTCCCCTTCCAAGAAAAAAAAGCCGGATGTTCAGAGCTGAAATGTAGACTTGGTACACATGTAACACAGGATAATTTTTAGGAGACAGAGGGGAAATCAGAGAAAAAAAAGCTGAGACGCGAAGAAAAATGGAAAAATGAGCACGCGGTTTTTTCCCTCTTGTGCTTATAAAGAGTAAAAGAACCTGGTGTAAAGTCTCAAAAAAATATCTGTCTAGCTTAAAAATCAAAATCAGAAAGAGAGAAAGTGTAAAAAAAATATCCTAGTGAATTGCTGCAGTGCAATTTTATTAATAATACAAAATGCATGATGTGGTGAGTGCCTTTATTTATCTTTTGTTTTGTTGTTCTATGAATGTATGTGTCGTTCTAGAATGGTGAGGTATACAACACGGTGGTGAAAGTGGAAAGATAATAAAAAAAGCGAGAATCGAGTGTGAAGACCTTGGGGAAAAAATCGGTGGTCAGAGAAACACTAAACATACACAGGTATTTCCTTTTCTCAAAGCCTCGCCACAAAAAAAAGTAAAAGCCACCAAGGACAAAAAATTTAATAACTTGAAAATATATAAATTGTTCTCTGCATTTGTTATCCTTTACAAAGTCATTCACTTACGTTCAGTTCATTCAGCGTCTGAGATTTTTATTTTCCAACTTCACATATTTTTTTACACCTCTCCTGATTTCTACAAGCTCAATATCATCATCGTCATCATCACCATCATCAGTTTTTTTTAGTATTTTACACGGTGAAAATTATCGTCCTAAAATCTCTTTAACCACAACAAACTTCTGTACTGCTCTTTCACTCTCTCTCACACAATTTACGGAAACAGCCAAAAAAAAACCAACAGCAAAATAGCACCTAGCTACTTACATAACCACATCATAAAAAGATCGAATAACTTTTCTTTCTCCCACTTTCTGCCGCATTCTCTGACTGGCTACATTATATTTTTATTTTCTCTTTGTCTGCTTTTTGCTTACCTCTCATCTCACCACCACCAACCAACCAACCACCCGCCACCCACAACACCAAAAAAAAAAGCTTCATCCTCTCTTATTTCCTTTTCCCTACTTACTAGCTACTGCTATGATGCATATAATATATCCCTGTGATTTCTTACTTTGCGGTGGATGGATGGATAAATGTTATCAAATCAAAACAGCAGCATAATCATAATCACCATCATCACACCACAAGCAGCAGTGCAGTAACAGACAAGACACCCTTTTGACTTTGTTATTTTAACTGTCTCCCTATCATCATCACATCACTTCCATGTCATCATCACGCATCATTACAATATCTACAAGCTATAAAAAAATATATATGTACAGCTACCCAACTTGTATTTTTGCTAAACGCTGCTCATCATCATGATCATCTGAAACACGTGTGTCCTTTTTTGTGTGCAGTAAAAAGAAAAAGTGTCTAAAGGTCTGTGCGTGCTTCAAAGTGTGTCCTCCTGTATATTTATTTATGTATTTCTGTTCAAAAAACATAAACACAACAGAAATGTTGTTCCAAAAGAAGAACTAACATTTTATTGTTATTATGATTACTTTTGGCCTGCCTGCAATACAAAAAAAGAAAATAAAAGATTTGTACTCTACGAAACAAAGAGCGAAAGTTTTTTTTTTGCAAGTCGGAAGAGGAAGGAAGACATACTGCTCCATATATTTATTTATACAAAGCCAATATATCACGTATAACTATAATGATGAGTTGTAGCTTTTACTAAGTGTGGCAAATAGCAAACAATGTATATTATTGGCAATGGAAGAGGCTCTTTTCAAGAACAAATTATTATTGGAAAAGTTATGGGTAACTCTTGGCTACTGGAGACTAACAACTAGATGACAAGTTGTTTAGAAAGATTTTTTTTTATGGTTGTTGTTTGTTCAAGTGTCTTGTAGTGCCTAATATCAATTCTTAAGCCTTCTATGGCTTTATGACTCATTATATTACAAATTGGTGATTCACTTATGGCAACGGTGGTGATTACAAGCAGAAGGGAAAGTTCATAAGAGCTCGGGGAGCCAGCCAGCCTATTAGGTTAAGTGTCTTGTTGATTGTTTGCTAAAGTGTCATGGATAAAGATTTCTAAAAACTAAATACAATTACGGTAATATGTTTCCTAAGATTAATAATTGTGGACATGGTATGACGGTAGTAAAGAAAAGAGAAAATGATCGTCAACTTGACTTAACATCAAAAATGACTTGAAATGGTGGTAATTTTTGGTGAGCCATTATTGGAGAAAAAGTAAACAAAGTTTGGGTTGAAAAAAATGAAGCAACAAAATATGCTGCCTTAAGAATGTGCCTACAAGTTAATCATACTTATTTTCTTTGAGTTTTGGTTATGTAATATATGGTCCTGCCATTTGATACTTAATTAACTCAAAGACAGAATGTGTCTTAATGATAATATGTGACTGAAACGCGAATCTGGTAGGTCTTGAAAAAAAAGTGTAATTTGATTTGTTGTGCCTATCTTGTTAGCAACATGTGCAATACTAAAAGTACCAGAAAAGTAAATGAATGCAATAAAAATGGAGGTGAAAGTGAAAATAAGACGGTAAAAGTTAGTGGTGATGGTACTATTAAGAAATAACTTTAAATTGACGGATATAGTTAATTAAGGGAAAATTTACAAAAAAAAAGTGTTAATAAATTATTGAAGGTGTGTGGACTTTCCCGAAGAAGATGGGATCGAGTGATGACAAGTCTGCAGAAGTATTCTTACCAGTGTTACTGTTCTTGTTGAGCTTGTTGAGATTTGAGAAAAATGCTCTGAATGAAAAGCCAGGCTCATTACTCATTCAAAACGATGATAATGTTGCTTTTGAAGATTGTACCTCCTCCTCCTCTCATTTTCTGACTTTGGTGGTGAAAGTGGCAAAGGGAAAGAAGGCTGGTCACTCTCGCAAAGAATTTGACAGGGAAACAGACAGTGTCTCAAGTTGCCCCAAGTGTTCCATTTCCTCGACTGCCATAACTGCACTTGCATTGCAGCAGCAGACACAGCTTCCGTCCCAACAAAGTGAAACGACAAGCCTCCCCCATTCACAGGCTGTCGCGTTTTGTAGTAGTAGCAGTAGTACCCCAACTACCCCCACAAGAAACATCCCTTCTATTATTACTACTGATGGAGGGGAGCGTGGGAGGAGAACTTTTATTGTTGTTGCTCAGTCGGATAAGGAAACGCAGCAGAGGAAGAAAAGTATTCAAAGTATTGGTCAAGTTCATCAGGAGCAGCTGAACTTGAGCGTGAATGACGACTGTAATAATGCTGGTATTTCTGGTGAATGTATTGATACCACTGCCCCTTACCGGTTACCGGAAATCACATCAACACCGCCATCACTAATAATATCCGTTGCATTGTTGTCATTTATACTGCCAAACATTCAATATAGCCATATTAAAGCTGCCAAACTTTTACTTTGTATAACAGCGTATTATAGAGTATCGCTGTAGCAGTTTAAATATATTTATGTTTCAAAAATATATATTGCGTGGGCGGCGGTGACGTGTAAATATATATGTTATACATACATATATTTAAAAAAATAGATAGATAGATGGTAATTTTTTTCTAAAGATAAAGATATTTCTCTAAAATAGAAAATTGTCTGCTCATCAAATCTCATCACATTCGTAAAAAATTTCTTCTCAATATTTTTGTTCGTCGTCATCATCATCATCTTCAACACAACCCCGTTCGATCGTTCGTCGCTATATGTTATCGCAGGGTAAAGAAATTTAAGTAAATCTGAGTAAAATCATTTAAGTGCTCTTTAAATGTAGTTTAAATAATTATTTTTTAAGTATTTCTAAACGTATTTGTATTGTATTGTATTGTATTGTATAGTAGTTGTTTATGTATATATATTATATATTTATTATATTTAAAAGAGAAAGCAGTGCATGAGTTCTATGTATACTATATGCATGGGTTTCATCTATCTCTAGAATTTCAAATTAAAGTAAAAAAGTATGCAAGTTTTTTAGTGTGGGCGTGTATTTTTCTTCTTCTCCTTCTCCGTGTTTGTTTCTACTGCTGCTTTGTTTGCTGTTGGATATATTGTTGTTGCTGGTGTGGAGAGAGGACAATGTTGGACATTTTTCGTGGACTAAAAAACCTTGTGAAGGTGAGCCATGTTCGGATCGATTCATCCATATTCCGCCTCCACTACAGTTTGACGGTAATGATCTTACTGGCATTCTCCCTGATTGTCACCACACGTCAATATGTTGGCAATCCTATCGACTGCATTCACACCAAAGATATTCCAGAAGATGTTCTCAACACATACTGTTGGATCACGCACACATATCTCGTCAAGAGCGCTTTTCACAAAGAGGTAGGAGTTGAGGTTCCTCACTTTGGCGTGGACAAAATGCCCACGGACAAGGATGACATGAAGGTGTACAGATACTACCAGTGGGTCTGCTTTTGCCTTTTCTTCCAGGTAACAAAACACACTTTCTAATTATATTTTTTCTCAAACGCCGAATCACATAATTTATAGTGACATTCCAAAAATTCATGTATGCATAATAATATCAGGTTTTCACTTTCACAGACCTTCATGCTTTATCCGCCCACGCATATTATTCAAACTTGTAAGGTCTCTTATATTTCATGCTAATAAACGCCCCACCGCATATCAAATATAAATATATTCAAGTTGATACTCAACATCACCGACCAAATTATTTCGATCTACGGCCTAGCAATAGCTTAGGTACAGGTTTTGAACTAAGAGTAAGCGGCGTATGAGTGTAACACTTGGATATTTGTAACTTATGAATCTACAGTTATGGAAAATTTAACTCTTTTATAACCATACAAAAATAGTGTTTTAGTCAATTAAATGCAATTATTTGGAAAGTTTACTATGCATGATTTTCTCTGAATTTTGGCTTTCCCGTAAATGCACATGTACGTTCATATGTACTGTACTGTATGTGCAGAAGACATTCAACTGACACTGACAATGTTGACAGTTAATTTGATGAGAGAAAAGAGAGGGGAGCTTAGCAACGTCTTGATTAAACCAATTCACTCATTCATTCTCTCACCCACTCCATCTCACAAGTTATCCTGCTCCCCGTCAATTTCCCAAGTTTAATAACCTAATAAATATGTAGAGAAAGCGCATTCAGCACAGAATTACAACTGACTTGAATTAAAGCAACCAGTCAGTCAGTTCTCACACAGTGCATTGCATCTTGACTTGATTTGATCTAAAGAAGAAGAAAAAAAAACGATGAATAGTTTTTTTTTGTGATATGATATGATGCAGAAAAGCTGGTTGTCTATCTTCTATCATGTGGGTGCAGTGGTGATGGTGATGGTAATATCAATATCATATTTTATTCACAAGCTTCATTATTTGCTTATATCAGCAAACATGTTTTATTTTCCAACTTCCGTTCCAATATCCAATAAAATAATCTAATAGGTACGTATTACACGCTCTATCGCTTCCATCATCACCACCACCATTTTCCCATTGCACTACTACTGCCACTGCCATCAGACAAAATTGAGAGATTCATTTTTCTCAAGACTATCCAAAGAGAATTATGGGAAAAATAAAAAAAAACATGTTTATTATATAGACAAGAACTTGGGCTAAATTGTTGACTTGTTGTTTATCATCTGTGAGAGCAAAGCTTGTCTAGGATTATTAAAGATGATCCAGTGGTTACGATATGGGGCTATTCATCATTTTCCAACTTTAAAAAAACATTTTACTCATTTCACCCCAAAAAATAGAAACACAATTTTTCATAACTGAAACACATATCAGATGAACAGCTCCTTTATATAACATCATAATTATTATCCAAAAAACGTTGCAACAACACCATCCCACAAAAAAATCATTACAACTAGTCGTTTTTTGAGTGTTTCTGGTGTTTTGCAAGAGAAAGAGGAAGTGGAATTCTCAACTCTCAAGACACACATGTAATTGGGCTATTTAGCTGCACATGCAGATATTATTATCTATCATTTATACCACATTTACTCCTACTAAAAAAACCTTTAATATCCTTCTCTAACATTTTGTATCGTATGTACTACTTTTTATGTAATATCTTTATCATCACCATCATCATCATGATCATCTTGTTTCTTGTACTTTACTTCCTTCCTCCTTCTTTCATTTTTTTCTTCTTCCTCTTCTCTCAGAAGAAAAAAAAGTAGGATGAAGTTCACATCTCTTGCTCCTTCTGCAACATGAGTACACTGCTATCATCACCACATACCTAAACATACAACGCAACTCTTTCTTATTTTTATATCGAGAATCTCAACCAGGAAAAAAATATTCTCAGTAAGTCAGTAAGAAAAACGGTAATAATCGTAAATATACATATATGTTACGTATAAATAAATATATGTACTTGCATGAAAATTTTGTAGACACGCATTAAAGCCAACGCATTGCCACCGACACCGACATCATCATCACCACCACCACCACAGCCAAAAGACATGTAAGACAAGCCAAAGCCAACGTCATCGTCATTATTGCTTGTATTTTAGCAAGTCTTGTGCACATTTGTTCATGTAACTGCCACCAAATGGAACAACTGTTCTAACAAAAATATAATTTGGAGTTTGGATGGTATGTTGAATGTAAAAGTATCATTGGCCGCAGTTGTAAAAATGCAAATGTGAAAAGTGCAATAAGCGAGAAGTGAAATGAATATTTAGGAAATGGAGGGATCTTCGTTAAAGGCTTAACACAATTATTATATGTGAAATGTGTTCTGCTCTGCTTACTCTACTTCAACCGATACATGTTTACACTAAAACTTAGGTATAATTTTTTTGTAGGAAACTTAATACAAAAAAAGTAAAATTTCCTGTATGCAAGGTCATTTAAATGCAGGTTTCACTGTATCTGTAAATGTAGAATTTTGTATGGTAATAAGAATTGACATTTTACATACAAGAAAGCAGTAAAAACCATTTATTTAACTTACGCACAAAAAAATTATGTGTGAACAGTGAACACTGTTATAAATGCAGCACAGAGAATAGTTAGTTAGTTTTTTTTTTTGTGTGTGGCGGAGATATAGAATATTGTAGTCTTTTGGTTTTGTTGGCAATTCACATTTTTCCGGCAATTTTCTCGCAATCAATAATTCCACTAATCCCCTAGCACACATTGAGAAATGCATTGTAAAAGTAACTAGTGTGTGCATAGTGTAATTTTTTTGTGTAATGTATTAGTAACATGTGAGCATGTGTGTGGGATGATATATATTTCTCTAAACACTGTTTTTTTATTATTTGCTTAGCAGTAATAGAAGGCGACGAAAGGAAATCCTGTCTTTCTGCTAGTCTCTAATAGCATATCACTTAGCGAAATTAACATTTTACTTGAAAATAAATAAAAAATAGAAGGGGAAAAGGAAAGAGACAAATCACCTTGTATTAAGGATTTTTTTCTGGTGTGGATGGCTTTTGGTGTTTAGTTATTTTTTTCTTTGGTGTGAGATGGGTTGTAGGAGGATTTATCATCAAACAAGAGAATATTGTAAAAAGAGAGAGAGATAGAAGGGGATGAGTTCTGGTTGAGTAGCTGGGCTGTTGAGTTTTTAGGGTTTTTAGGTGGGTTGTATATAAATCTTGTTAAGCAAATAAAAAAAGTGTTTCGAGAGAAGAGACTAGACTGGAAAAAATGCTTTATGTTTATCCTCTTCTCTCACGTTCTTCCGTTCTCACTATGTTTTCTCGGATTTAGGGGGGATCGAGCATGATGATATAAATGTAACATGAGAAGTATCAACACGAAATATTATTATGAGAAATCACCAGGGAGTAAATCCGTTAATAATTTTTGTGGTTTGGGTGCTTTTCACTGGGTGTGTTTTGAAAATATTTAGGTATTTAGGCTGTGGATGAAAATAAATTTTGCGTACAAAATGTTATCAAAGTTTGATGGCGGATTGGATGGGTTTAGCCTTTTGAATTTTTGTTGGATACACTAAATATATCTCATTAGTTTTTTTTGTTTGTTTGAGATTTAGGTAATAAGTGGAAAAAATGTGTCATTTAAAAATGGGATAGTTTCTGGTAATTAAAAGATTGTCCCAAATTCCAAAATACGGTTGGTTGACGAAAAACGCGTCAAAATAAAAAAGACAAGTGTAGAAATTAAAGTGTCTTTTATGTTGTGGATCTCCCAACAAATAATTAATTGATTAATTAAGGATTTTGCCACTGTTCCATTAATTTACCCATTACATCTCAAGGGAAAAAAGCTTCAAAAGAAAGCTTTGCTGTCTGTCACCAACACATTATTTTTTTTTCAGACTCAAAGAAGATTGCCTACATTTATCACAAACAAAACCGGCCACAGAGTAAAATATATGTGTTTACATTTTGTAATTTCATTCATTGCTCTGATTTTTTTCTCTTTGGTCGGTCGGCTCGGTAAAAAAAAAGAACTATCAGCAAATGCACAACATTTTTTTGAAGGGTGACCCTGAAAATAAAATATTTGGTGTGTAGACAAAAAAAACGAGAGACTGGCTCAATTTTTTTTTATTTTGCAATACGCTCTGATGTGATGATAAAGTTTTGCGATAAAAGCGACAATTGCAAATGAACCAAGAGAAGAAACTTTTTTTTTTACTTTGACATTTTACCACATTAAGATGGCTATATGACAGGCAATAAAACATTTTCTATCTATCTGTGTGGCAGGAAGGGAAAACCTCAAAGATAACTTCATTAGCGATTTTTTACCCTTTCTTTATTTTAAACGTGTTTTAAAATAGCTCATCTCATCATTATCTTGTCTTTTTTTTTGAACGCCTTGTGTCTTTGAATGTTTAAAAAAAATTGCGATGCTTTCTTGTCGTATTTATTGGCAATCGCTTTTTCCAAATTGCATGTTTGCCCATTTATATTTTTCTAAGCTTTACTGATGATCTTTCTTGTTTCAATGTTAAATTCCGCCGATAATGAGTTAAAATCATTGACTTGAGTGTATTCTCCATTTATTTTCAGTTTTCAATGCCCTAAATACCCACTCACTCATTCATGTAGATCGAATGTCAACTTTTTCTTTGATGGGGCCAATGTTGAAATAACTTTGTGTGTTTGACTGACTCATGTAAATGGACTGTGTACACATTTTTATGCCTTTGTAAAAACCGTTAACAGTCCTTAAAAACAAAAAAAATCACTCTAATAAAAAACCCCAACACACCGCAAATTACACGAAACAAAAAGCTGTAAATACCTAATAATAATAATACTTAAGTGAAATGTGTTATTATCTCTTTATTTTCTTTTTCTTTCATAAGAACGAATTCTTTTATCTTCCAAAAATACATTTTTCTTTGAGAATGAGTTTCAGCGTGTGACATCGCGTAGCAAGTTTTATTTACTACAGAGTAAACTGTGTCATGGTACGTTTGCAAGAACCGGTTTGCTACACTTTACCATTGCTTTGCAAGACAAATAAATAATGCACAGTAATTATTATAGTTTTACAAGGCTGTTTATATATTATATATAAAAACAAGTCTGTTTACTTGCCTTTCACTCACTTTTCCTAGAAAACAAGTCGAAATAAGTTAACTTACCTACTTTAATAATAGTTTTCATAAGTCAAATTTTCCGCAACCGATTTCATCGACTTCCTTAAATATTCATGATTATGTTATATAATGTCAATTTTTGAAATATAGTTGATTCCCATCTTATCGAAATCCACGCATAACAGTAATAACATGGGTGGCATATATTTATGTATATTTTCCTTTTTTCAAAACCAAATCTCAAATCGTTTTGTTTTATTTCCCGTGCCATAATGCTATTCTCTCAGTCACTCACTGTTTTTATGTTGCATTGCGAATTGTCGTTTCTTCTATTGTGTATGTGTGTGCACTATAGCAAAATGAAAAGAGACGACAAGTCAAGTAGTAGAATGAGTGAATATGTCCAAAAAAATATTTTAAAGCTTTGTCTCCCCCAAAGCAATGCCATATAGAAAACACCCCAGCAGCAAACCAGCACGCCACGCCATGCCACGACCTCTGAAAACAAAACAAGAATATTAAGCATCATGTTTTCTTCCTTTTTGCTTTTGTTACAAAATGTTGTTGTGTTTTCTTGGCATAGTTTACACAAGACAAAACTGAATAAGAAAAAAGATTTTTGGAATCAGTGAACAAAATCAGCATGCATTACAGACAGTGTC
>Ga0115844_100556_pt1 | contig 10866 bp, 7 predicted proteins | sample InSIn1gowninarea_FD_83858 | JGI IMG/M metagenome (GOLD analysis project Ga0115844, IMG submission 83858) | reverse complement strand
TTCATATTATAATTATTTATTCACAATATCTAATTTATTATTTGGATAATCAATTCTTTCAAATTTGGAATTGTATTTTGTAAGACATGTTGCTTTCCTCCTATACAAAATTCAATAATCATATTAGTGAAACATTTTCTTTCCACTCGATAAAATTTGATAACTAAATTTTGTTTCTTTGGAAATTATGAAATTATTGTAGGATTAATTGAATGATTTTAATATTATAATTATTCAATTGGTTTGAGTTATAAATTTTTAAAATCTAATTGAATTCAATTAGAAATTTTAATTTTTCTCAGAATATGAAGTGAGTTGATATCAAAGTTCCATCCATTTCTAAAACATTTTCAAAATTTACAATTAAAATAAATAAAAATAACTCATCATAACATTATATAATTTTCTATGAAATTTCTTCCCGAACATGCCCCTCTTATAATTCCACTCGACACTAAAATATTGTTAGCACCGTAACCCAAAAATAAATAATAAAAAATGAGCTTATAAAAATGCAAAATATATCATTCATTAGCTTCATGAATGTAGTTGTTGCATCGCATAGGACAAATATCATAACTAACCACTCATCAAAAGCTATTGGCCTAATTAGATTCTAGGTTAAGTGGCATCATTGAATAGCTTATTAAATTCATTCACGTCATTAAAATTCTATTAATTAATTTTTTTCCTTGTGTTATAAGAATAGAGTAATTGACGTGTTTGTTAATGAAGAAACGAATTAGATGGAAAAGTATGAAATGTAATTTTTAATGAGCATACTAAGAATTTTTATTAATGAATACATGAACATATATGAAATTTCAAATGACATTATTATTATCGAGTGACAGGAAAAGGAAGGTGTGTTTTTGTCAATATTCATAGTTAGGCACGCCTTTAACTGGAGGGCATTCCGTGGGTGAATTCCCCAACACACGATTTTGAAAATATATGACAAATACTATGACGATAGCTTTTGTTGGATGAGGATGTACCAACATATGGAGTTCTATGAGTTGTTCAAGAGTGTGGTCGTGCATAGAGTCGTGTCAGGCCATGGGTGTAAGAGAAGGTCATGAGAGAGACTCGTGCAAGAAAAGTTGACTAAAATGGGTGGAGGACTACGTGGTCATGCGAATTATGTGGTTGTACAAAGGGATCATACAAAGTGGGTCGTCTACATGTAGTGGAAAATTAATGTGTATATATATGATAGTTTTTTTGAGAGGATGAATCCAAAAATGGATGATGGGGTGATTCTTTTGGGAGCGTTTATAGTGAGGGTAAATGGCACACAACATGATTAGCCCAGTCATGTTAGCGGTTAGAGATATATCTTTGAGCAATCCCGTGGGTGGTCCAGGCAAGCAGTGGCATAATTGCGTGAGGTGAGTTGTCTAAGTGGACTAGGCAAGTTGTGCAAGCAAGCGAGGTGAGTATTCATACTAGTGTCCTAGGTGAGTCATGTGAGTAGTTACATAAGAAAGTTATGTGAGAAATTGGGTCAGTTATATAAGCGCGTCAGTTCAGCTCTGTTAGAGGGTTTGGAAATTTGTGCGAGCAACAAGGTGGGTCATGTGAGACAAGGGATAGAATGATCATGTAGTAGGCATATGATCAATCCTTACAATGATTGTATGTCATGTGGAGTAAGCAAGTATGACTTGATAGGAGTTCTTCGAGTTAGGTTGTAGTTGGGAGCATGTGGGCTAGTGATTCTAATGGATATTTTGGTATCTTTGTGAGACGATTTGGGGCATGCAGTGATATCGTAGAGAGATAATGCATGCAACGATCGTAGAGAGATATCACACCGAGAGACAATGCGATATCACAACTTAGGTGACATGGACAAAACATTGGAGTTTGGTTGGGTGGATGGAAAATTTAGTGTTCGGGATAAATTTGGGGTTTCTAATACACTAAAACTTTTGGTTTTTTAGAGAGAAACAGTTTCATACAAAGGTGCTCATTTGGTAGATTATTCTACCAAAGGGGCTTAACACTTTTACTTAGAACCGTCTTGCGATGACTTGTGATCCATACATTGCTCAAATTAATGTTGTCAAGTTTTTGTAATTTTCCAAGTGCAAAGGTTTGTACTTCATATATTTTATTGTTCACATATGAGTAAATTTTGTAGGGTTTAGGATAAGTGTTGACTTCCCTATATATATTTGTTGTATATGTGTTGGTGATGATTGTTCCTGTATATACTTATATTTCACTTTTTCAAAGAACAAAATTGTTTAAGTCAATATTCTAGTAAAACTTAACTAAGAGAATAAGTAGTTGCATAGATCAGGTGAACTAACATTGTTTTACACTAGGAAGTTGTGAAATATCTCAATGTTATAGGCCTTAGAGGACATGGTGCACCAAGTGCATCTTGTAACCATGTGAGGATCAATGGAATGTGTTACTCAATGTTACCAATGTGTGAGTTAATGGTTTCCCCTTGTCTAGGAGGCACAATGGATAGTGAGACTCTGATTATTACATTCAACCATTGACTGAGGAGAACCCACCATACATCATTTTTCCCCACGACAATGCACCAATTCCTAGTTTTTCTCATCTTAGAATCACAAAACGCTACAATTTGATTAAAATGTATAAAAATTTTCAAGTCAATGTGATGCAAGGACCGTTGAAGAGAAAGAAAAAGAGAGGAGAAAAATAAGGACCTCCAATTAATATAATAGCGACTCCCTAATAATTCACAATACTTTTTTTTTATATTTCTTATTCCAACGCATAAATTCCTAATTTTTCCTATCTTAAAATAATAAAGTATTGCATTTTAATTATAATTTATAACTTTTTTTGAGTCAAGATGATGAAATCAATTTTAGATAAAAATAGAAATAGAGAAAAAGCTTCAATACATACAAGAGAATAAGAAGTGTTTTTCTCTTCACCAACCTAAAGTTGGTATCAGAGTAGGCAGTAACTGAACAACAATACTATAGCTTTCCACTGATATCTTTGGTTTCAAAGCCAAAGTAGAAGCAATGATGTGCTTTTCACAAAATTGAAGCTTCTATCAGAGTAGGAGACCACCAAAAAATAGTAGTAGATATCTTCACCAAAGGAGTTGGTATGAAAGCAAAGATCTAAGCAGGACACACACAATTATGGCAAGGCAGGGTTAGGTATGCAAACTCAATTGGTTTAGTGATGAGATAGGATGTGTGTTTAGGTGGCTTAGCAAATAGCCCAACATGATACATCATTTTTTCATGATGGGACTTTCTAGCATGAGGATGAGGGTACCATGGATCTCACTTGACATATTAACACATGGACCACTCCAAGAATTTGGAGGGAATGATAGTCATTGTGATGGTTTTGAGAGTTGGTGCACATTTTTAATTGCAATGATTTCTAATTCATGTATGAGTTAGATAGGATAAATTGATGTGAAGGTTTTCCAATAGGTATTCAACCCAAAGGTGGATGGGGCCAATGCCTTAGGATGAAAAATATTTGCAGAGCTTGAGTTATAGTTGGACATGAGAGAGATTGGGAAAGTGGTTCTCATGACTTAAGAATTGAGGCCATTTGGATGAGAGTGATAAATACATAGGGAAACATAATTTGATATAGAAAATCATCATGCAAATTGATTGAATATTATTCATCTAGATTTCACTATGATCCAATATGAGGACTTAGTGACCCAATGGCGAAATGGCTAATGTGAGTGGATACATATTGATGGATATGGGAGCTAGCCAGAGTGAGAGCATAATGGGATGATGATGCCTTGGGTTGAGGAGTTGGAGATGAAAAATTGATGGATCTATGGTTGTGACTACGAGAGCCTTCACATCCTTGAGTCTTGAGCTTTAAGAACCCAAATCAGCGTCATCTTCCTCAACCAAAACAAAATCTTTCTCTTGCCCTTCAGTAGGGCCTTCATCATGCACTTGTTGCTTTCCTTTGTCTTTGTCCTATACCTATTCAGCTGAAGAATAAGGCAAAGCCCCTTTCACCCCAGGTGAAGATAGCATTTTCCTGCGATCCAGTGAAGAAAACAGGGCCCCTTCGACCCCTGGTGGAGATAGCATTCATCTGGAAGCTACAAAAAGCCTCCTGATGCCTTTCTCATAAGTTACAAACATAGGAATATGAGCCTCATCAGTTTTGCTTTCAAGCTCTTTTTGTTGCCCGAAAGGTTCACCTTCCTGAAGATTTCATGGGTAATGAAAGTTTCCCATGACACTCCCAACTGAGTGAGCTGATGCAAAATAATAATTTTGATGACAGCAAAGTGACAAATACTATTGAGCTGTTGTGGGTATGGTTTTCTTTTTGAAATCACAGTCATCCTCTCTATGTTTTTGCATATGAAATATGGAATAATCATCATTCTGACCCTGGTTAAGTGCATAAGTAATCTGATATGGTAGGCATAAAGTCTCGAGAACCTACCCTCACATGTGGAGTATTTGATGATAAGTTTCATAAGTGGAACATACTGGTCCTCAAAGAACTTGAAAGGAAACACCCTTCTCAGTTTACCATGATATTTGGCCTTAATATATGGTTCATAATGCTGCTTGCTGATATTCTGACTTTTGTTCCACTTTTCCCCTACATCTGGTATTCTAGTGGCTTCTACAATAATAGCTGGTGAAAGAGTGAAATTGATCCTAGCAAGGTGCACCACATTATTCTCCATGTTTATGACAAATTTCGTTGCCAACTCATGATGGTATTTAACCCTCTCAACCATCTCACAAAACTCAAAACAAGACTAGTATCTGAAACATGTGGTAGCAAGAGGGCAAGCAAGGAGTTCAGTCATGCTAATAGGTTCCTCTCTAATAATTTTTCCACCCTTGTGATGTCTCCTAGGCTATACATTTATTTCGCTTGAGCTGTCATTAAGTTTTCCCTCTTCATAACTTGATTCACTGCTTCTTGTCATGGTGCTTGTCTTAGGGAAGTGATGTGATGATGATATGGTGGAAAGTGATAATGGCGGAGGACAAGAGAGATGAGTATGAAGAGATTTTACCAATGTGAAATGCAGTTGAGGAATGAAGGGAATGAGTTTCCTTAGGGGAGTGGGATATGGAAAATGAAATTAATGGATTAATTTAGGGAAATGAAATATATAAAAGGGGAAAATGATGTGGGTTTTGGTTATGGAGTGAAATCTTTACAATGAAATGGAAATTGATGAAGACAAGCAAGGGTTTGAGTTTCAAGATGAAAAACTTATGAAGAAAACATGTAAGAGATCAGATTCAGCTCAAGAACAATGATAACTTACTTTTAGGAGAGAAATGCACCTTTTTTTAGGGTTTTTGGGTGATTTGGAATGTTTTGGCAGTTTCTTGACTAATACGAAGCACACTGGGCCGAATGCGCAACACCCTCCTGATGCACAATGAATTTCCAAATTTACACTGGCACAAACTCGCTGATGTGCAGCCCCAGTCTGATGCACAACACACTACCTCTGATGCATAGCATCAAGAAGATTTTCTAGAAAAATAGGGATTTCACCTTCTTTTGTCCAATTTGCCTCCAAATCCCGATCTTAGCTCTTCATGGATGTCTTGCACAATGAAATAGATGACTAGTATGTTTTCACTTTATATATGAATGCCTTTTAATTTTTCCTTTTTTGAAACCCACTTTTATAATGTCAAAGTCACTTTTTCTCATAAACTTTGTTTTTCATTTGAATTGACTTTTCTTCATCATTTGATGAACTAATGCATTGATGCTTTTTGTTTCTTGTAGTGGCTGGAGTTGGCAAGGTGACCAAGGGCAATAGCTAGAACTTATTACATACAGAAAAAACTTTAAATTACATAAAATTTGTACATAGAAATAAAAAATCTTTGTTTTCACCTCAAAACTAAAAACAATTTATTGGGTCATATCATTAGTGAATTTATGATCTTATGAACTTATAAAACCTCCTCATGTGCCTGCTGACCTTTTATTGAGTTTTGGATGACCATGGTGGCAAACCCTAGAACTAGTGAGACTAAAAACCCTAAAACTGATTTTGGTAATTGAAATGAAACAAAATGATAGTAAATGACCTAAACATGTGAAAACATGCAAGCAGGTAAATGCCATGAGGGAAATTGATAATGAACCACTACCATCAGTTGATCCATGACCTAATAGAATGCAGCTGATCAGATGGGACACCTAATATGCATGCAAAAACAGAAATTTAATCATTGACGGAGGGATGAAGATACTGACACTAACACGGGCTAAGGGTTATTCCTTTGAGATTTGTGTCACAGTTTTATGGGTGATTTGGCATGCTCATTAGGGATATTAATCTTGATTTGCACAATTTTTCTCAAATTGACCATTCATAGACACTCATATATGAAATCTATTAATGTTTATGTACCATACATCCTAACTATCGATGTTTGAGTTAATCCCTTGGTGTTTCAAAGTTACTAACACCTTGTTGTTTCATTGATTTTGTTCATATTTTTTTACATTTCTATGTAAGTTGGGGTTTGGTAACCCACTCATTGTGCATTTTCCCTCTATGTTTCACCTTGATTCTTGGCTAAAACCATCTAGGATTCTAACCATGGCACCCCTTATCTAGTTTAAATCCATTTGAGCTGAGATAGTAGAGGAATATGTTGAATGTGCAAATTTGTTCCACTAAGTCAGCTAGTGGGATTTACTTCAGTGGTTTAAGAGTTGAAGTAAAGGGATTGTCAAGGTTTTGCCTCTTCTTTTGATACGAAGAAAGCTCGAGTGGGTGATATAGAGATGGATACAAATATCGATTTCATTTCATAAACTACTCATCTTCCCTTTGAGAGAGAGAAATGGTTGTGCAATGTGTGACATTCCCTCGAAGCAACTTATAGTTAGTAATGTTTGTGGATATCATGTGAAAGGTATGTTGATTTCCTCTCTAAAATATAAATGGTGTAGTTTAGTGCTTTTGTTGCATTTTATGTTACTTATGAAGAGTGAAATATTATGGTTTTTATTTATAATAAAAGGTTCTTAATGGCATTTCTCATACATAAACATAATTTTCCCCTTTATCTATTTAAATTCAAAACTAAAATGTCCTGCAAGTACAAGTAACATTGCAAGAACTCTGAAATATCACTTTTTCATCACAATTTAACCTATATTCTAGTTAGACACCATTTGGGGGCATAACCCTTTGTTTGACAGTCCTTTTCAATCACCATATCATCGTTCAGTATAGAGTGATTGTGACTAATTAGTTCATGAAGAAATCATTGTGTTTCAAATGATAATAATGTCAAAACTCTCAGACCTACTGGTGTTCAATGAAAATAGGAATTTAGGGATAAAAGAGAAGTGAAACCCTCCAGGGTAAGTCTTTGGGCCAAAATTTTACCTAAAGAACCTCAACATGAAGAAGAGATCAATCAATCAGAACAAAGCCCTCAATCTAAAGTTAAGATTAAACAAATTCAGAGGAAAATTTCGTGAACAAGGCGAAACATACAGTTAAATACTCCTAGAAATGATGACCTTTTCCATATTAAGGCTCATCCTGAAATCTTGCCAAAAAGAAATAGCCTGTGGGTCCAAGATAATTTTGGATTTTTTTGTTTACATCGATCGTTGTGACGACAGTCCTCGAATCAACATCCATTCAAATGAGGATAAGTTAAGAACATGTATTGGTACCAGCAATACTTTCTCTTTGTCCCATGTCTTAAAAAGTGTATTAGTCAACTTTTCCATGAAAATAAGAAACTCAACACTTTAATTCAAGCTAAGGAAAGACACTGGGAACATAAATCTATGAGTACTAAAAATAAATCTCAGTCTAGAGATATACATATTATTATCAGGTCATTGATGGTCAAAGTAGTTATATCTTATGAAGAAGATGGTTCTGATCCTAATAAATAATGACTTTGTTTTTATCTATGATTGATATCTTTCAAGTTTTCAAGGTATCTGTCCATTTTATTTATTTTACTACATTTAAAAAAGGGGGAAAATACAAAATCCATGATCTTGTACCAACCCTATCTTGTTGTCCAAATAAATTTCTAATAGAAGTGTGCTATTTTTTTTAATATTGATAATTTAAATACATTTTAAATATTTTAAAGCTACATTAATATTAAAAGTTTTAGATATTTGAGAATACATTTTATAGTGAATACTCCGGTGTTTACCACTATTGTTAATGATATGGAGAGTGGAATAATTTATCGTATTTTGGTTATTGGATTTCTGTGTTTAATTTTTTTTAGTATAGAGTCTTCTCAAATAACATGCACACTTTGCTTTGTATGGCTTAAAGTTTAGAAAGAATTTTGATTTTTTTTTGCTTCTTACTTTGTCTTGCTCTTTTTTTTTGTGGTTGTAATTTTAGATATATTATGTTATTATTTTTTACTTTTTTATACAATATTGAACAATTAAAAGTTTATCCTAGAAGACTAGGAACAAAATTCTTAGTTTAGAGAATGTATTCCTTAGAGAAAACTTTTCTCCAATTTTGCATCCTTGTATTTTCAAAAAAGCTATAATTTATTCTAGAGAACTATATGATTTAAAAGATTATTCTATTTCACTATACCATAGATTATGTACTTGACATATACAAATATATTTGCATGCTATGCATGTCCACTATAGAGTAGATTCATTGTCATTTCGAGAACAATTTTGTATTTATACATAAGGTGGTGTCTATTAAAAATATAAAAAATTTACATTTTCTTTACCCATGGTTGATGTTGTATTTCACATCAGTACCATATAACAAGAAACAACTCAACAAGACTACACCCCCCATAAATTAAATGACTTGTATACACATTAATCCATGATAAACATAAAAAAACTTACCCCATTATACATCTCACATTACCAAGATAAAAATAATCATAAAATTTAACTAAATTCTAAATTTATTTTAAATATTCTATGACTTTTTTAGTGGTATATGCAACTCAAGGACTCGGTTTATGTGCAAAGTAGTTATGCTATTTTTATCATTTTAATGAAATTGATTAATTAACAAAATATCATATGATCAAGTTTCATATTTAATGGGTTATGGTTTTTTCGGCATGTGATATTGAGAAGCCATGACTGTGGCCCATGGTATCATAGCATTCCCTATTTATAGATTAAGAAACTCCTTAGTAATGTAGATATAAATATTCATTGATAAAAATCCTCTTCCATGCTTTCTAAAATAAATATATGCTTAACTTATAATAATAATAATAATAATAATAATAATAATGATAATGATAAAATAGTCAATTTCATAATTTTTTTAAATTTTACCATCGTGAGATGTATTAACATCACTAGTCCTTTAATTAATATAATTTTTCTATTACCTAAATTTCTATTAAAAGTGTGTTATTTTTTTAAATATTGATAATTTAAATATTTTAAAGCTACATTAATACTAAACGGTTAGATATTTGAAAATACATTTTACAGTGAATGCTCCGGTGTTTACCACTTTTGTTAACGATATCCATTTGTGTGTTTAAATTTTTTTAGTATAGAGTCTTCTCAAATATCATGAACACTTTACTTTGTATGGTTTAAAGTGTAGAATGAATTTTGATTTTTTTTTGCTTCTTACTTTGTCTTTCTCTTTTTTTTTGTGGTTGTAATTATATATATATATATATATCAATATAGATATTATAGTTTGTATACAATATTGAACAATTAAAAGTTTATACTAGAAGACGAGAAAGAAAATTCTTAGTTTAGAGAATGTATTCCTTAGAGAAAACTTTTCTCCAATCTTGCATCCTTGTATTTTCAAAACAAATATAATTTATTCTAGAGCACTGTATGATTTAAAATATTATTCCATTTCACTATACCATAGATTATGTACTTGACATATACAAGTATATTTGCATGTTATGCATGTCCACTATAGAGTAGTTTCATTGTCATTTTGAGAACAATTTTGTATTTATATATAGACTGATGTCTACCAAAAAGATCAAAATGTTACATTTTCTTTTCCTATGGTTGATGTTGTGTTTCACATCAGTATCCTATAACAAGAAACAACTCAACATGACTACACCCCCCATAATAAGAACTTTTAGCAGTTTTTTTCTTTTTTAACTAGTGCAACCATATAGATTAAATGACTTCTATATGCATTAATCCATGATAAGAATCAAAACACTTACCCCATTATACATCTCACATTACCAAGATAAAAATAGCCATAAAATTTAACTAAATTATAATTTTATTTTAAATTTCTATGCCCTCATTAGCATGGAAATTCTTAACTCAAGTAAATATCTCTTCTTACAATAGCATGGGCCAATATGATGGCTTATCAATGCCACATGTCCAATATGATATATGTTGATATGATGTTTTCTATAATTAAACAATTCGGCATCAATTAATTAAAATAGCAAAATTGACTTGGAGATAAATGTTAATTGTTGATATGTGAATACTACTATGACTATTCTAGTATATTCCATGGAGGTTATATCTCTAAAATTCACCTAATAATTGTTAATAATTAAATTAAAAGTGTGAGAATATTATTCTCAAACAAACATGCATATGAATGTAATAAGAAAATGCACAATGTAATCATTTATGGCATGACTTCTCTCCTTTATGACCTAGATTTCTTCTTTATGACTTCTCTCCCTTATACCTTAGTTATCATCCATTATGAAATCTAAGGTCATCATCTAGTGAATATGGAGGACTTGTTACAACCAACAAGACTTAAATTAGAAATTTATTTGGACAACAAGATAGGGTTGGTACAAGATCATGGATTTTGTATTTTCCCCCTTTTTTAAATGTAGTAAAATAAATAAAATGGACAGATACCTT
>Ga0115844_100554_pt1 | contig 10902 bp, 9 predicted proteins | sample InSIn1gowninarea_FD_83858 | JGI IMG/M metagenome (GOLD analysis project Ga0115844, IMG submission 83858) | reverse complement strand
ATGGGGAAGAAAGAGAGAGACGAAAGGAGACGAGAAGTCATATTTTTTTTTTAAGAAAAAAGAAAAGAACTAAGAGGAAGAGACTATGATTATTATTATAAAGGGAATATTTTATCATCATCACTTAACTTTTAAATGTGCTGGAGAAGAATAAGAGGCATGATGATGTATTATAATGGGCGTTTTGAAAAGAAAAAGAATAAAAATTGTGGAAGAGGATGATGATTATGTTGAGAATGTAGAGGTAGTTTTGGGATAATGTGGGCTGTCTGTGTAGGTATGTAGGTATTGCCCTTTAGAAAAGGTCACATTGTAATGTGACTATGCAGAAGAAAAGAAATGGTTGGCAAATGAGGAAAAACAGGAAAGGAAGTAGGAGGCAAGACAAGTCTGGGCAGGTGAAGTGAATCAGAAGATGGATGATATGATAGCATTTGTGTAATAGTTTGAAAGTATTATGGGGATAAATGGGAAAAGGGCAATATGAAAATGTAAGGAATGGAACAAGTAGAAAGGACAAATGAATAATAAAAAAAGGAAAGTTCATTGCGTTTTATGACATTCCAAGAAAGCATGGATGCATATTTATTGAAGTTAGGAAGAAGTATGTATAATGTAGAAGAAAGATGTCGCCATACAGAGCACCGAGAGCCACCGTCGTCCGGCACTTTTCTTTTTGTGGAGAAATTAGGTTTGACGTGTGTGAATTTGAGTTGACATGATGATGTGACAAGTGACTACTTCTTGGTGCCATTTGCAAGACAAGCTATTGGCCATTATGATAGTTTGTCATGGCTGGAAAAGGAATTGGAGTCCAGTGAGAGTGAGGATGGTGTGGTTGCTGGGGTGGTTAGTTAAGTGATTGTCTCAGATTAGCAGCTAATTTGTCACGGAATAATGATGGGTGATTATTTATGATTAATTTACTTGACAGTATTGTCAGTATAACATGTAGTGGAAGGAACGAAATGATAAATCATGTTCTTGTCACGTTGATTCTTTATGAACGAATTGGGGAATGAATGGCATGCATAATGCATATGACTTGATGTGGTAGAAAAAAAAGCTGTATAGTATTTTGTTTGAGAGATAACTAATTGAAAAGTTGTCATGTAAAGAAGAGTCATAATTGAGTATGATGGTTGAAAATTTTATAATAGGATGAATGTCTAATGTCTGGTTCTGCAAAGACTCTGGCTTTGATAAAAAAAAATTTAAGAGTGGAAAGCAAATAGTAAAGCTATTATCTTCTCGTAAGGTGTGTACAAGGACATAATACATAAGATTGAAAAAAAGTGATTGATGGGTAGTAAATGCAATGTAAAATGGATTGCTTTTAACATGTCATCGCCATCTAATTCACGTTATTACATTACATCGCATCAGCATCTTCATTTTCTAATCCTATCTATTTAGTGGTTCTGCTAAAATGCATGGGCAAAAAAGGAAATGTCAACAAGACGAATGATGACAACTCGTAAACAGATTATGAAGTAGGAGATGAGAGAGAGAGATGTTGAGATGATGAGATGCTCAATAATTTATAAAAGGATGTTGATGATGTTGATGATGATGATGATATGTGATGTAAAAATGCGGAATTCTCTGTGGTGCAAAAAATAAGTAAGCAAAAGGAAGACATTGCATCCATTTTGTTATGACATGGGAACAGCTTGTCCTGTCAGTATGCTGCATTATAGTGCCTTTTTTATGTGAATGTGAACCATGTATACCTAGAAGACATGAGTGAAGTATTTATATTTTTTTATAAAAAAGTTTTTGAAGTTTGTCATGCATTTTTTATTGTTTGAAAAAAGTTTGTTGGCGCTTTTCCCTTTGCAAAACATTTTATGCAAATTGGAAAGTTAATGGATTTCTCATTTCACCCCAAAAAAAATAACTACATAGTAATCAAAAAACATATAGCTTTCTGGTCGCTGGTTGTGTAAGATTTTTCATGGAGTAGCGTATTTTTTCCCGTTGTTTTACATGACATGACTGATCTGGATTATAAGGGAAAAGAACCAAGTATAAAGTAGGCCCGGAGGAGGCGAAGGCGGGGGAAAAGTTGACCAAGTTTACTTCAGCCTCATCATCATTATCACTACCGCCACCATGCATCATCATCAGGGTACTTTCTAAGAAAGAAGAAGAAAAAAACAACTAGTTTATCAACACACTTGTTATCGTCGTCATCAGCAGAATAGTCTTCTTTTGTCGGTCCATTACTTTTTCCTTCTTTTTATTTTGAGAAGAGGAAAAGAAGTAAGATAGCTTTGGTTCTAACAATCCAGTAAACTGGTCTTTAAAATAATATGCTGAGAGAAAGAATAAAAGGTAGGGGTACAAAAGTACATTTCTGTTGATCATGTTGGTTGTTGAAGAGAAGAAAAAAGTATGTTGGCACAATAATTATCATATTGTTGTCCTACTAGATAAAATAGTACCTACCTTTCCATTTTTATTTATTGCCTTTGTTTGGCTTGTACAGAACGGGATAACGAAGTCGTATTTCTTGGCTGCAATGTCGCTCGAAAATACCCATCGCAATAGGCTGAGCGCACGTGAAAAACTATAAAGGAAAAAAATAGTAATTAATGAACTTCCAAAATTACACTCATTAGCATAAGTGACTACTCTACTAACCATGTTGTAAAAACCGATGGTCCATCGCTCAAAGATGATTTGGCCTGACCACGCCGAATAAATGGCAAACCATAGCTCGATAATGTAAAGACATATGTTCTTGTAGTAACTATAGAAGATTAATTTGCACATCCGATCATAGTTCCACGCCCCGTGCACAAATAACAATTTGGTGAGATAATGGAATTGAGCAATGGCGTAATCGGAAGCACAAGCCGCTTGAAGACCCTCAACCCCTGAGATACCCACACCCACGTGAGCTTTTTGGATCATGGCCACGTCATTTGCTCCATCCCCAATGGCCAGTGTAACTGCACCGGTTTGCTGAGTTACGTATTCCACAACCTGGAAAAAAAATATTAATGAAAATTCAATTAAGTGATGTAGTAACATAGGTACATTTTCATATTATTGCAAATCTCATCGTGTTCCTTACTTCTGCCTTTTGAATGGGCGACGCCCTACAACAAATAACAGCTCTACAGCTACAACATAAATCTAAGAAATCTCGACGTAAATCACAGCTAAGGGCGTATTTCAACGTTTTTCCATCGATGATCACGGCAGCATCGTTTTCCTTGGGAAGGGTTTGGCTATTGTCCCGAGAAAGCGCGTGGATGTAGCCCAAAATGCATTCCCTTGTCGCCTACACAGAGAAATGCATGCAAAATGATATTGCAAATTAATAATTCATCATTTTTGTTCACTTTAGTGTGTACAAACTTGTTTCAAAACTTACATCTAAGCTTTCACGGTTTATAACTAACAGCTCCATGGATTGGTTGAGAAGACGACACGAGTATCCGATATTAATTGCAGTCTCTTGTTTATCTCCGGTTAGCACCCAGACACTAATACCAGCTTTAAGAAAGGAGGCGATTGTCTCCGGAACCTGAAAAATACACGATTTAGTTAAAGACGTAACATGCATGCATAAATTATTAACTCAACAAAAAGTCAACAACAACAAATAACAAAATATGATAGTTACCTTATCCTGTAACTTATCTTCTATGGCCGTAGCTCCTAATAACCGCAAGTCCATCTCTATTAGATTGGATGCCTCTTCCAGTTTCAGCTCTCTGTTTTGAATGGCTGTGGATGCCTTGTGATATGTTTCGCGCCATTCCTATACACAAAATAAACGAGGAATTACCATAAAATCATCATCAGTCATGATGGACTTTTATAAAATGTTAGGTAGCTGGGTTTGGTAATACCTCATAAGCTTGTGGTGATATGTCCGTAACTGCGCAGCAAAGAGTTCGAAGCCCCTTTGTAGCAAACTCCTCTAAATGATCTTGTGTATGCTTTCTGACTGCTTCCGCCTCTTCGGACGCATTTCCTACGAGTCTTTCATAAATAACCGAGTCCGCACCTTTGCAGTAAAGCCGAATTTTGCCATCTGGTGCCCGCACAATAACGGACATTCGTTTTCTCGTTGAGGTGAACTCCAGAACATTCAAAATTTCGTATCTCTCCATTGTACCCAGGGCTTTGATGTCCACATAATTTGGCGTCCTTGTTTCGAATACATAACCTAAGTTTCTGGCACCATATACGAGAGCTCGCTCGTCGGGTGAAGCTGCATGGTATATCACATCCGGTCCATTGCTGTAGTCAGGAATCACAGTATGACAAACTGAAAGCAGAATGAGAAAATCTCGAATGTCATGACTAGTTGGGTCGTCCCCTAACAGATTTTCAATCAGCTCATTCCTCCCTTCAAAGAGGAGCTCAGGAGGATACACTTTCCCTCCTACAGTACATCCTTTGAACTCCATCACATTCCTCGTTAGGGTGCCCGTCTTGTCAGAAAATATGTAGCGAACCTGGCCCAACTCTTCGTTCAAGTTTGATGTTCGTGCCATTGCTGGCGTATCACTTTCCTCATGATACATGTCGCTGTCCCAATTGATGAACAAGGCTTGGATAAAACGAACCACCTCGAGGGTTACAGTAAGCGAAATCGGAATAAGATTGTTGTACAATATCACAAAGGTCAGAATGTTGTACAAGAAATGAAGAGTCTTCGTCCCAAACCCTGGGAATAAAAAAAAACAAAAGGTAAAATTAAAAAATTGTGCCAATTATCAGTCAAATCATTACACAAATTAGAGGATGAAACATGTAGAACGTACCGGCCGAGGCGTTATCCCGTACGGATGGAACATAGTTAAGGGTTCCATTTGTTCCTGTCAAAGTAACAGAAAAGACGGAGGAGAAGAAGGCGACTATTATGAGAAGGATGAACAACATGATGATTTGAATGTTTGTGAGCTTGTCAACTGTGGATCTCTTTAGCGGGGCTGCGGTGGAGTTTTTCATCAACTTTGTTTCATGTCCCGTATAAACTACTTGGCCAAAAATCCAGGTGGTATTTTGCAGCTTAGCACCTCGGAGAACTATCTGATCAGGTCCTATTGACAGGTCCCTAAAACATTTTTAGTGACACAACAATATTAGCACAACTTCAATTTGTAAAACTAAATTAAGCATCCACCTTTCTTCCTAAATACTTCACTTACACTCCATCATTCAGCCTCAACTTTCCAGCAAACTCGTACAAGTGTCGATTTGGAAGTTCACATTCTAGATAACCGGTAAGATTACTCAAATCCTTTGTTTCAAGCAGCCCAGCTGTCTCTGGAAGTCCTTGTCTAACTTTCAGGTTAGTTTCCCCGTCCAAGTTGGATGTTTCAATGTAGCAAAGCCCTTGAGGCTCACTGGACGAGTATAACAACAGATCGGCGGGAAAGAAGGTTTCATTCTTTACTTTAATAAAATCTCCAACACAGACATTTCGCCACTTGACCCACTGCCAGTAGCCACTCTTTAGTACTTCTACTTCACGATTGTTAATCTCAGAATCGGCTCGATGACGTTTCTACATTACAAAAAATACACAATTTGCTTCTTATATTCATTCAAAATGACCTTTTCTCGTAACCTGTGTAAACTCAGTACTTACAATATCTTCGACGATTTCTTTTACAGCAGACACGGTTAATATAAATATTAGAGGCACCAAAGTGGTGTACCTTCCAGTAGGGGACACATCAGGAATTTGCTAAAAAAATGAAAAACACACAAATCAAATTAACAAATTTTGCCAATCAAATCATAATACAACTGAATTAATAACTGATGTCAGCACTCACTTGCAGAAGAGCGATAGTTAAAAAGAATATGTTAGAATATCGACGGAATTGTTCGAATAGAAACGAAGGCAAGAAAGACCAGAACGAATATTTGGCAGTTGAGATCCGGTTCCCAAAGAATTTCTCTCGCTGTGGAGCATTGATGTTAATAATGCGAGTTCGGGAATCGCTACTCCCCGGTGGAATATTAGTATTACTGGTGGGTGCCAGGCCACCGCTAGAAGTTCCAGGTAGCGAGACACCCGAAGGTTCCGCAGCAACACTTAAATCGTCTTCAGCTACAAATACACAAAAAAATTAAGATACGCATTTTACTTTTCAAAATATTCAATCGTTAATACAACTCTATCAGTGGTCATTTTTTATGAGTCAGGATGGAAAATCTATTTTATGTACCACGGGAACGCCCAATCAAGCTTGAAAAGTAATCCGAACCCCTTCTCTGGAATCGATCGATAAGATTTCGAAACTCCATAGCTATCCAAGCAATCTTTAATCTGATGAGCCAACGTGAACACCACAATAATCAAATAAACAAGTTGCTTATGTAACTTTTCTTTCCCCCTTTTTTTATGTACAATCGATATAAAATTATCTAAAGAGGGTGAATGAATGTGTAGTGTAAATTAGTGACACGTGACATGTGATTATAAAAAAACTTTCTCTCAAAAAAATAAGTCAAGTGGTAGTGCAAGTTTTGTTAGATCTCCCAAAAAACTAATCAAGTCAAAATCTCAACAGAGTTTCATATGATGTAAGGTTTCTCTACTTTTCTCCTAACTTTCTCCCTACCAATGTGCTTTCTACTTTCTCTCTACTTTCTACTGTTGTCAAATATTCAAAAGTGCTATAAATTTTCACAAAGATCACTTCTTCAACCACCACAAAACACTATCACCTTGAATAAACCTTCCATGAAAAGAAATTACTGCTTCCGGAGTCCCTGGAGTCCATGGAAAATGTATCTGGATGCATTTTTTTGTCACTTTCTACTTTATTATCTCTTTTTTTTCAAAACCTTTCCCTCTAAAACTAAACCATTTAATTATCCAACTAATTTCCCTAGACAAAAAAAAATCCTCTCAATCCTTAAAATTTTTCTCATTCATCATGACAATAAACAAGATATGTTCTAATTCACGAAGACAAGAGAAAACTAAGTGGATAATAGTTGATCCTCCTATTTTATCCTTTTGTTATCTCCCTACTTGTTTCCCTTTTAGTCGATCAATGCTACACACTCTAATTCCATTATTATTCAACAACCACCACTCCAAAACAACATACATAACACTAGAAAAAAAAACATAATACTTTTCTTATTTTTTCTTCGTCTCCTTCACCTCCTCCTCTTCTTCCGTCTTGTTTCTCTTTTTCCTGTCCATATGTGCACAAAAATAAACTATTGGAGAGAAGTAAAAGCTGTACTACTATACTCACTATACCCCTCTTCTTGTCTTTTTTCTTCTTCCTAACACTAAACTACACGCTACATACTATCCTCCTATTTTTCATAATAACTATCACACCACGTCACATAAAACGCAATAAAACAACGAGTCTACAAGCTACTTCTTGCTATACTGCTTTACTGATAGCAATGAGGAAATAACTTTTTCATAATAATCTGTATTACATTTACATGTACTACGAGAGAAAAAGAAGAAGAATTGGTCCGAGAGAAAATTTCGGATACCAAACTTTACAACGCAACCAAGTCTCCTCCCGTCCGTAAGAATCGCCTCCATATAATATCTTCATACATTACATTATCAGATCACCCAACCGTGTCTTTACGTCTTCATTCTTCTTCCTCTTATCAAAATGTTAAATTTTTAAACATACTTTATCATAATCATTATTTCATCCAACTTAATTAAATCATAAAACCAAATCTGTATCCGTCCACCAAACCAATCAAACTTTTTTTTTCTTCTTCCAAACTTGACAAGAAGTAAGGATATATTACAAATCCCCATATAATTTACGTATATATACAACCTTACCCGCTTATTACCACAATTTACGAGAGTCAAAATGAACATTATTCGTAGTGAGTGCAGTCTACACACACACTGTACAACCAACCAACCACAAAAACATATAGGGCACACACTAAACTTACAATGTTACGTGCTCAAACCTATTTTCCCCTTTAAACTCTTCAACATACATTCAAACAAGTTAAGGATATACAGAAAAGTCAATATTATCGATTTCACTATAACTATTCCATATGTACATACTTTTTTCATCTCAAAGACAAGCCTAATGTACAAACCCTGTAGTATTCTTTGGTCTGCCCATGTACTCATTTCCCCCACACATTACATGACCAAGTTACATATTCCATCCAAGAGAAAATGGGAATACTGCCAGCAACACAACAAAAAATTTTTACTCCCAAGTATAAAAGCCCCTTTTGGAACTACACTCATTTCACTTCTTCTTTCGAGACTGACTACGATGCAATGCCATGATGGAACAACTTTCCCCACAAACTCAACTTGACTCTTTTCTAGTCTACTCGCCTACCGCCCATCATTTTCATCCCGACACGCTGCTGCTATCTAACTTTCTTTTTTTTATTCCAAAATTTTTCCAACGTACAAGCCAAACAAAGGCAATAAATAAAAATGGAAAGGTAGGTACTATTTTATCTAGTAGGACAACAATATGATAATTATTGTGCCAACATACTTTTTTCTTCTCTTCAACAACCAACATGATCAACAGAAATGTACTTTTGTACCCCTACCTTTTATTCTTTCTCTCAGCATATTATTTTAAAGACCAGTTTACTGGATTGTTAGAACCAAAGCTATCTTACTTCTTTTCCTCTTCTCAAAATAAAAAGAAGGAAAAAGTAATGGACCGACAAAAGAAGACTATTCTGCTGATGACGACGATAACAAGTGTGTTGATAAACTAGTTGTTTTTTTCTTCTTCTTTCTTAGAAAGTACCCTGATGATGATGCATGGTGGCGGTAGTGATAATGATGATGAGGCTGAAGTAAACTTGGTCAACTTTTCCCCCGCCTTCGCCTCCTCCGGGCCTACTTTATACTTGGTTCTTTTCCCTTATAATCCAGATCAGTCATGTCATGTAAAACAACGGGAAAAAATACGCTACTCCATGAAAAATCTTACACAACCAGCGACCAGAAAGCTATATGTTTTTTGATTACTATGTAGTTATTTTTTTTGGGGTGAAATGAGAAATCCATTAACTTTCCAATTTGCATAAAATGTTTTGCAAAGGGAAAAGCGCCAACAAACTTTTTTCAAACAATAAAAAATGCATGACAAACTTCAAAAACTTTTTTATAAAAAAATATAAATACTTCACTCATGTCTTCTAGGTATACATGGTTCACATTCACATAAAAAAGGCACTATAATGCAGCATACTGACAGGACAAGCTGTTCCCATGTCATAACAAAATGGATGCAATGTCTTCCTTTTGCTTACTTATTTTTTGCACCACAGAGAATTCCGCATTTTTACATCACATATCATCATCATCATCAACATCATCAACATCCTTTTATAAATTATTGAGCATCTCATCATCTCAACATCTCTCTCTCTCATCTCCTACTTCATAATCTGTTTACGAGTTGTCATCATTCGTCTTGTTGACATTTCCTTTTTTGCCCATGCATTTTAGCAGAACCACTAAATAGATAGGATTAGAAAATGAAGATGCTGATGCGATGTAATGTAATAACGTGAATTAGATGGCGATGACATGTTAAAAGCAATCCATTTTACATTGCATTTACTACCCATCAATCACTTTTTTTCAATCTTATGTATTATGTCCTTGTACACACCTTACGAGAAGATAATAGCTTTACTATTTGCTTTCCACTCTTAAATTTTTTTTTATCAAAGCCAGAGTCTTTGCAGAACCAGACATTAGACATTCATCCTATTATAAAATTTTCAACCATCATACTCAATTATGACTCTTCTTTACATGACAACTTTTCAATTAGTTATCTCTCAAACAAAATACTATACAGCTTTTTTTTCTACCACATCAAGTCATATGCATTATGCATGCCATTCATTCCCCAATTCGTTCATAAAGAATCAACGTGACAAGAACATGATTTATCATTTCGTTCCTTCCACTACATGTTATACTGACAATACTGTCAAGTAAATTAATCATAAATAATCACCCATCATTATTCCGTGACAAATTAGCTGCTAATCTGAGACAATCACTTAACTAACCACCCCAGCAACCACACCATCCTCACTCTCACTGGACTCCAATTCCTTTTCCAGCCATGACAAACTATCATAATGGCCAATAGCTTGTCTTGCAAATGGCACCAAGAAGTAGTCACTTGTCACATCATCATGTCAACTCAAATTCACACACGTCAAACCTAATTTCTCCACAAAAAGAAAAGTGCCGGACGACGGTGGCTCTCGGTGCTCTGTATGGCGACATCTTTCTTCTACATTATACATACTTCTTCCTAACTTCAATAAATATGCATCCATGCTTTCTTGGAATGTCATAAAACGCAATGAACTTTCCTTTTTTTATTATTCATTTGTCCTTTCTACTTGTTCCATTCCTTACATTTTCATATTGCCCTTTTCCCATTTATCCCCATAATACTTTCAAACTATTACACAAATGCTATCATATCATCCATCTTCTGATTCACTTCACCTGCCCAGACTTGTCTTGCCTCCTACTTCCTTTCCTGTTTTTCCTCATTTGCCAACCATTTCTTTTCTTCTGCATAGTCACATTACAATGTGACCTTTTCTAAAGGGCAATACCTACATACCTACACAGACAGCCCACATTATCCCAAAACTACCTCTACATTCTCAACATAATCATCATCCTCTTCCACAATTTTTATTCTTTTTCTTTTCAAAACGCCCATTATAATACATCATCATGCCTCTTATTCTTCTCCAGCACATTTAAAAGTTAAGTGATGATGATAAAATATTCCCTTTATAATAATAATCATAGTCTCTTCCTCTTAGTTCTTTTCTTTTTTCTTAAAAAAAAAATATGACTTCTCGTCTCCTTTCGTCTCTCTCTTTCTTCCCCAT
>Ga0115844_100553_pt1 | contig 10909 bp, 12 predicted proteins | sample InSIn1gowninarea_FD_83858 | JGI IMG/M metagenome (GOLD analysis project Ga0115844, IMG submission 83858) | reverse complement strand
TTGATCCTATGGTTTTGGTCCATGGTATTGCATCCAAAAGTGTTGATCTCACGCACTTTCATGGTTGGTTCATGGTATTAGTCCAACAGTTTTTGATCCTATGGTTTTGGACCGTGGTATTGTGGAAGGCCTAAGACTATAAAAGAGGAAGGAGATCATTTGGCAAAGGATAATCTGAATGAATTGAATATCTTATAAGTGCTAGATCTGAAATATTTGTGTTTGGGGTTATGGTGCAGATCTGGATTTGAATGAAGGAGGAACCTTAGCGCATAGAGAAGGATAAGTTCTATTGATGGGTCATAATCTTTAAGCTTGAATGATGGTATCTCTGTATGATTTTGATCTGTTATATGTGGCGCATGCTTGATCTATAAATTTGATGATCTGGGTTAATTAGTGTCTGAATACTTGAAAAAGTGAATTATCTTTTATAGATCTGTACGGAGGTTTTAGGTTGTTGAAGTAGCGTATATATTTTAGTTGTGATCTAGCTGCCTCTATCTATTCCTGTAGTGTTTTGGGTTCATAATTTGGTGTATGGTTACTGTTACTGTGTTCTGGGTATAATCGTCAGAGAAGTGTTTACTTGATTCAGTGCTAATTGGTGAAAAGGAGATTGCTTGATGCAGAAATATTTGATGATTGATTGATGTTCATGGATCCAGTCTGAAAATTTATGAAACGTGGTCCCTGGAAGAAAGAGAAGGTTTTAGCCTTCAGTAGGCTAATATCTTGGCTAGTACAAGAGCTAAGGGGGTTGTATCTCCCTTCCAGGAGAAGCTGGAGAACGAAAGAGGGTGGTAGCTCTCTACAGGTTGCAGCCTGCATACTGGTAAAGGACTACACGAGTACATTGTAAAAAGAAGTTTCTAATTAACAAAAGATAGAGACAACTTGCAGTAGGTGGTTTTCACCCACATTGGGTTTCCACCTTATATCTTGTGTTCTTGTGTGTGATTGTCCTCAACTCTGTTTTACTGTTACTGGTTATTTGATTCTGATACACAGATTAATAATCAACATCTGAATGATAAAGTAAATTATAAGTTTGCATTGTATACGTGGATTTTCTTCTACATAGTTGCATATATACGTGGTTTTAATTAATTAAAGTAGCATATATCATCTCGATTTTAAAAAGGAATATTTGACTTGATAATACTGATTCACCCCCCCCTCTCAGTATTATTTCCAACAGTTAACTGGGGGGTTAGAGGGGGGGTAGAGCCCCCCCTTCGTTGCGCTGATTGCATAGTGGGGGGATCATAGGGGCGTCGACAGTCCCCCTATCTAAGGGGTTTGAGGAGGGTAGGTAGCCCCCTCTATGGTGTCCATGGCAACGTCTCAAGGAAAAAAAATTCACCCTATATTAGGTTGAACTGACCTACCTATGGTTTTGTGCATGATTTTTGCACATGGTTTTGGATGCGATGGTTTTCAATCCATGGTTTTGGATGCGATGGTTTTTAGTTGATGGTATTGGATGCTTCGACATGTATAAATATGTATTGTAACATTGAAAGGAACATAATGAAAAATCAAGCTAGTAGTCCCAGTTTTGGGATCGAGGGGAAAATCTCTGTATATATGTGTTTTATGTGTTATGCTCTCGCATTGTTTATTTGATGTTGTTAGAATTCATATGCAGGTAATTTTTTTATGGGGTTAAAACCTACAATGGCCTTGTAATTTTGGAACCTTGATTAATTCGTCACTCCCTGAATTTGACCCCCTCGGTCTCTACTTCTAGCTTGGAATTTGTCTCTTTGAATGATAATAGTTTTACCTCTAAAAGAGTTTTCTCACCCTTTGGGAAGAGAATTTGTTCCTTCAAAGTTGTGCCTAGCATGCCAAAAATATTATTCTTCCAAAATGATGTTCACAACCCTCAGAAATTTTGAAATAATATTTGATGTTCACGACTCTTAAAATTTTCAAATAATATTTGGCCCCTTTAAAAAATATATATATTTAGCTCTCGAGCTTTTTGAAAACATTATTAATTTGGCCAAGAAATAAAATATTTGGCCTTTTCATAATATTAAACCCTTAAATAGTTTGACCAATATAATATTTTCCGCACCTTTATAAAAATAAATTTCTTCAACAACACATAATGTGTGTGGGTTTCTTCAGAGATCACCTACAAAACAATAAATTTTGGATTTGTTTTTTACAATAATAAGCCAATTAGGGTGCCTATATAGAAGCAACGAAATTATTGAGATTCTAGCTAGGGTGATTGTTGTGGAGGTAAATCCCCTCTGCAGACAGAGGTGATCCCTACTAGTCCAAATAGGGTCTAGCAACAATCAAACAACGATAACACACAACTTCCTAATTGCAAATTAAAGACCGATGATGAGGGCCTACCTGGATTCCAACGCTAATCCTTGTAGAAGAGTTGTTGCTCCTGTTCCTTTGCTCCGGCTGGTCACAATCCCCATGATCCTTGTGAACAGACCCCTGCACATGCAAAGAACGATACAAACACAAGCATAAAATCCAACAGATGCAACTATATATCAGTCAGAAAGGATATAACTCAATCATCATTATAAAGACAACAAGAGTGGAACCATAATGACAGTCGTCTATTATTGATAAACAGAGAAGAATACAACCATAGTTCTGACGTCAAATCCTTCTCAAGAAGGTCCAACTAGCAAGTTCCTCAAGCATTCACCCCTGAAGATAGATCTCCCAAGAAAAAACTCTCTCACTCACAAGTTCACACAAGATCAAAACACTTCACTACCTTCCTTAAGCTCTCTATCAATCCCACACTTGTCACAGCGGCTACTTATCAAGCTCACAATACTATCAGCAACACTCCAAACACTAAGAATTCCAAACTAGCTGCTCATAGCAATGGTGGAGGCTTAAATAGGAGAAGGAGTCTCCATGAATGGTGGGAAGATGAGCTTATCTCCAAGGAAGGTGGCTCAAATGACGAAACAGACATGCCAGAGAAGGGAGGGCAACATATACAAGGCCAACAACCAGGTCTCGAGTCATCTGGAAGGTCGGCTGTTAGAACAAACTCGCCCAGACTAGATCATCACGGGTACATAACTGTCCTGGAGTGCCGACATCGCTACCACATAACGGATAAGGTTATGCCATCGCAGGAAAATAAGATCAACAGGCGCGCTGTCTCATAGAATTCGACCATCGCGGGAATTATGTGTACTTCCGCGATGACAGCACGTATGGTCTGTTTTGGGGCGCTCATCAACGCACTTATTTTGAAAACAGTCGCGATGATGCAAAAAACTTTGGCAAAGTGGATCATTTGGAAACATCAGAGAGCATGAGCATGAATGATTTGGACTCAGGACACAGTAGGAAGACTGGGATGAAGGCAGTGACAAATTACTGTGTAACAGATGCCCCCTAAAGTTTGAAGCCCGAGAGAGTGGGAGGGGTGAAATGCTTTATGAAACTGATTGAACTGGAGCACCACCAGGAAGGACCTGCACGCAAGTACAACTGATATCTCTGATAATGAATTACATGTAGTCTAGGCATGGGCGCCACCATCCAAAAGACATACGAAATGGGTCGGTGGTATGGACGCAGCCACCTAGCTAATGAGACCATAATGATAAAGGTATGGTCACAGCCATCCATGAGGACTCAGGTATGGTCGCATCCATCCATCAATGAGTCATGTAATCATAAAACCAATCCACGCAGCCCGAACATAAGTAAGCTAAGTTTGGGGTCTTGAATCCATCCGATCCGAACAATGTACAAGTCCAAGCATGCGAATACATGAGTTGCAGTCGAACATGCATGAACATCATCTGATTACCAGTCAATAGTGAAAACTGTTAAGAGACGCGAGAGGTACCACCAATAATGACAATGGCCCTCAAGGTACGATAGGTACAATCTACGGCGTGCGAATTAGTGAGCTGGCGTCGAACACCCGTAGAGTCATTCGATCGGAGGCCAATAATGAAAACCTTGTGTCAAACATGAAGAACCTGCCATTGAGGCATGCAGGCTCTAAGGCACCGAAAGGGAGTCTCTAGATTAGCTTCCTGGATAATGAGCTGAAGTCAACAAGAAGTGACCTTGATTGAAGGTGGGCCATAGTGTTTCCCACATCATCGACACGAGACAGAGGAAAAATGTTGTGGCGAGTCAGAATTATGTGAGCTATCAGAGGGAGGTTGTTATTCTGCAGAGGTCAACTTCTCTTGAACATATCAGCGGCACGACAATGGACTTGGCAATATTTGACATTAAATGATCAGAGGTCATGGTGACAAGGCAATGAGCAGATGAGAGGTCAAACAGGATAACCCAAACCCATGGAGGTAAGTGTAAAAACAAGATGAGATGTTCCCACCCAGACACGAATGCAGACAAGTGCCATGTTCAAGAGTGACATACTGTCGACACGACAATGATTATGGTTCCATTTTCCCCGCCATTTCTGGCGAGTACCCCGGTTATTTTTTTATGACAAGCTTGACAGGGATAACATATGCTTGGAAGACGTCATTTCGACGGAATCCAATGTCATTGAGTTTTAACGAGTCTGATAAAGGAAGAAATCGGCGTCTTTTCATGTTTAGAGAGTTTGAAAAGTCAGTAGAAAAGGAAACTCCCAGAGGGTCCTTTTTCTTAAAGTTGTGTCTCTCGAGCACGAAAAAGTATAAAACAATGCTCGAAAGAACCGCCCGACCAGTATGATCGAGGAGTACTTTTCGTAAATAGTGACTTCGACCTGAAAAAGTAAAAAAGCAGTTAGAAGCACGTCGTTTTGTAGCCAATAACAAGTTCGAAACGACAAAAACCCGACGATCTTTTTAAGTTTACACGGTCGAAAAAAGAGCTTAAAGATGACCGCCTCCTGCTTCTTTTAACGAGTTGAGAGGGAAACTCGGCCATCTTTTCATGTTTCACGTCGGAAAAGAGCTTAAAGACGACTTCTCGGGACCAAGTGCATATAAAACTGGCGTAATTCTACCACCAGAGATCCTGCACAAGGAAGACTGTACGCGTAAACCCGTTCAAGATAATATAAACAACACGCATAAAAACATAGTGAAAAACCATATTTGGACCAAGCATATAGTAAAAACCATGGTAAAAACCCATATTTTGGAAAATAAGATTTAATTTTACAAACTTACCATAAATAGGGGGGGTAAACCATATTCTTTACCATTGTTACCATTGAGCCTTTGCGGAGCGACTTGGAGTGTTGAGGTTGGCGAGCGAAATTTGGCCCTGTACGTGCATCATTCATCCTGAAACTAGTCCCAGGTAGGTACACTTTTCCCTACGCTCTGTTTTGAAGTCTTTTTTCTGCATTTTGACGGTGGAAAGTGGTTCTTTGGGCGGATTTTTTGAATCGCATTCCGCTCTCGGTCAGTGCGGATGTCCCTATCAGGTCCGTGATGACCGATAAAAACTTACACAGGATGCGCCCAGATCAGCGCGGAAAAGTGATGTACTTCCGCGCTGACCCGGGAAAAATAACAAAGGCGCCCATTATCAGCGCGACTATTTTAAAAACAGTCGTGCTAACGCCGCACAACAAGTTTTTTAATAGAATTTACGTATGAAACTTTGCAAGCAGGGTGCTAATGAAATTTTTTGATTATGCAGGGTATAATGGCATTTGTTTGGCAAGAATGCGTGCACGATAACAATGATATAGATGCTTTTGCTAATGCCGGGTGCCAAAACGCATTGCGGGGGTGTGGATTACTAAAATTTTTCTTAACTCCTTGTTTACGGGCACAACCTAACCTATTGGAGCTACTGATCAGGGCCTGGAACCCCGAAGATGGGAAGTTTATCATCCGAGGCCAGGACATCGAGTTTCATTCGACAGACATCTATTTTTTGACCGGGTTGTCTCGTCGAGGAGAGAGGCCCATTCTGGAGGGGTAGCGACCCAGGGGGGATGCCTTAGAGATGCTGATGGCTCAGGTGTGCCCACAGGCACGCAAGTCAAAGAGTGGGAAAGTGACAATCCCAACTATGCAAGACTTAATCCTTCAGGCGATGCTCTTCATGGTGACACGGGTAGCGGGCTCCCAAGCCCAACATGAGGCCTCAAAGAACCATCTCCGACTGGCCCTCGATTATCTAAATCCTACCATGTTTAACTGGGCAGATGCAGTGACGGCGAGCATGAAGAGGCAATTGACCAACTGTCGTCGAGGAAGGACGAAACAGTTTGGTTATGGATCGATCTTACTCCCGCTCATGCTGGAGCGGGTGCCAGCACTGCAACTGCAAGACATGGCTTTGGACCCACCCGGACCACACGAGACGAGGGCCACATGATGGGCTCACGTCATGCCACGAGGAGGCGGCGGCCGACTGGTGGCGTGGGGGACATTTTTCCGAGTGGTTGGAACGATAGACAATCTTTGTGGAGGATTGGTCGTATGCCGGCCTGGACTTCTGCAGAGATCCTGATATGCTGCTGCCTGCTGGAGAGCAGTGGGATGACGGTGGTAAGACACTTGATCTCATTTTTTTATTTTTTATTTTTATGATGTTTTGACTTTTTTCATGTACATGTCGTAATGATGAACGCTATGGTATGCAGATGTAGGACCGGCGAGACCTCTTGGCCTGGCTCCAGAGGCACGGAGGGATGCACAGGGCATTGGAGCTCTAGCCCTGGCTCCTCTAGGAGATGACACCATGGAGATAGTGATTCGGAACCTTGAGGGTTTGCTGACTAGGGTTCCAGATTACATGGGGATAAAGGAGGTCCCCATAGCTTCCCAGATCCATACAGTAGGAGTAGAACCTAGGATGCACTGCTTGTTGAGGTGGGTGGCACGAGCGGCTGGGTAGTATAGGGAGCACAACCCGCCACAGTAGACACCTAGGTTTTTATTTCTTGCTGGTGATTTTTGTTAGAGACATGTGTCTCAGATGTATAGAAAACATAGACTCTATTTATACATGTACACTTATTTTTGAGCGCCTTGGTGCGCCACATGATATATATATATATATATATATGCATATTCCTATGGTCTATTATTGTGCTTTTATGTGCTTGCTTGTATGATGATTTGATTAAATGTTACGCAAATGTTTGTCCAATACATGATTAGCCAATGCATCAGATAATGTGTTTAATCGTCGTGGAATATGCTGATATGTAATGTAATCAAAATTCCTTTCTAACAATTTAACATGTAAATACAACCTTAAAATGTGATGGTCTCTGACGAAATATCCCCCGTTGAGCTGGTGGATGACAAGTTGAGAGTCTAGGTTCACAACTAATGTACGAATATTGAGATTAATTGCCTTGACCAGTAATTCAATCATAGCACTATATTCAGCGACATTGTTTGTGGTACAACCTAAACACACACCTTGAAGATCTATCAACTCACCGTGAGGATCGTAGATCACCCACGCCACAGAAGACAAATTACGAGTGCTGTGGCAGGCACCATCAGCGAAACCAACATAAGGTGCACCAGACATCTGCACAAGAAGCAAAAGACACAATAAGCGGCAATCACGCCTTCGCACCAAGCCAAAAACATGAAAAAATACACACATAACACACCTGCTAAAACACACGGATGTACAAACCGAAGTGCATGGAATCACGCATAGTGCTTTTTCAAATATAGCCCATTGCGGGGCTTATCGAGAGGGTTACCTTCGTAGTCAATGAGCTCATATGCCCCTTTCTGCAAAACTCTCTTTACAATATAAGGGCCTAGCCACATGGGCTCGAGTTTGCCCGCCCCAAGCTTATCATTCACTTGATCATATAGCAGGACTAAATCTCCCTCAACAAAGGAACGAGGATGGATGGTATGGTCGAAGTGAGTTTTAACTCTCTTCTTTTGTGCTTCGATAGCTAGAGAGGCTAGGCGACGGGTCTCGTCCAGCCGTTCTAGGTAAAGAAGACGTTCCTCTACCAGAGTAGTGTTGGGAAGCAACTCGACAACCAATTTTAACGAAGGGATCTCTAATTCGATAGGAAGGGTAGCCTCCAGTCTGTAAACTAATTGAAATGGAGTGAAACCGGTGGCATCCTTCACAGAGGTTCGGTAGGTCCACAAGGCGGGGAACAACATCAAATGCCAATTAGACTTATGCATGCCAACAGTACGTTGAAGCATCGTAACCAGAATCTTGTTAACAGCTTCAACCTAGCCATTGGAGTGAGGATAGTATGGAGTCGAACTATCATGCCGTAAGCCTAGCTGGGTTGTTAGTTCAGTCATCATGTGATTACCGAAATGCTTCCCGTGATCCGTGACAATGGCCTGAGGAACTCCAAACCATGAAATAACATGGTTGAGCAAAAATTGCGCCGCTGTGTGACCGTCTTCATTTAATGTAGGCATCGCCTCGGCCCATTTGGTGAAGTAATCAACGGCAACGATGATCTACCCATGCCCCCCAGCTGAGTGAGGGTTACAGGATGTATAATCGATGCCCCACTTTGCAAAAGGGCCCACGGTAACAACAGGGTGCAATGGTGTGGGAGGCGCACGCATCTTCCACTGGTATATCTGGCACTTATGGCAAGAGCGGATGGCAAGAATACAATCCTTAAAGATAGAGGGCCAGAAATAGCTAGCACGGAGGATCTTTTGGGTAGTGGCATATCCGGACATGTGACCACCACAAGCGCCGGAGTGGCAGTCATTCAAAACACACTCAGCCTCCTCGAGAGTTAAACATCAATGGAGAACAGAATCAACGCGGAGACAGTATAGGGTATCCCCAATGATACAGTAGGGTTGAGACTAGTGACGGATCCTTCGCCGAGCGTCTTTGGATACGGTGGGGTGAAAGGAGGACATTTGCAGATATACGATGATATCCCCATACCAAGGGTCGAGGGTGCTAATGAGAAATAGAGTCTCGTCCGGGATATGATCCTCTGAGCGAGAGGGCGTGGAAGAAGATGGCAAAGAGCAAAGTAACTCAACAAATACAAGTGATTTCTTGGACTTGGTAGTGGTAAATTCCAAGTCTAGCTCTTGGAGGATGACAATCCACTTCGAGTACTTGCCCCCCAGCAACTATTGTGACAGAATGTATGTCATGGGGTTGCAATCACAAACCACGGTGGTAGTGCGCAACAGGATGTAGTGACAGAAGCGTTGGACGGCACAAACGACGGCCAGAGCCAACTTCTCGACGTAAGCATATCGAGTTTCCATGTCTAAGAGGTTGCGGCTGAGATAATATATAACATGCTCGATGTCATCATCATCCGTTTGAACAAGAACCATGCCGATGGTGGTGTCGGCGGCGGCCAGATATAGAGTATAGTCGCGATGATAATTCAGAGGACGCAATAGTGGAGCAGAAACAAGGAGACCCTTGAGACGCTCGAAGCACTCTTGAGCGATGGCATCCCAATGAAAAGGGACATCGCACTTCAATAACCGTGTAAAGCCTTTAGCCACCTCGACATAGTTGGGAACGAATCGTCTCAAAAAGTTTGCTTTACCCTGCAAGCTTTGCAATTGTTGTAAAGAAGCAGGGGGAGGAAGATTCACAATAGCCTCGACTTTAAGGGGATCCAAACAGATGCCCTCTTGGGAGACGATGAGCCCGAGAAGTCGGCCGGATTCAACACAGAAGACACACTTGTGCGGGTTGAGTCTGATACGGTAGTGTTGACAGCGAAGAAAAATATCGCGAAGATGAATAGGGTGGTCCTGGCGTTTGACTGAATGAGCTGATAGATCATCCAGGTATGGTTGTACAATGTGACAGATGTCATGAAAAGCATAGGACATTGCATGTTGGAAGGTAGCACCGGCGTTCTTCAAACCAAAAGGGAGCTTTTTGTAAGCAAAATTGCCCCAAGGACAGATAAAGGCAGTCTTATGCTGATCAGTGGGTGCAATATTGATCTGGTTATACCCAGAGAAACAGTCCATAAAGGAAAACATTTCACTTCCGGCACACTCGTCAATGAGTTGATCAATGAAGGGTGTGGGGAAGTTATCCTTAGGACAGGCCTAGTTGATGTCACGGTAATCAACACAGACTCGAATGGTACCCTGTTTTTTATTCACAGGGACGATATTGGAAACCCAATCAGTGAGTGGACTGGGGTAAATAAAGCCAGCCTTGAGAAGCTTCTCAACTTCTGCTTTAATGGCTGCAGCCTTTCAGGGGTGCACGGGGCGTAGATGTTGGCGAACAGGCTTAGCACCCAGATAAGTAGGTATCTCATGCACCACTATGCTAGGGTCAATGTCGGGCATTTCTTCGTAGGACCAAGCGAAGACATCATGAAATTCACAAAAAAGATCGGTATAGAGATGAATTTCCTCCGGAGTACAAGTGACTCCAATGTGGATGTGCTCTACAATCCCTAGTTTCGCAGAGATGTCGATGGGTTGGGTCTGCGTGATGTTTCCCATATTTCCTTCTGAAGACACTTGATAAAGTTGGATAGGTGTTTGAAGGGGTTGAGATGGGAGACAAGGAGCAAACCGTTCGAGACAAGTAAGCATATCCTGATGGGCAGGGAAAAACGAGGAATGATGGTGATGATCAAGCCAAGGGAGTTCCTCGAGAGACATAGTCTCAATAATGGCTTCGTCCGAAGGGAATATCTCTTGTAAAGGATCCGAAGAAGCCTCATTTTCAAGCCAAGGGGATAGAGCATACGAGTCGGGAACCGTGCTTGAAGAAGCAGGTTTGGGAAAAGGAGCCGATGCAGCAACGATTTCAACGTAGTTGATCTCGGTAGGACTCAACGACATCATATCGCCCCAAGATTCTATCTGATTAGCGGGGGGAAGAACCCACGGATCAGAGCACATGGAAATCATATTAATAGGAGCGAGATTAGGAGGTGGGAGGGAAAAGACACCCATTAGGGCAGGATCTTTAAAAAGTCTGGCTCCCACACTCTCAC
>Ga0115844_100551_pt1 | contig 10920 bp, 9 predicted proteins | sample InSIn1gowninarea_FD_83858 | JGI IMG/M metagenome (GOLD analysis project Ga0115844, IMG submission 83858) | reverse complement strand
GTATTGTAGTTGAAAAATACTATAAGTAACAAGTCACATTTTGTAAAAGGATAGTTTTTCTGCCACAATTTAGATTCTACAGTTATTCTATGTTTTAATTAAAATTTTCTTTTTTGTCCCATTTCCATTTGTTGTTTAAATCATTTCTAAGTGAAGATTGCAATTACTGCTTCATTTTCGTAGGTTAAAGCTTTGTTGTTCGATTGAGTTAAATAGATTAGTCACCATTCCATTTTCTATTATTTGAATTATCATTCCTTTGACGTGCACAAAACGATCTGAAAATGTAGTGAACACTGATAGTTGTTGTCCAGTTCCTAGGTTGACGATCTTTTCCTTAGTTTGCTTCTCAATTACATCAGTTTACAAAGGGATGAGTTATTACTAGTGCACCCTTGACTAATAAGTTTTTGTAGTTTTCTAAGTGAATGATTTAAATCTCAGAATGCTAAAAGTTTCTTTTTGAAAGTAGATTTTATTTCAAGCATCCATTTACTCTTGCATTCAAAAGAACTATACTACTAGCATTACTCTGACAAATGACTTCCTCAGACTGAGTACACTCTTTGAGATAACAAATCATGCCTGGATGGACAATTAATGTAGGGTAAATAGAGGTGAAAAAGACCCTTTTTACTACTCAATAAATACCACGGGTCAATTCCATGGGTGAATGAATACCATGGGTGGATGTCACTTACAATACCATGGGTAAATTCCATGGGATGGTGAATAACATGGGTGGATGAATACCATGGATTGATGCCATTTTCTATTTGGATCATTCCTCCCTGCTTAAGAAGCAACGGTCCCCATTGCTTGAAGTTCCCTCCTGTAAAGCCTTTGCTAAATATGAAGAGCCACTGAAGAGAAGGGTTTTATGTGGTTAACCCATAACCATGATGAACAAAGACCAAGGATAGAGATACCCTGTAATGCTTGTCACCAACTGTGACACTGACAGTGTGAAACTTAGCAAATGGACTTCGATGAAGTGTGGTTTTTGTATGACCCATCACCATGTTGAATGAAGCTCGGAGGATAGAGATACCCTGTAATTCTTGTGACCAACTATGATACTGATAGTGTGCAGCCTAACAAATGGACTTAGATTAAGTGTTGGTTTTTGGATTACCCATAACCATGACAAACAAAGATCCGAGGATAGAGATACCATGTAATGCTTGTGAGCAACTATGATACTAACAATGTGCAGCCTAGCAAATGGACTTCCATTAAAGGATTTTGTGTGGTTGACCCATAACCGTGATGTTGGTTGTCGATGAAGTAGCAGGTGCCTACATAGCCTAGGGTGGGAGGGCACGTCTCCAAAAGGAACCCACTTCGAATCTTGCTCCAGAATTAAAATGGACATGACGCAGTAAATATAACTCAGAATATTTATTATAACCTATTTTTTGAAATAGAAGGACCAATTTTAATCTTCCAATGTGTTGGAAATCCTTCTTTGGACATTCTAGAATCTCAAATTCGCACTGCAACATTTCTGCCATCACAAAAGCTCTGAAAAATAGCCGATTTTAAATCAACGATATATCCCACATCCGAACTCCGATTCGACCCAATTTTTTTTCTGAAATGGAGAAATTTTTCAAGAGGGGCTCAAATCTACAATCAATTTTCTGAAATTATGCACCAAAATTGCAACAAAAAGAAAGGATAGGAGAGCCAACATCCACAAATTGTCGTCAGAAACATTTCTGCAAGATAGCTGATTTTAAATTAGCGAAATCTCCCTCATCTGGACTCTGATTCGGCTGATTATTTTTTTGAATTTTGGTATTTTTTAGTAAGGAATCCATATCTATTATCTGTTTTAGTAAATTTTGCACCAAAAAAATTATATCTGATCTATAAACTCATCGCCCAAAAACATTCCTAAAAAATGAAAAAAACAAATCTTCCCACTTGGCCCAAGAAAATGCTCTGTGGAGGACATAGCACATGCCTGAAGTTTGTTGAATATTATTGTAAAATTTGAAACTAAAATATGCATCAAACCCTCATTCGCATTGAATCATAACCTTCTCTGATACCACTAATTCGGATCTTGGGGGGAGATCCCCAAGATCTAAAAAAATGAAATGCACAAATAAAAATAGGAGAATGCCCAATAAACAAAACCAAAAAGAAAATTTTAATTAAAACATAGAATAACTGTAGAATCTAAATTGTGGCAGAAAAACTATCCTTTTACAAAATGTGACTTGTTACTTATAGTATTTTTCAACTACAATACCACGGGTCTATTCCATGGATGAATGAATACCATGGGTGGATGTCGCAATACCATGGGTCAATTCCATGGGTGAATGAATACCATGGGTGGATGTCACAATACCATGGGAAAATACCATGGGTGAACGAATACCATGGTGGATATCACTTACAATACCATGGGTAAACTCCATGGGTGGATGAATACCATGTGTTGATGCCATTTTTTATTCGGATCATTAAGCAAACAAATTAGAGAGAGTTATGCAAGACAGATAATCAGATTGTGAATTGATCCCTCTATAATTAAATTCCAAACATATAATCAGATTTTATGCAAGACACTAAATACCCAACAAGAAAAAAAAAATACTCCTGAAAAGATAACATTCACATCTAGTTAAAAGATAGTACAAATTTCCATGTTTAGATTTTGATTCTCTTGGAGGGATTGTTCAAAGCTTGGCCATCAATCTATTTGAACTTGTGAAGGATAGATACCCCTATCTCACTCTCAACTCTTCCAACAAGATTTTCCTTTCTATAAATGAAGATGCTATAGGAGATGTTATAACTTTGAAAATGAAAATTCAATAGTTGAAGGAATAAGTTAGTCATATGCATGGTCATCTCAAAGGAGTGTTGCCCACTCAAGAAGATGAATATGGAAGCATGGCCCTGTTGATCTCTCTAAGACCATATGCATGGGTTATAACATCTCTAGCAAGCCCACTACCTGCTCATAACAAGGCTCTTCACTAAGAGATTTGGAATATGCACTTGTAGGAGCCCTGAAAGGAGAAGAATCTTTAGAAACAACAATGAAGCCAATGGCTGCTGAAAATGAACAACTAAAGCTTTTGGTTAAACAAGTTCATAAGAAAGTAAGAAGAATTACAAAAACCCTATATCAATATTGATTTCTCTTCCCAATTAATCAGTTGTCACAAGAAAAAAATCAAGTAGGAAGAGTTACAAATTCCCTCCATCAACCACCTCTCCTCTCTATTTTTTTGAGGTCATACACCAATGGTGGAATTCTGAGGTGAACAAGAGGATCTATTCTTCATAGTCTCACTTCGAAAAGCCTATGTTGGGTGTTATGTAAAAGGAAATATCCATGCCTCAAAGTGGAAATCATTAATAGGATAACATATATGACATCAACAATATGCATAGACAACATTTGAATATCTTTGTCCATTTTTTATTTTAGAAAATTCTATTCTCTACCTATTATAAAAGCATAACTCAATAAAAGAGTAACTCAAAAAGGAAATTGTAGCAAGTAAATCATTGACTTACTACTTTACATTCTGTTCATTGAATATCACTTTAGTCTCATCCAATGAACTAGATGTAAAGACAATGAGCTAATCATTGGCTTACTACATGGTGTTCAGTATTTTCCATTACAATACATCTGAAGAAACTTCAACTACCTTGAAAATGGGTGATTGTCTCCCTAAATCTTGTATATTAACACCTTTCAAAAAAATATATAATCTTGAACTACAAAGTGGCTTTAGTTTTGTGGCCATAGCTACATGTAACTGGTTGTTGTCATTTTTCACAATCATTCCAATGTGCTTGAGATATTTTTCTAGAGCTGTCTTCCTAAATAACCTTTTGGATGGGCATCAAATATAAATTAGCACTGCCCACTAACAACAGATTCATTTAGCGCACAATGGAATCTCTTTATTTTTCCATATAGGTCTCCATAAAGTTTATTTCTAGGTAACTTTGGGATATCAGCTATCTGAGGATTTTATAATATTCCTTTCCTTGATCTAAGAACTTTTTCAAGGTAGTAAAGAGCTTATTTATTTCTTCTTCACCTTTCAACAAGGATGCAACCTTGCCAAAATGCGTGGAAACTTATTCTGAGGATGATCCAAAATCTGGTGATGAAACAACCTACTTTTCTAACGGAATAAATACCACTATCTTCTCAGCATCAATTCTTTGTTGCTCAACAAGTTGAACCTTCTCTTTTAAATCACATACCTCAGTTTATGTAATTGCCTTAATCTCCATAGTTTTCTTTAACACAATTTCTAGTGCCTTCTTATCAACTTGTAGAAGAGACATTTCCTCCATCTTTTCCCTCACAAGAGAACCAAATGTTTCTAATTTTTCATTTTCCCTTGATTCTTGGGATTTCCAGGACTCTTCAGATCAAAAAAATTAGACAACAGTGTCTCAAGAGCACTAAATTTATTATAGGCCCAAACTTTCTTTACCTGGATTTGATTGGCACAATTTTATATTGTGTCAATATCCTATTTTTGTGAGAAATTTCTTGTTTCAGAGACTGATTGTTTTCTAAAAAACTCCATCTTTTTGTGATATATAGCTATCAAGCCCAAGTTATCAAGTACTCTAGTAATCTCCATTGTCCTCTCTTATAAGCCCAAGTTGTGAAGTACTTGAGTAATCTCTCTTATCCTCTCTTATGCAAAAGTCAACTTGGATCTTGCCAAAGTTATTCCTTGTTGAAGCATTTTCTCCCAATTGGCAATTAGATCTTTGTCCCTCTGTAATTTAGAACCATTTTCAACTCATTTTTATCTTTCATCACTTGAGAGGTGGCATAAATATTCTTTACTGTGTTCATATTCTTGAAGTCTCATTTCTAGACGTTAAAGCTCTAACTGCATAGCCTAAATCTTTTTCTCATTTAATGCAATACTAAAGAGAAGCTCTGTAACCTGTCCCTAAATTAAATCCATATTAATTTCAAACTTATTTCTAAGAATGTCAAGTTTATCCATTGATAATCCACATTTCCCAAGCTTGACATCCATCTCTTTAAATAGTTTTTGCACCCGATATTGATATTTTTACAAGGATTTAAGCTTCTCTCTAACCCATGGATGAAAGTTAAGGAAATGTGCAACAAAATTTCCTATATTTTTTGTAGAAATTGCCACTTTTATTGCTTCCCTTAAGTTCCCCACAGATGTGCCTGACTCATTTTCAATTGTCAATGATTGGAGTTCATCAGATTGGTTTATTGCTAAAAAAGAATCAACATTATTTGGTGAGTCCTTTTTCATGTTTAATGCATCCACTTGTTGAACAACTCGCTCATTCCCCTTTACCATATCCTCATTACTATCTGTCAGTTTCTTTAGCTTGGACTTGAGATCCTCTATCTCCCTGGAGAAAAGTGTCCCCTCTTGTGTGGAATTTTCTACTTATTGACTAGTTTTATATTACTAATGTTTTCCTCATCTTATCATTATCATTTGAAATTTTCTCATACATTACTAGTATTTTCTCATATTCATTGCCATTTCCATCATTTTCAATTGGAGTTCATCTGCCTCTTTTGACAACAAGCTAAAAATTCTATCAAAGTCTAAATTGTCATCCATTTTTTTTCCCAAAGTCAGATTTCTCTTGACCACCCACTACACCTCCCTTGTGGGAAAAATATATACCATGATGAATTTTAGAAGTATGAATGCCCTTTTATTCTCCTTGCTACTTCATTTCCTCAAGACCTTCAATTTATTTTGTGATAGAAGAACAAAGGGGGATCCCTGATACAATATGAATACTTCTAGCAATGTTATGACATCTATCTCCTTTCAAAAGATATATATTGTAGGCATGCTTTAGAGCATCTATGTTATGATTCCTTTTGCCATACCTTTACTAATACATTTCTCTCAAATATAGCTTTCTCATGCATCTTAACTAATTTTCCATCCTCTTGAGACATCCTCCTGAGATCTGTTTGAAGATTTTGAATCCCATCAATAATTTCTTGTTTCCACAATTCTAAGTTATTCTCTAGATGCTCTGACTTAACATAAGAGGAGGAAAACAAAAATTTTGTTTCTGACATATTCCCATTATTTGATGCTCCTAGTGTTCCCCTTGTCTCCTCTTGATGTCCATCATCTTTCATGCCAAATTTTGGATATATTCTACCATATTCCAACTCTATCCTTGGTTCATTGGAAACCCTTTTGGGCACAATGCCCATTTCTATTTTTCCAGTCTCATTTCTTAATTCTTAATATTCTATAATGACCCTTATAGTTGCATTTAATTCAGTGGAATACTTATTCTACATAGTGTCTTGCCATTGTTTCCTAATTTCATCCTTTTCTTGCATTGGCTTCTCATACATGTCAATTAATATTTCATTCTCTTCAGTTATCTCCCTTGATTTCATTTGACACTCCTCAACCTCCATTCTCATATGGATCACTTTCGGTTCTACTTTTCCATCCTTGTTGATACTAGCATGTTCCTGCAATAATGTAGTTTCAACACTGTCTTGAATTTCTTCTTCATGCCTTTGAATTAAGGTTTTACAACCTACTCCATTTACCCTTGTTCTATCTTCGATGTATAGCACATGTTCTCCACAAATTCTCTTACCTCTAGAATTACACCACATTCTTCTTGCATCATCTCTTTCTCACATTGCTTTCGCATATAGCTCAAGCAATCTTTCATTCTCTTCTGATGGATCTTGCAATTTCACTAGAAGTTCTTTAATCTATTTTCTAAGATGAAGAACTATATATTCTACTTTAGCATTTATAGTGCTTGTTCCATCTAGCAAGATATTTGGGCAATCATCCTTTCCATACATGTCTCCCTTACTTAAAAATTTATCATTCTTTTCTTTAATTTCTTTCTCAAGTTCCTCCACTTGATTCTTGAAAAAATGAACCAACTCTTGGGAGTTTTCATTAATTTCATGTGCATCTTCCTTAGGTTTCCTTATTTCATCCATTTCTTGCATGGATTTCTCGTACATGATAGTTAGTATTTCATTATTTTCAACCAACTCCTTTACTTTTTTGTGTAAATCATCAACTTCCCTAGCCAAAAAAAGGGTGGTTCCTTGAGCTCTTGCTTCATGTTCACTAGCTGCACTAATTTATTCAACTAAATCTTTAATCTCCCTTTATTTTGATAAACCATATCTAAATCATATCTCCTCTTTCAACTCTACATCATGCGTTGTAGAGTTCAACTATAGTGCTCCATCAACATTTCACAACTTCATATTATCAAAATGGATCATCAAATCATCAACACACCTTTCCAAATTTTCTTTGGGTTCTAGGAAAAATAATAATTTATTATGAAGAGCTTATGCTCACCTTTGATACATATCAACTTGTTTGTGAAGCAATTCATTCTCCTCGCTGATGGAAAAAAGATTTGCTTCTAATTATTCCTTCTAGTTCACAAGGTGCAGGTCCTACTCATGCATAAGATTTCAATCCAAAGCTTCGAGTAACTGACCTTTTAATACAACTATATGTTTTGACATTTTCTTTAGGTCTACACCCTCATAAGATTCTCGGAACCTTCTTAGTTGTTCTATCAACCTTATATTTTCCATTCCAAACCTTGTCACCTAAGGTTTGTGATTGATATGGTTCCTTGGAATTTGGATATCCTCCTTTAACACATTCTTCTCTTCTAAAAGGTGTGCTTCCACACACATCTTGTCAGAAGAAACTACCTCTAGTCTCTTATTTTTTTATTCTTGAAAATAGAGCATCATCTTTCCACATGGTGCATCTTCCTCACATTGTTTAACCAAAAGCTTTAGTTGTTCATTTTCAGCAGCCATTGGCTTCATTGTTGTTTCTAAAGATTCTTCTCCTTTCAGGGCTCCTACAAGTGCATATTCCAAATCTCTTAGTGAAGAGCCTTGTTATGAGCAGGTAGTGGGCTTGCTAGAGATGTTATAACCCATGCATATGGTCTTAGAGAGATCAACAGGGCCATGCTTCCATATTCATCTTCTTGAGTGGGCAACACTCCTTTGAGATGACCATGCATATGACTAACTTATTCCTTCAACTATTGAATTTTCATTTTCAAAGTTATAACATCTCCTATAGCATCTTCATTTATAGAAAGGAAAATCTTGTTGGAAGAGTTGAGAGTGAGATAGGGGTATCTATCCTTCACAAGTTCAAATAGATTGATGGCCAAGCTTTGAACAATCCCTCCAAGAGAATCAAAATCTAAACATGGAAATTTGTACTATCTTTTAACTAGATGTGAATGTTATCTTTTCAGGAGTATTTTTTTTTTCTTGTTGGGTATTTAGTGTCTTGCATAAAATCTGATTATATGTTTGGAATTTAATTATAGAGGGATCAATTCACAATCTGATTATCTGTCTTGCATAACTCTCTCTAATTTGTTTGCTTAATGATCCGAATAAAAAATGGCATCAACACATGGTATTCATCCACCCATGGAGTTTACCCATGGTATTGTAAGTGATATCCACCATGGTATTCGTTCACCCATGGTATTTTCCCATGGTATTGTGACATCCACCCATGGTATTCATTCACCCATGGAATTGACCCATGGTATTGCGACATCCACCCATGGTATTCATTCATCCATGGAATAGACCCGTGGTATTGTAGTTGAAAAATACTATAAGTAACAAGTCACATTTTGTAAAAGGATAGTTTTTCTGCCACAATTTAGATTCTACAGTTATTCTATGTTTTAATTAAAATTTTCTTTTTGGTTTTGTTTATTGGGCATTCTCCTATTTTTATTTGTGCATTTCATTTTTTTAGATCTTGGGGATCTCCCCCCAAGATCCGAATTAGTGGTATCAGAGAAGGTTATGATTCAATGCGAATGAGGGTTTGATGCATATTTTAGTTTCAAATTTTACAATAATATTCAACAAACTTCAGGCATGTGCTATGTCCTCCACAGAGCATTTTCTTGGGCCAAGTGGGAAGATTTGTTTTTTTCATTTTTTAGGAATGTTTTTGGGCGATGAGTTTATAGATCAGATATAATTTTTTTGGTGCAAAATTTACTAAAACAGATAATAGATATGGATTCCTTACTAAAAAATACCAAAATTCAAAAAAATAATCAGCCGAATCAGAGTCCAGATGAGGGAGATTTCGCTAATTTAAAATCAGCTATCTTGCAGAAATGTTTCTGACGACAATTTGTGGATGTTGGCTCTCCTATCCTTTCTTTTTGTTGCAATTTTGGTGCATAATTTCAGAAAATTGATTGTAGATTTGAGCCCCTCTTGAAAAATTTCTCCATTTCAGAAAAAAAATTGGGTCGAATCGGAGTTCGGATGTGGGATATATCGTTGATTTAAAATCGGCTATTTTTCAGAGCTTTTGTGATGGCAGAAATGTTGCAGTGCGAATTTGAGATTCTAGAATGTCCAAAGAAGGATTTCCAACACATTGGAAGATTAAAATTGGTCCTTCTATTTCAAAAAATAGGTTATAATAAATATTCTGAGTTATATTTACTGCGTCATGTCCATTTTAATTCTGGAGCAAGATTCGAAGTGGGTTCCTTTTGGAGACGTGCCCTCCCACCCTAGGCTATGTAGGCACCTGCTACTTCATCGACAACCAACATCACGGTTATGGGTCAACCACACAAAATCCTTTAATGGAAGTCCATTTGCTAGGCTGCACATTGTTAGTATCATAGTTGCTCACAAGCATTACATGGTATCTCTATCCTCGGATCTTTGTTTGTCATGGTTATGGGTAATCCAAAAACCAACACTTAATCTAAGTCCATTTGTTAGGCTGCACACTATCAGTATCATAGTTGGTCACAAGAATTACAGGGTATCTCTATCCTCCGAGCTTCATTCAACATGGTGATGGGTCATACAAAAACCACACTTCATCGAAGTCCATTTGCTAAGTTTCACACTGTCAGTGTCACAGTTGGTGACAAGCATTACAGGGTATCTCTATCCTTGGTCTTTGTTCATCATGGTTATGGGTTAACCACATAAAACCCTTCTCTTCAGTGGCTCTTCATATTTAGCAAAGGCTTTACAGGAGGGAACTTCAAGCAATGGGGACCGTTGCTTCTTAAGCAGGGAGGAATGATCCAAATAGAAAATGGCATCAATCCATGGTATTCATCCACCCATGTTATTCACCATCCCATGGAATTTACCCATGGTATTGTAAGTGACATCCACCCATGGTATTCATTCACCCATGGAATTGACCCGTGGTATTTATTGAGTAGTAAAAAGGGTCTTTTTCACCTCTATTTACCCTACATTAATTGTCCATCCAGGCATGATTTGTTATCTCAAAGAGTGTACTCAGTCTGAGGAAGTCATTTGTCAGAGTAATGCTAGTAGTATAGTTCTTTTGAATGCAAGAGTAAATGGATGCTTGAAATAAAATCTACTTTCAAAAAGAAACTTTTAGCATTCTGAGATTTAAATCATTCACTTAGAAAACTACAAAAACTTATTAGTCAAGGGTGCACTAGTAATAACTCATCCCTTTGTAAACTGATGTAATTGAGAAGCAAACTAAGGAAAAGATCGTCAACCTAGGAACTGGACAACAACTATCAGTGTTCACTACATTTTCAGATCGTTTTGTGCACGTCAAAGGAATGATAATTCAAATAATAGAAAATGGAATGGTGACTAATCTATTTAACTCAATCGAACAACAAAGCTTTAACCTACGAAAATGAAGCAGTAATTGCAATCTTCACTTAGAAATGATTTAAACAACAAATGGAAATGGGACAAAAAAGAAAATTTTAATTAAAACATAGAATAACTGTAGAATCTAAATTGTGGCAGAAAAACTATCCTTTTACAAAATGTGACTTGTTACTTATAGTATTTTTCAACTACAATAC
>Ga0115844_100550_pt1 | contig 10921 bp, 13 predicted proteins | sample InSIn1gowninarea_FD_83858 | JGI IMG/M metagenome (GOLD analysis project Ga0115844, IMG submission 83858) | reverse complement strand
GTTAAGGGAAAGCCTTTTTTGAGCAAGGAACAAATGTTGATTTGAACACTTTTTTATGGTTTTACCCTGCAAACCCGATTTGTATGGGTACTTATTTTTTTTTATTGGAGGAAAATGTTTTGTGATAAAAATATCTTTTTAGTGTTTATGGTGAATTGTATGCTGACATGTGTTGTGTTGAGGGTTAAAAAGGTCTAAAAAAGTGTTCATTTGAAAAAGTGTCCAAAAAGAGACCAAATTGTAAAATATATCATGTGTTAATCAATGTCATGCCTACAGAGACAACCATTCTCCGTTAAAAGGGAAAGGGTCTGTTGCACCTAATTTGTCTGTCCCATCGTGTCTTCACACAAAAGGTGAGGTGCATAGGTTTAAAACTATAAAAACAGTTTTCAAAAAATAAAAATAAAAATGTTCTGTGAAGAAAAGTGTCTAGTGTGTACGGTGAATAATAAGTTGACATGTGTTGTGCCTAAAAGTGTTCAGGTGCAAAAGTAGGTGTTCAAAAATAGAGGCCAATCTGAGAAATTCATCATGTGTCAATCAATGGCACTTTTATAGAGGTCTGTGTCAACACAGGCAATCATTCTTGTTTTTTTTAAGGTACTATGTTTTATTGGTTAAATTGGCACTATGTGTATCAACTTTCAATCGTTTGAACTTGGAGTTGGAGGTATGGCAAGGAAGAGGATTCTACCTTACCCAAAAAATAATAAAATAAAAATTAAAGATATACTACTGTAAAGCAGCGTACTGCATGACCTAAAAAACGCTTTTTTTGGGGAGATCTGATCAACTCGAGCACTTGAGCGTACTGCATAATTGTTTTGTTTATGGCTTTTTTATTTTATTTCATTTTAAATTTTAAATTTTTGTTTTATGTTTATGCAGTATGCCGAGCTGATTATTGATGCTTTTTTTGATAGGTTTTTTTGTCTTTCTGTGTTTGGTTTTTTGGGTCATGCAGTACGCTACTTTATAGATGATCCTGATTCCCGAGTCGGCAAGGTAGCGTAGACCGTCCGCTGTTACCGATTGTGTAATTATAATCTAACAAATTTTCCATCTCTCTTCCACGAAACTTCAAATACTTGAAGACCAAACCCACCCATTTCCTGGTAGTATCCACCCGCCCAGACAGAAAAAAACATAGGAAAGCAGGCCAGCCTTCTCTCTCTCTCTCTTACGTTATAGAAAATTCGATTATTCAAAACAACCCAAACCGACTGCACAAAAGCAGGAGTAGAGAAACTTCCTTCGGTGGAGCATTTACGCAACCATTTCTTCGTTGTTATTCCCCCTTTCCACAAGGCTGGCCGCCTTTTACATCAGAGAGACTCTTTCGCCACCTTAATCGACCGCTTAGACGGCTTCAAAGAAGCCTATATATATATATAAGCAACCCCTCTCTATTCTTCACATCACCATTCAATTCAATTCCTCTTTTTTTCTCTTCTTTCTCTACTCGTTTCAGTAATTCATACCTCCTTACAATGGAGAAGACATCACCAAATACCATCTCACCTTCTTTCTCCTTAGCCTACTTTGTTGGGTTCCTCTTATTTCAAAGAATTCACAACTGGGTTTTTAGAATTCAGAAGTTCTACTCGAGATTTCAATCTTTAATCAGAATTTTACTTGATTCTGTATTTGGTAAGTCGAAGATTTGGTCTGAGAGGAAAAACCTGAATCCTGAACTGTTGAGCAGACAGTTAAGCTTTCTTGAAAACAGAGATGATGGGAAACTAAGCCGAGGGGATGTGGAAATGGTTATGGAGAAGATGGGGATCTCCTGCAAACCGGATGGGGAGAGGCTTCCAGAGAGGTTGGGTTTGGATGAGCTATCGATCCTGTTCGAGGAGAAAGAGCCGAGCTTGGAAGAGGTGAAGGAAGCTTTTGATGTGTTTGATGACAACAAAGATGGGTATATAGATGCAGGGGAGTTACACAGAGTTCTCTGTAGCCTGAGTTTCCAGGAAAGATTCGAGGTGAAGGATTGCAGAAGGATGATTGCAGCTTTGGACACGAATGGAGATGGACGGATGGATTTCAGTGAATTTGTGAAATTTATGGAAAACAGCTTCTGCTGAATATATTCTTTTGTATGGTAGATATTTCTAATTGATTTTGTTTTATTTAAACCCAAAGTCTTAAATAAACTGTCTCCCTCTTTATATATTTGTAATCTCAACCACTAAACCTGTGGGGTCCACAAAGATTGTCAACCAATAAGCTAAGAGCAAGAACAAGAACAGTTGGATTATGTTTTGACAATCGGTTTAATGGATTGGGTTTGGTTCAGTTTATGAACAAACCATTTTTAGATAAGGTTATGAAGTATCACTAACACATCTTTAGACAAGTATATAAAAAGTAAAGACAAAATTAAAAAATTATATAAATATATAGATACAGGTAGTTACACAATCTTTACGACCCATACATTTCTACAAAACCACTTAGGATTCTAGTGAGACTCAACTGCTTCAATTGTTTCACAAACAACATACAGAGTTAAGAATAATGCTCACCATTTTTTTTTTCTCCACCGTCTCCATGTCTTTCTGCCTACGTATCATATTATCTTCAATCTCTGCTGTTTCCATTGAATCTTTGCTGGTAACTGGTCTGCTATGGTTCTAGAATTAAGATTGACATTGCTTACTACGTATCATGTCTTTCTGCTCCACCTCAACCACTTAAGAAACCACACGGAATTGTTATAAGGTTTTACTTTCTTAAGAAACTACCAATGTCATATGCTTTTACTCTCAACTTCTAAACCACTTTTAATTCTCAGATAATCAAAATATATCACAAAATTGAATCCTAATATCTCCTAATAAAATAATTCGAAATCCACGCAAAAATTGATCAGGATGTCTTTTAGAAAATTGCATTTAGACAAGGAAACATGAGAGATCTGATCGTTCAAAATCACACCACTTCCACCAATTGGGTCATTTAGACACCCTTGGAAAGGGAAATTCGGGTCACATCGTCATTTTAAATCACATCAACTTAATAAGATTTTGGTTGAAGTATACATGTGTAAACTTCGGAAGGGCCTGATCAAGAGACCAGTAAGGGTGATATGTGTAAGTGTTAGGAACCCATATGATAATTCCTTTTATTTGTTTTGACAAGAACACTCTGGTTCAAAAAAATCCAGAGAAAGGAAAGCATTAGAGATTGAGATCATAACTTGAAAGAAAAAAAAAAAAAAGTTCTGATTTTGTAGTTAGTGTTGGGGTATGGGACTTGCAATCAAGTGCGTGTGGGAGGATCCATGCGTGTTACCTCAGTGAGCTCTATGCCGTAAATTGGGGTCCTACATTTGGAGGGACCCATGGACCTTAGTGCTAATAGTGGAGTAACTCTTACGAACCCAAAAACCTTAAAAGATTTTTGCCTCCCTTTCTGAACAACAATTCTTTTTAGCTAAGATGAAAAACCCCGGTCCTAACAAGTGGTATCAAAGCCAAGGTCAGGGGTTCGAACCACCCTACATAGTCGCTAGGAAGAGGGGATTATTGGGGTATGAGACCCGCAATCTAGCGCGTGTGGGGGGAACCCCATGTGTGTTATCCTAGTAAGCTCTCCCACATATTGGGGGACCCGTACGTGGTGCCGACAATGGAGTGACCATCACAAACCCAAAAACCATATAAGGGTTTTGCCTCTTTGTTTAGACATAAACTCTTTTTAGATAAGATGGCAAACTCCGGTCCTGACACTTAATATGTAAAGTTCTACAATAGACATTTTTATTTGTTTTCTTAGCCCCTTTTTAATGGATTAGTTCTATTAAAACATGTTGAATCTTTAAGATGGTATCAGAGCAGGTTTTAAGTCACAAGTTCAAATCCCCCTATAGAGACAATTATTCTCCCGGGTCTCACACCTGTTTTGCCCCATGTTCAATGTCCATGAGTGTCCCTCCTGAGGGGGAGTGTTGAATCTTTAAGATGGTATTATAGCAGGTTTTAAGTCGCGAGCTCAAATCCCCCTATGGACACAATTATTCTCCCAGGTCTCGCACCTGTCTTCCCCGCATTCATTGTCCAGGAGTGTCCCTCTTGAGGGGGAGTGTTGAAATATAATAAGTATATTAACTTTATCCTCTCTTACAACCTTAAGGTTTTAGGAGACGGTTAATTGTTTTATTTACAAAAACAGAAAAGCTTAGGAACACATCAAAGCAAGAAATACATAGAACACATTTAGGGAACATAGTTCTGTTTAAATAAAGATTCTCATGTCAATAAAGTAATCCGTTAGCATTTCAAAGAGTGTGATGATCATTGAGAAGTCTCATGGATGTCCCATATCAGCAAGCCCCGAATCCCTAGTTTTTGTTCAAATTCTGATAATGACATTATAGCCCATGGGAATCACCTCTTTGTTACCTAGAGGCATAAGAAAAGTAGTTGGGATATCCTTAATCTATGCAGAAAAAAAACCTCTAACCTCTTGGTTGTTGAAATGCTTGAAGTGGTTTACTATTAAGTTTATTGGGTTAATGTCTTGTATTCAACCCGAGGTATAACCCGGGATGATAACTCGAAAAACCCGAATATGACCCCGAAAATGGGACCCGTTTTGTATCTGATTCGGGGTCCATATCTGACCCGTGGAGATTAGGGTTTTGGGAGTTTATATTTAGGGGTTTCTCAGTTTCCGTGCCACCACACCATTCATTGTAATCTCTGTTCTTCAATCATAGTGAAAGCTCTTTTTTGTTTTCACCCGTGGACGTAGGCTTCAAGCTAAACCATGTAAATCATCTTGCTCTTGTTGTGTGATTGCTTTCTGCTTTATTTTCTCTCTTCTTGTTTGTTGCATACAATCATAGATCTAGGTTTCCGCATAACAAATTGGTATCAAAGCTCAATTGATCGTTGTAATGGTGGCAAAGTACAAAGTTGAGAATTTCGACGGACATAATAGTTTCAGTCTTTGGCGCGTTAAGATGCGAGCATTGTTAGCACAACAAGGACTGTACATGACGTTATGGAAAGATAAATTACCCACGACAATGAAGAAAGATGACCAAGAAGAACTTGACATCAAGGCACTTAGTGCGATTCAATTGTGTCTGTCTGATGAAGTTTTACAAGAGGTTGTTGATGAAATGACGGCGATTGAGTTATGGCTTCGATTAGAGAGTTTGTACATGACGAAATCTATCACGAATAGGTTGTATCTCAAACAATCCCTCTATACATTAAGGATGAGAGAAGGTATGTCACTGAAGACTCATCTGGATGAATTCAATAAAATTATTATGGATTTAAAAAATATAGATGTAAAAGTGGATGATGATGATCAGACTTTACTTCTATTGTGTTCCCTACCTTCATCTTATGAGCACTTCGTCACTACCCTGTTTTATGGGAAGGATTTGATTTCTATGGAGGATGTCAAAGCATCCTTGCATTTTAGATAATTGAGAAGGAGAGTGTCTACAGAAGAGGGTCATAGTCAAACGAAATGGCTGGTGGCTAAAGGAAAGAAGAATGAAAAAAGTTCATCTGAAAGAAAATCTAGATCAAAGAATTACAAGTGTCATTACTGTCATAAGCATGGACACTTTCGTAGAGATTTTCCAAAGCTCAAGAATAAGAAGGGGAAAGAGGTTGCAAATGTAGTAGAAGACAGTTCTAATGGTTCTAAGAATTTCTTTGTTATTTCTCATTGCAGTGTGTATTGCAGTGTGTATACTGATGAGAAGTAGATCATTGATTTAGATTGTTCCTCTCACATGTGCTCGAATCGGAGTTGGTTTACAACATAGAAGGAGGTGAACAGTGGTACAGTCTTGATGGGAAACAACATGGCCTGTAAGACTGTAGGAGTTGGGACAATTCTGAAAGGAAGTTTACCGTTCTTGAACAAAGAAATTAGTAAAATTCATTTAAACAATCACATATCTACATATGCTATCCCATGATCATCATATGAATCTCTGAGATCTAATCTTAAAGGAAGTTTAAGAAGAATACCTCAATGGCTAAACCGGACACAAGAATCCAATTCGACCCGGTCTTTAAAGTATCCACATCTGCTCTAGAATTCTCTGTGCTTCTCCCACCTCCAGAAAAGTTATAGGACTTATACTGAACGTGGGTACCTCTATATTTAAAGTATTTGAGAAGCCAAAGTAACCCTAGGGGGTGTGGGATCCTTCTAAGATTCTTATCCTTAGGTTGTAGGGCCCAGCATCCTTATTTAAGTCAAACTAGAATAAGGACACCCTATCTTTTGTTAATTACAAACTAGCACACCACTAATTGCAATAATCCCTGTTACATATTGCAACTGAACTCCCAAAGATAAGAAAATAACAATGAGGCTCTTCTTTATAGATTTTTCACAAATATGTCCTTCCACTTCACAATAATCCTTAATGACCTTCAGGATGATATAATAATCACTGTCTAACCCCTATGGTCATTAGAACATTATCATTAGGAACTTAATGAATCAATTGGACATTTAAAAACATTTATTTGATAAAATCATTTTCAAAATTAAATATATACATTATAATATAATTTTGAAAACATTTGACAAACACTTTATCAAGAACCACTAGCGCTAGCTTTTCATGTCTAATTAAATCACATATTTCCTAAACTGAATATTCTCCCACTTAAGGGCAGTGGATTCCTTGTTGGGAATTTGCATCCTCTCAAGTATCATGTAGGCTATCCAAACTACCCATGATATAGCCTCCAATTAGGCCTCACTAGTTGGTAGCTCAAAATAACTAACATAACAACTCAGAGAAATACAAACCCCTCAGGTCTAAGGATGAGTCTGTAAATATGAACAACACTTATCCTGACAGTGATGTTTTACCAAGTGTGTTCATAATAGATCCCTTTAATGCATTTATATAATGCACCCACATGTAAGCTTAGAGTCTCACTTCAGTGACTGAGATTACATCACTCCATCATATGGCAGCTCTACATGTAGCAGCCCTATAAGTGATGTGTCCAGCATCACCCATAGCTATAAACTTTTAGGTCTACAAGAACTGGATGATCAGATCTCTCCACACATTCCAATGTGTCTGACATCCTACTATGTTACCTGAGGACCACCTATCTCATCTCATGAGATCAAATAATTACCCATATAAATAAACAAATTCTTGTGATGATAGAATATTAATTAATTAATTAATTAATCATGCTTATATTTTATGTGAATGACTTTGTCAGGACATATATTTCTAACAAATTCAAATCAGGATGCATGATGACATTGTTAGGACCTTGATAGACGTTCGACATATACCAGGCCTAAAGAAGAACCTAATCTCATTTGGGCATTCTTGATTCTATTGAATGTAAATGTACCATTGAATGTGGAGTCATGAGAATGACAAAGGGTGCACTGGTGGTGATGAGAGGGCAAAAAAATGAAAATTTATATGTGTTGTATGACAGTACAGTTTCAAGGGCAGCAATAGTTTCATCATCTACAAATACTGATTCAGACACTACCTGCCTTTAGCATATGCGGCTTAGGCATATGGGTGGGAGGGGGATGATTGTGTTAATCAAGCAGGGCTTGCTTGGTGGTCAAAAGACAGTGAAATTGGACTCTTGTAAGGACTGTGTGTTTGGAAGCAACACAGAGTGAAGTTCAGTACTGTTGTTCATAGGATAAAAGGAACATTGGATTATATTCATTTGGATCTTGGGGGCCCATCTCGAGTTGTTTCAAATGGTTGTTCTCGTTATATGTTGACCTTTATAGATGACTTCTCTAGGAGGGTTTGGGTGTTCATTTTGAAATAGAAAGATGAAGTGTTCTTAATTTCAAGCAGTGGAAGACCATAATTGAAAAATAAACAAGCAAGAAGATCAAGAGACGAAAAATAGACAATGGGCTGGAGTTTTGTTCAGAAGAGTTCAATAAGTTTTGTATGAATGAGGGGATTATGAGACATCGCATGGTTAGGTATACTCCTCAGTAGAACGGGGTGACAGAACTCATGAACATAACATCATTTGAGAGAGCTCATTGCATGCTCTCTAATGTTAGGCTAGGAAGAGAGTTATGGCAGAAGCAATTATCACAGCTTGTCACTTGGTGAACCTATCTCCATCAAGGGCTATTGAGTGTAAGACGCCTCATGAGGTATGGTCTGGCACTCCTACAAATTATTCTGGTTTACATATTTTTGGTTGTCCAACTTATGCCCATGTTAATGAAGGTAAGTTGAAACATAGAGCTAAGAAATGTATTTCCATTGGTTATGCATCTAGTGTGAAAGAATACAAGTTGTGGTGCATTGTTCCCAAGTCACCTAAGTTCATTGTTAGCAGAGATATTATTTTTTATGAATCTTTTATGCTAAACTAGAAAAAGGAGGTTGTTGATGTAGGGATAGAACAGGGTATCAAGAAGCAGGTGGAACTTGAGTTTGATGTTTCTGGGAAGGTGTAGGAAAACACTTCCATTCAGCTCGTAGAGGATAAGGAATAACATTTTAGTGAAGAGGTTGTATAAGAGGAACCATTGTATAGTGTTGTCACTGGGAGATAAATGAGAGAGATTAGACAACCTATGAATTATAGCAGTTATGCAAAGTTGATTGTTTTTGCATTGAATGTTGTATAAGAGGATGTTGAATGCAGAGAGCCTTCTACATACCATGAAGATGTTACAAATAGCGAATCTGCGCATTGGGTGGTTGCTATGAATAAAGAGTTGGAGTTTCTATACATAAATCAAACATGGGATTTAGTTAAACCGCCAGCCAGGAAGAAGATCATAAGTTGTAAATGGGTCTACAAGAAGAAGGAAATGACATTTGGTGTTGACAGTGTAAAATACAAAGCACTATGGGCAAAAAGAATGTGTGGATTTTAATAAAGTTTTCTCACCTGTAGTGAAGTACAGTTCTATTCGTGTAATGCTTGTCATGGTTGGTATGTTTAACTTGAAATTGGAGTAACTTGATGTCAAAACAACTTTCCTGCATGGTGAGCTTGAGGAGCAAATTTACATGCAATAACCAGAGGGGTTTGTGATTCCAGAAAAAGATCATGTGTGCCTATTGAAAAGGTCTTTGTATGGATTGAAGCAGTCTCCAACGCAGTGGTATAAGAGGTTTGATGTTTTTATGATTAAACATGATTTTCTTAGGATCCAGTATGATAGTTGTGTTTACTTTAAACAGATCCCGAATGACTCTTTTGTATACTTGTTTATCTATGTTGATGACATGTTTATTGTTGCTAAAGACATGTTTGCAATCAACAAGATAAAAGCTTAACTTAATGGTGAATTTGAGATGAAAGACTTGGGAGTTGCAAAGAATATTTTGGGTATGGCGATACGTAGAGATAAAGAAGCAAGAAATTTGTATTTGTCTCAGAAAAATTATTTTGAGAGAGTAATTGAGCGTTTTGGGATGCAGGATGCTAAACCTGTGAGTACTCTGTTGGCTAATCACTTCAAGTTTTCAATAAAGTTGTCACCATAGACAGAGCAGGAGAGAGAGAGTATATGTCTCATGGTCCTTATACTAGTACAATTGGGAGCCTCATGTTGTTAGAATAGGTGTCCTGACAAAGCCATCATAGATACTTTTTATGGTATTTTATTTGTTTGACATTTATAATAAAATATTTTAGTTTATCATCACATGTATATAATATGATTATGGGTAATTACTTGATCTCATGAGATGAGATAGGTGGTCCTCAGGTAATATAGTAGGATGTCAAACACATGGATTATGTGTGGTGAGATTTGACTATCCATTCTTGTAGGCCTGAAACCTTACAACTATGGGTGATGCTGGGCACATCACTTAGAAGGCTACTATGTGTAGAGTTACCATATGATGGAGTGATGTTATCTCAATCACTGGAATGAGACTCTAGACTTACATGTAGATGCATAGGGGATCCAAAATGAACACATTTAATAAAACTTCATTGTCAGTGTAAATGATGTTCATAACTTATAGACTAATCCTTTGACCTGAGGGACTTGTGATTCTCTAAGTTATTTAAGTTGATTATTTTGAGTTTCCAACCAGTGATGCTTAATAGGTGGCTATATCATGGGTAGCTTGAATACTTAACTTTATACTTAAGAGAACACAAGTGCCCAATAAGAAATCCACTGCCCTAATGATAGGGAGAAATATTCAGTCTAGGATAAACGTGAATTGATTGGACATGCAAATCTGGATCCAGTGTTTTTGATAAAGTGTTTGTCAAATTGATTTTCAATATTATATTTATTAAATAAATAAATATTTAAAAAAAGAATTTATTAAGAAATGTTTTCAATGTCCAATTGATCCATTAATGTCCTAGAGATTATTTTTCCAATAACCAAAAGGGTTTGACAGTGACTAGTTTAATGTCCTAAGGGTTATTGAGGGATATTGTATAGTGGAATGATGATTTTGTGAAAAGGTTTGTGAGGAAGGACCTCAATGTTAAATTCTTATCCTTGAGAGTTCAATTGTAACATGTCATAGGGATTGTTGCAATTTATGGAGTACGTAATTGTAATTATCAAATAATTGAGTTCCTAATTATAGTTTGACTTAATTTAGGATGGTGGATCCCATTAGCTTAAAGATAAGAGTCCCATAAGGATCCCACACCCCCTAGGGTTTCTCTAATCTCTCCTTATCCCAATATAAAGGGTTACCCACATTCAGATAGTCTCCTGTAACAATTCTGGAGGTGGGAGAAGTGTAGAGAACTTTGGAACAGGTGTGGAGACTTTGGAGACCGAATCAGATCAGATTCTTGTGTCTGGTTATTTGATTGAGGTAATTCTAAACATACTTTAATAATAGATTGCAGAGATTCATATGATCATGGGAAAGCATATGTAGATATGTGATTGTTTAAATGAATTTTACTAATTTCTT
>Ga0115844_100548_pt1 | contig 10932 bp, 13 predicted proteins | sample InSIn1gowninarea_FD_83858 | JGI IMG/M metagenome (GOLD analysis project Ga0115844, IMG submission 83858) | reverse complement strand
CATGCGCTTTAAATAGAAATCACGGACCAATCAGGTGTCAAGCCACGGATCAAGTGTCGGTAATACCGAGGAGAGAATGAACCGTCGGATCACTACATATCGTGACCGTCGGATTGTAAGTTACAAAATGTACATAGTAAAGAAACACACTTTACCTAACTCTATACTAGACCAAGTTATACTTAACTATTTCCTATGTGTCGGAATATCCTAACATTTCCATATGCCTACCCAAGGGGCAGGGTTGGGAGGCACGCGAGGGTGCTCAAGACACTTGGTGTATCCCTGTGTGACCATATAGCCTGCCCGATTTTTCCCCCAGCCCCTCACGTCATTCCTGCGTGCGTGAATGGGGTCTAGCCCATGTAGAAGAGATCTGATCGCTACCCACTCAGGTTGTAATTCGTTGGGCACATGGAGTTGTTTCCAACCCGCCCAGATATCCTCTATCCACAGCGAAATGTCCCACAGGGTGTGGACGTTTATTGCAGCAAGCCATTTCCTTAACTCTGTAAAATCTCCCAATTCTTCCAATGGAGGTCGATCTAGTGTTCTGTCACTCTATAACTGAATTCGCTTGCCATTACCAGGAATCCAATGCGAGTAGTTCTTTATCATTGGAACAATTTTGTTAATGAAAGTGCTGAAGTGATTTCTGAGTGTGTTTTTAGGCTTATCCAAGCATCTGAGCCTCATATCTCTGAAGTATTTCCTCCACAATGCAATCTGTGCCCAATTTGGCTTAGGAGCAATGATTTTCCTGATTAATTTAGCTCCCATAACTAGATTTTGTGCTTTGAGATCTTTAAAATTAAATCCCCCTTCAAAAATTGGTTTTGTGACAGTTTCCCAATTGATTAGGGAAAATCTCTTATCATTTTGTTTGCCACCTTTCTAGAAGAAGTGCCTGATTAGTTCCTCCATCTTTTTTATGATTCCCACAGGTGCCAGGAGGACAAAGAATTTGAAAATGGGAAGATTGCTGAGAATAGCCTTAATGAACACTGTTTTGCCGGCGATGTTGAGCCAAGAGGATCCCCATGCTTGCATCTTTTCTTTGAATTTTCCTAGCTGAGGAGACCAGTCTTTGCTTGATGCCCTCTTGTTGAAGATTGGCAAACCAAGATATTTGAATGAGGACCAAGTAGTGGAGGCTACAAATTCTAGGCATCTAGCTATGGAGTTTGCAGAAGAAGTGGGGATGTTCCAGTAGTATATTTGACATTTACCCTTGTTTAACACGCTGCCTAAGGCCTTAAAGAAATTGTCCAAAACTGCTTTGAATTTGATAGCTGAGTGCGGTGTAGCAGCTCCCAGTAGAAGGGTATCATCAGCAAAAAGGGCGTGATTGATGCATTTCACCCCTCTTGCAATGCATAGTCCAGCAATGTCTTGTTCTTGCAGCTTTTTATTCAAGTAGAAACTGAGAACAGAATCCTGAATGACGAATAGGAGAGGTGAGTGAGGGCACCCTTGCCTCAGCCCTCTAGAGGCTTTGAAATATTCAACAACCCTTCCATTCACTAGAGGGGCAATCCAAGGCTCTGATATGCAAGCTTTTATCCACTTTATGAAGCTTTACCTGAACCCCAGTTTATACACTACATCAAACAAAAATCTATGTCTAACACAATCAAAGGCATTAGCCAGATCTAATTTAATAACCATACCTTTTTCCTTTCGGTGTTGGCTGGAATGGATTGCCTCTTATACCAGCACGAAATTGTCCACCAGCTGCCTGCCTTGGATGAACCCCCCTTGATTGTTCGGAATGATTTTAGGGAGAAATCTTTTCAACCTGTTTGCTATCACTTTGTACCCAATATTACATAATGAAATTGGACAAAATCTATTGAAGGAGTTTTCCCCTTTTTCTTTAGGGATGAGGGCGAGAAATGTTGAATTTGTGCAGCCTCCAATCTTCTTACAGTCCCGGGATTTCTGAATCATTTTGAGGAATTCCTTCTCAATTATCTGCCAATAGGTTTGTAAAAATCTTGGTGTGAAAGTGTCTGGTCCCGGGGCTTTATCCGAATCCATGGCGAAGAGGGCCTCCTTGGTTTCCTTGAGTGTGATTTCGCTTTCTAGGACCCAGTTCATCTTGGGGGTGATGAGGTTAGGGATAGTGTTCAACAGGCTATCATTTTGTTCAGCTCTTATTTCTTCCCCGTACAACTTCTCAAAATGATCTGAAGCTTCCTTTTTTATGCTTACAAAGTCCTTCATGACGTTGTTTTCTTCTTTTATTTCAATGATGGAATTTCATCCTTTCCTAGCTTGAGCTTATTTGTGAAAGAAAGAGGAGTTTCTGTTGCTAGATTTGAGCCAAAGATTTCTAGACTTGAGTCTCCAGTACTCCTCTTCTGCCAGGCATGCCTTATGGAAGTTTTGCTGAAGCTTGGCCTCCTTTTCTAATTCCTCTTTTGTGATTTCAGTTGTTTCAAGATGGACATGTTGGTTTTCCAGATCTATTTGATATTTTTCCTTTCCGCAACTGGGTTGGGTAGGGGCTTGGCCCAATTTCTTAGCATGGCTTTAACTCTTCTAAGTTTTTCCTCCCACACAAAGAAGGTAGAACCCTTAACAGGGTCTTTCCAGCAGTCTATGACCTTGTCCATAAAGTCTATTTCTTTGATCCAGAGAGAGCTGACCCTGAATGGAATAGGCCCCAGATCCTTGGGGGTCAGTAGTTCCAAGCTAATATGCTTGTGATCTAATATGCTGCTGTGGAGGATGTTCGATCTAGCTTATAATCCTACAAGGAGGAAGGAACTTTGCACTAAAAATCTGTCCAGTCTTGTAGCTATGTGTCCCGGGCCAACCCTCTTGTTTGACCACATGTACTTGCCGACGGTGGGCTTGATATCTAACAGATCCCAATCTTGCATGAGATCTTCTGTTGATTCTCTTGCCGGATCTCTGACAATACTACCTTCTCTTTTTTCTGATGAAAGGAGGGTGAGATTGAGGTCTCCGACTCTGATAATGTTTTCCAAATTTTCCAGATCTACCAAGTTTTTGATGGAGTCCCAGCATATTTTCTTTCCACCTGCATTGTTAGGAGCATATACGTTGACCAGACTAATAATTTCCTTAGATTCTAAATGCTGCAATTTTAACAAAATCCAATTAGTGTTCAGGGATTCAGAGATAAGGGAGAACTTATTTGGATTCCAGAGGGACCCAAGTCCTCCTGATGCTCCCCGGGCAGAGGTTGCATGCGCTCCGTCTTTTTTCCAAAACTTTCTGCTTGCTTTGAGGAAGGCTGAATCCTCTAGTTTAGTCTCCTGGATGAGAAGGATGTCAGGGGCTTCCAATCTTATTACACTATTCAATGCTTCTTCCTTGGCTTTGGAGCCCAATGCCCTACAGTTCCAGGAGACTATCTTCATCATTTACTTTTGTTGTGATGAGCTCCTTTGGAGCTCTGGGTTTGGATCCTCTTCATCTTCAGGGTTTTTTCTAGGAGTTTCTCTATTGTTGGTTGGCTTCCCTGGAGCTTGTCTTTGTATGTTTCTTGCTCCTTTTTTTCCTTTGTTTACATTTGGCCTCTTGTAGATCTTCTGGGGTAGACTGTGATTCCCCTATTTCCCCTTCTTCCTCCGATTCCTCGGACTCTTGGGTTTCCTCCTCCTCTTCCAACATCTTCCCTTTGGATCTCTCTGGTTCGCTTTTAGATTTAGGCGGAGATACTTCTTTTGGAGTTTCTGTCTCCTGGGTATTCATGGTTTCAGATCCGAGGATCTCAAATTTATTCCCTTGGCTCTCTAATGATAAATATTGAGCAGGGCCTGTTTGGGGGGCCCTGGTGTTAGTATTTGTAGCCTTCCTGAAAGAAGTTTTGGGTCTTTTTACCTGATACCATCCTTCTTCCTTCCCTTTTTCCTCTACCCCTTTGGACAAGCAATCTCTAGCGAAGTGTCCGTAGACTTGAAACTTCCGACATTTGAATGGCAATTGCTCATAGTGCAGCTTCTGGACATGCGTCCAAGGACCTACCTTTATTTTGATGGCTTCTGGTAGTCCAACCTCCAAATCTACCTCCACACAAATTCTGGTGCAGTCATACTGATCCTTGTTATTGGCCTTGTCTATGAATTTCCCAAGAGTGTTTCTGATGTGTTTCAGAGAGTCCTAGTTCCAACAGTGAACTGGGAGATTGGGGAGCCTTACCCATACCGGGGCCACAGAAGGCACATCCACCGCCAGATCGAAATCTAGTGTCCATTTATTCAAATACAACCATTGAGGCCCCATGAAGTAGGGGCCATTTCTGAAAATGAGATCCTTGTCCTCTTTTTCTAAGAATTAAAATAGGAAGTAACGTCTTTCGAGGAAGTAAGATGCTACCTTGTTCTTGATCAGCGGAGCCCAGTTTCTAGCAACCCAATTCTTTGTTGATTTCGGGGAGGGCCAGAGACCTATAAACTGACCAACCAGAGCACGATCCGCCAGAGATAAAGCTACTTGAATCGGACCTTTAGGAGGAAGAGCGATCTCGGGGATGTCTTCTGGCCTTTTCACGAACTTGGCGGCTTCCATAGCTTTCTTCTTGGGCAGAGAGGCCAACAAGGATCTAAAGGCCTCAGTAGAGGAAGACGGAGAAGGGGAGGAAGGTCCCTGAGGGGATTCAGCTCCTCCATGGAAACCCTAGCCGACCGCAGCCAAAAGCTAGAGCCTTCGACGTACAAACCCTAGCCGACCATAGCCAAACACTAGAGCCCTCGACAGACCCACCCGCAAGGGTCGGAAAATGCAGGGGCGGACATGCGCGCAGTCTTCTAGATCCGCGGAGTGCGGATCTCGCAATTTGCAGGGCCGAGCGAGCGCGCGTAGCAGCTCAGAGATGAGATTGTGTCTCTAGCAATTCCTTAAAATGAATTTTCCATTATCTTCACAACTAACTATTATTACAAAGTATTTATTTATTTATTATTTTATTTTATTTTATTTTCTAAAAATTTTGTAATATTACACTCACATACAACATATCTTCTCTATATTAACTTGTAAATTGTAATTCTTAACACACACATATATACTTTCAGATAGAAAATACTTTTTTATATTTCATATAAGGAATATACTTGTTCAATGTTTTTGGGTTATTTATTAATTTGTAAGATGTATCAATGACTACCCATGAATTTGTTATATGTGTGTGTGTGTGTGAAAATATATTTATGTTTTAGGCATTATTCATTCTCAATAAGCTTTAAAGCTATTACATCAAAGTTCATCATGTTATTTGTGAGAATTGAATTTGTGTAAGAAATTACCCAAATTAAACAAGCCTCAAAGCTATTACATCAAAGTTCATCATATTATTTATGGGAATTGAATTTAAGTGAGAAACCACCCAAATTTTTAAGTGAATTAAAGCATAATTTCAATCATTCTTAATAATTGCGTCAAGAGGTGCTCTACAACCCAGTATAAGAGGGAGATGTTGTCACATAAAAAATATGAAGGAGATGTTGTTATGTAAAGTGGCTAATATGTGTAACGTTACTATATATGTGTCGGCTAGTATATATTGTATATGCTGAAGATATATGTAAAGTTACTTCAAAAAATAAAATAAAATAATAATAATAATATTAATTAATTAATTAAAATAACAAAGAAAATTAGGTAAAGGAAGTGAATGATTCAATTGGGCATATCATGTAATAATAACTAGGTAAATTTTGTAGCGTTTCGGTTTTTGTTGTGTGATTTCTATAATAATAATAACCTGGTAAATTTATATTTCGTGGCGTTCAAGTTTTCGGTTGTGTGATTTTTGTAATATTGTAATAATAATAATCAGGTAAATTTTAGGTTTTGGGTTGTAGGAAGATAAACTCAATATAATGGAAGGTGCTCAATAAAATTAGTAGGAGTGAGGGGAAATATTGAGTAAAATGTAATATTTAGAGTGCGGTGTGACTTGAAATATTATGTCAAATTTAATAATATTACATTTTAATTAGTATTTCTCCCCATCCCTCCCACTATGTATTAGGTGGGGTGGTTATAAATATTGGGCAACATATAATATTTTAATATTATATTTTATGTAATCAATATATTTGTAACAATTAATATAGATATGTTCCATCTATAAATTTAATTAATAAGCGTATAAAAACTTAATATTTACAATATGACAAGATTTTTAATCATGAATACTACTAACTTCTAAGTAGGCTTTTTTACAATACCATGGGCCAATACCCACAAGAGAAAGATAGAGAGAGAAGAGGAAAGAAAATTATAATACCATGGGCTACTACCATGGTTTATCAATACCATGTGTCATCTAGACTTTTGATTACTATGTTATGGATCTAGGATTTTACTTGTTACAATACCATGTCTTATCAATACCGCATGCCCAAAAACAATCACTTATTTAAAAATAAAAATATTTTATTTTAATTTAATTTTATAACATTTTTTAGTTAAATCTAAGAGCAAATTGGTTATAATTACTTTTGAGGTATATCTAAACCCTCCATCCTCACAACTACTAACAATATTTTCATAGATATTAAATGGAGGTTTTAATAAATTAAAAAATGAGAATACTTTTATATATACATATGTGAAATTTATATAACATAAATAATATTATAATGAACTAGGATAGATGCACCTTAACCAAGGATCCAAGTGAAGTGAGAAAGCAAAGTGATTAACAATGATAGAGAAAATATCGTGCATGAGTCTTTTAATTTTTTTATTATTGTATTTTCTTTAACATGATTGATCCAAAATATAGGTTTAATATTTTACAACCAATTATGTTTTTTATTAATTTAGATACTTTATTAAATACAATACAATGGGATGATATTTAAGAAAGAGAGTGAGATGGAAGGGGCAATAGAATGTGGGAGACAGACATAGAGGTGAGAAACACAATGAGAGAGAGAAAGGAAGAGAGCGAGGAGGGGGAGAGAGACGGATTTGGAGGGGGAAAGAGAGGGAGTGACAAGGGAGAGATGAAGATGGAATGAGGGAGAGGGGAGACGAGGGAAGAGAGAGAAAAAGGGAGGATAAAGATAGGGAAAGAAGGGGAAGAGAGAGATAGGGAGACATAGATATGGAGGGGGGAGAGAGGGAGGTAGATTGTGACATAGTTGGAGGGTGGAGAGAGAGTGTGTGTGTGATGGGGGGAGAGACGGAGGGAGGTGGGAGAGAGAGGGAGGAAAAAGAGAGAGGAGAGAGAGAAAGGTGGAGAGGAAGTGGCAAGGGAGAGATGGAGAGAGAGAGAGTGTGTATGTATATGTTTTTTGGGTGAGAATGAGAGACAATGGGAGATAGAGATATAGATGGGACAGAGGAGGGAGAGGAGAAGAGAAAAAAAAAGAGAGAGGGAGAAAAAGAGAAAGAAAAGATATATATATATATATATATATATATATATATATATATATATAGAGAGAGAGAGAGAGAGAGAGAGAGAGAGAGAGGGTTGAGATAGAGAGACATGTAAGGGGAGATGGAGGGAGGTATAAATATAGATGGAAGGGGGGGAGAGGAAAGAAGAGAAAGATAGAGAAAGTTAGGGAGAATAGAGTGAGACGTGGGAGAGAGGGAGTGGAAGAGAGAGAAGGAGAGGGGGAGGTAGATAGACACAGAATGGAAGGTAGAGAGGGGAGAAGAAAGAGTCTCATAGAGACAAACATAGACATAGAAGCTAGATCTAGAAAGTCATAAATATTTTAGATTTTCACTAAATTAGATGTATTCATTTCAATGTAGTTGTTGATTTATAATCCTATTTGATCACATGCATTATATGCATTGATTTCTTTTTTTTTGGTCAAATAAGAGTGGAGCCTTCTATTAATCGCATGAAAGATTACATCTGCTACATGGCTTTACAATGTGAGGACCAGCAAGGGCTGTCCCTATGAATGGTAACCAACTACGCAACCCAACATAAACCCTCAACCCTTAACTTGAGGCTTACAAAAAAAAATATCTCCAACCAATATCCCAAGAGATTCGTCGGTCATGAAACTATTGTCTCGGCAAACATGCGCCCCTTTTACCCGGTTCACGGACCCGATAAGGATTGTGAGCCAAAGTTTATAAATGTTGGGGTCTAGTTTGAGGCTTAAGATTCGATCACTTTTAGAACCCGAAAACTAAACGAAAAAGTCCCTGTTGATCTAACGGTCCTTCGAGATATCAGAGCAGGAACCTACATGTTCTTTACTTTCCATTTTGGACCCGATGAGGATTGTAAACCACTTAAGTAAAAAGCATTGGGTCCGCTTTGGTGGTTAACCTCCGCTTACTTTTCCCCCATATGGCCATTTGATTACAAAGGCTGTTAGGATCCGTGGCTGACGACCTCCTTAGAGGCCTACTGTTTACCAAGTGCCTCTCCCCTATGGAAAGCTCTATTTTAAGCATTTATCTTCTCCCTTTTTTTCTTTTTTTGAAAATCAACGATTAAGAATGACTTACACTTCCGCTTTCTCCTTCTTCCAGTAGTATTCCTTCTTTTCCAGTCCTAATAGTTTGGAAGTTTTCCATGTCTTTGTCCTCCTATCTTTGACAATCCTCACACAACTTCCACGAGGGTGTTGAATCCCATGCATACATGTTGTAGATTTCTTTGCAATACACTCCTTCATTCACCAGACAATCAACTAGCATATTGGCTTTTCTTTACACATGAACAAAGCTAGCTGTTCTCAAGGTTTGTAGGTGGGAATGAATGCGCTGAAAGACTTGCAAATGTCACCAATGTTTTGAAAATTTTCCAAGTTTTTGTCCATTGCAGATCTTATTGGCCGCATTAATAACCAATTCTGAGTCAGCTTCAATGATGGCATTATAAAAATTTGACTTGATTAGTATTTCCAGGCACTGCTCTAAGGCCATGAGCTCCGCCATGTTATTTGTAGCATTTCCCAGTTGATTATGAAAGATGTCATTTATGCACCCCTACTCATCTCTGGTGACCCCGCCAAAACTAGCCATCCCTGGGTTACCTTTAGAGGCTCCATTTATGTTAACTTTCAAGAAACCATGAGGAGGAGGTTGCCAAAAGTCTTTACCACCATTTATCTGGCTCACATAAATTTGATTGTTAGGATGCTTAGTGTGTTACCGAGAAAGAGTTTTTGTGAATGATATCCTTGTAAGAGGATTGAAAACTCATACTAGTAACACGTTGTGTTTTTAGAGCAATTAATTAAATTAGATGATCTGAGTGTTTAAAGTGTGAAAGGAAACATATTCCAATCTCTTGTAAAAGAGTGCTTTAGCCTGTCACAGTAGACACTTATCTAGGTATATGAGATCCTTTTAGGTCTATAGGTTATAGACATGTGCCTCTAAGTTTACCTACCTTGGTTGACATTAAATTTAGTCTAATCTAGACCCCTGGATTGGTCACTACATTTTGGCGTTGTTGCTGGGGAGGCGCAGCTAGAGGATTTCTAAAAACAAAATATAAAATATAAAAAATAAACAAAAAAATAGATTTAATTTTAATTCATCATTTTAGAAGTCATGTTTGCTTATGTCTAGATCTAGAGATGATAAAGGTATATTCATAAAAACCCCCCATCCCAAAATTAACCTACCACTAGGAGCAGACCCTTTAGGAAAAGTTGTACACACAACACCAGCTGGGAAAGTCACCATACAAAAATTATAAGATAAACTGAAATCAGGGCAAAGACTTGCACAAATTGAGAGACAAATTCTATTGGCACACGAATCACAAAAGAAACATCTCCCTGAATCCTCTATAAAAAGAGAAAGTAGCACAATAACTCAACAATCTCTCCTTCAGCATACTGACTTTGAAAAATCTCAAGAAGGAGAAAAATCACTAGAACAACTTCTCTTTGAAACAAGTGACAGTGAACAAGAAATTAAATCAATAGAGGAACCTATCAAAATGGCTGAAGAAGGAGATGGATCAGCAAGAGGACCACAAAATCAAGGTCGAAGAGAGGAGGAAGAGTCAACCTTCAAATTTCCTATTCAAGAACCAGGAGAAGATGAGGAAATAAAAATGAAAAACATACCTCCATCTGTTTTACCAAACTTTTATGGCATGGCTTCAGAAGATCCAGATTCATTCTTGTTTGAATTTGACATAGTATGTCGAACATATGATTACACAGATGATGCCCATAGGCTTAGACTCTTCCTAGCAACATTAAAAGCATCAGCGTTAAGATGGTTCATGGGACTTGGTGAACATGCAATAACTGATTGGGATGGCATGAGAAGAATATTCCTAAAGAGATACCAACCTTATTGCAGATCGAAAGATTCTAAAGATGATATCTTTAGGATGAATCAACAAGAGGATGAAAATTTAGAGGAGTATTTGGAATGATTTGCAAAAATCAAAACATATGACCACGTCTCTTGATCTGATTCGAACAATATTTTTGAAGGGAATTCGAGAGGAATACTTAGATGATCTTAATTTGATGGGTAAAGGTGATATTTCCACTTTACCTTTCGAAGAAATTGTTGATTTATGTGAAAAGTATTAAAGGAGAAAAGTTAGATATGGAAAAAGAACTCTATCATCTAAAGCCACAAAATCTGTTTCAGCAAGTGTCACAAGGGCTGAAATAGGAAACCTATTAGAAGGATTCAAAACAGATCTATTAAGTACCTTAGGAACTCAAATTGACACTCTGAAAGCCAAGAAAAAACAAGAAGAGGAAGATCAATTAATGGTTGTCTTTTGTCCAAAATGCCAGAAGAAACATGCCTTGAAAGACTGCCCATTAGAAAACATTCAAGTTTGCGCTTTTGTACCGAAAATCATGATATATTTCATTGCTCTAAAGTCAAGATTTTGCAGAATTGTAATGTGGAAGCAGCTAACACGGATATGGAGAATGTGTATTTCATGGACACTAAGGGACTGTGGCAACCTAGACCTCCCCCTCCAGG
>Ga0115844_100547_pt1 | contig 10936 bp, 8 predicted proteins | sample InSIn1gowninarea_FD_83858 | JGI IMG/M metagenome (GOLD analysis project Ga0115844, IMG submission 83858) | reverse complement strand
ACAGCAACAGTAGCGAATATTATTTTAAGCCGGTTGCCAGCCATTTTACAACAATAAATAATTCAAACAAAGTAACCATAAATGCTGCTCGAAGCCAACAGAAGAAAATATAAGTGTAAGCGGAAAAGAACTTTTTGTTTTAAGGTTAAACTCACCTGAATTATTGGTAGTTGTACCTGCTACGGTGCCCTTTATCTGTACACTTACAGCCGGAATAGGTTGCTTGGTTTCCTGGTTAGTTACTGTACCTGAAATTTCAATAAGATTATTCCCCTGGCTAAAAGTTGTAAAACCAATACATAAAGAAAAAACAAATAAAAGGATTTTTGTTAAATACTGTTTTGAGATTTCTGTTTGGTTCTTTAAAAATTCAAGTAAATGTACCCCCATTTTGAGATCTGATTTATTTAATAGCCCACAAATATAGTAGAGTAATTATAATCTACAAATTTAGTAGACTAAAAAAAGTAAAAAAAGTTCTACCAACAGTCAGATGATAAATCAATAGCAGGCAGAATAGAAATAAAAGAAGATTTTATACAAAGAGTTTTAAAACTATAGGTAGCAATTATAGATGCAATAATTTAAAACATCCTCAAAATTGAAAAGATTAATGAGCTGAGGCCTTAACTTCAGGCTGCATAATTTGCTTTGCAGCTTTGTAACAGGTATTTAAACTAGTAAGTATAACAAATGCCCCTACTATTACAAACATTGTTTTTAAGGGTAACTTTCCCACCAGCCTTGCAGCAAGCGGAGCTGCGATAAGACCACCAATAATAAGTCCGGCAACATCTAAAAGCGGAACACTTTTTAATAAAATAAAGAATGTTATTGAACTGGACAGAACTACAAAAAATTCAGCAAGACAAACAGAACCTATTACATAACGGGCACTTCTTCTTTTTGCTATCAAGGTGCTTGTTACTAAAGTACCCCATCCTCCACCGGCAAACGCATCCATAAAACCGCCGGCGCTCGCTAACCAGCCCGCATTTTTTACCTTGTTTTGAAACTCCCTTTTTCCAAATGCTTTTCTAACTATGTAGTAACCAAGGTATAGTGTATAAAGTGATAGCGGTATTCGAACGTACGAAGAATACTTTTGCCCTAAAAATGCCAACACAGCACCTATTACCGCACCAATAACTCCTGGTATTACAAGGGCTGAAAATAATTTCTTATTAATATTACCGAATCTGTGATGACTGTAGCCCGAAACCCCGCTTGAGAACACCCTGGCTGAGTGAACTCTGCTACTTACTATTGCGGGAGGCACACCGTTAGCCAATAAAAATGTGGTAGAAATGGTTCCGTAGCCCATGCCTAATGATCCGTCTGTCATTTGGGCCAGAAAGCCAGTTAGTACCATTATTAAAAAAGATGTTGTATCAATATATTCAGGAATGGTTTTTACGGCTACAAGAATCTTTTCAAAAGGCACATAAGAAAGTAACCCATGACCTATAATCATAAACAGAAAAGCAAACAAACACCATTTAACTACTTTTTGCCATTGCCTTTCCTGGGGAGGAGCAGCCTGTTCAAGATCTATTTGTTTTGCGACCAACACAGTGGTCAGGTCATTAAGCTTTTTTACTTTTTCATTAAAATCTCCATCCATTCCATTTCGAAGGGTTTGCATATTGTCCAGCACACTTTCCATTTCGTCGGGAAGCATATTAACAATAACTTCCTTTAAACGCTTCGCAATTGTTGGTGACTTGCCATTTGTAGAGATTGCTATTTTAAGGCTGCCCTTCTTTACTATACTACTTAAATAAAAATCACAAAGGTCAGGTTTATCAGCAGCATTTATAAGTTTTCCATGTTGTTTCGCAAGTTTACAAATTCGCTCACTTTCCATATGATCGCTTAGTGCAGTAATTACAATATCAGCCTTGTCCAGGTCAGATTCTGCAAAAGCCCTTTCGTGCAGTACTACATTTTGTTGTTTTATCGCAAGTTGCTTAATCTCTTCACTTATGGTGATCCCTACCAGGTTAATTTTAGTTGCGGGCGAATTTTGCAAAACAGTTGTAAGCTTTTCTAAACCTATATTACCACCGCCTACAATTAAAAGACGCATCTGCTCCAGTTTTAAAAAAACCGGGAATAAATTGTTTGCTTCTTTTACTCCGTTTAACATTACTTGTTTACTGTTTATAGTTCCTTGCCGCATTATTACTTCTCCTCCAACCATCGTCTATTGTAAATATCAGCACAACACCTTACAATATTTTTACACTACCTGTAAGTTTAGCTTATACACTCAATCTCTACTCACCTACCGGAGTTGGCGTTGCACTAACCCATCTTCTTTGTGCAAAGTCACCAAAAGTTTCACCGCTTACGCGCTCTGCTTTAAATGTGGCAAAAAGTCCATCTAGTTCAGTTAAAATAGTTGCTTCGTCCAGGCTTTCTCTATACATTTTATTCAATCTTTCACCAACATGGTCTCCTCCAACATGTAAATTGTACCTGCCTAAACCTGTTCCTACAAAACCTATTTCTGCGTTGTAAGATCTGCCACAACCATTAGGGCAACCGGTCATACGAATAATAATTTCTTCATCTTCAAGGTCGTGTTTTTCTAATAGGGGCTCTATTTTAGAAAGTAGTTCAGGCATATATCTTTGTGCTTCAGCCAAGGCTAAAGGGCAGGTAGGCAATGCAACACATGCCATAGCATTTTTACGAATAACAGAAGCATTTTCAGTATGTTCAGTTATCCCATATCTTTCAAGTATGTCGTTTATTTCTGCTTTATCGGCAGCTGTAACATCGCTTATTATCACATTTTGGTTTGCCGTAAACAAAAAATTGCTTTTACCTGTTTTTGCCACTTCCAGCAAGGCTGATTTTAAAGCAACTTTTTCATCGTCTAATATTCTTCCGTTCTCAACAAATACAGTATAATAATTAAGTCCTTTGCTACTCTCCTCCCAGCCATAACGGTCCATTCTTGCATTAAAAGAATAGGGGCGCGCGGGTTCCAGTTTAAAACCAGTTCTTCGCTCCAGTTCCTCTTTGTAAAAGTCGGGGCCAATACGGTCTATAGTATATTTTACGCGCGCTAACTTTCGATCACTTCTATTACCATAATCACGCTGCACAGTTAACACTTCATAAACCGCCTTTAAAGTTTTTTCGCCGGCTTCAACAAAACCAAGCACCGTTCCAAGGCGGGCATAAGTTTCAGGATTGCCATGTGTAGTTGATAAACCACCACCCACGGCTATATTAAAGCCTTTTAGTTCATTATTTTCAATAATCGCTATCAATCCCAGGTCGTTTGCAAAAACATCCACATCGTTATTTGGCGGAATAACAAGCGCAATCTTAAATTTACGAGGCAGGTACCTGTTTTGGTAAAGAGGATCTTCTTCTTCACTTTTGTCAGTTATTTTATCTGCACCAAGCCATATTTCGTAATATGCATTTGTTTTCGGCATTAGCAAGTCGCTTATGGTTTTTGCATAAGAGAAAACTTCATTATGAATGGGAGATTCTTTGGGATTAGAAGCACACAACACATTTCGGTTAATATCACCACAAGTAGCAATCGAGTTAAGTTTCGCAGCATTAAACGCCTGTATAGTAGGCTTAATTCTCGACTTCAATATTCCATGCAATTGAATTGTTTGCCTGGTCGTAATTTTTATAACACCCGTAGAATTTTCGCCTGCAATTTCATGCATGGCTATCCATTGCTCAGGTTTTAAAAAGCCGCCAGGTAAACGAAGCCGGATCATAAAAGAGTACAAACGGTCTAATTTCTTTGCAGCTCTTTCCTCACGACGGTCACGGTCGTCCTGCTGGTACATACCATGAAACTTAATAAGCGCCTGGTCGTCTTCACGAATAGCACCGGTAAGTTCATCGTCAAGACTTTCAAGTATAGTTCCGCGTAAACTATCACTTGCCATTTTTACTTTTTCAATGCCCGATAAGTTATTTTGCTCTGCCATAATCACCTCTATTGAGAGATTTAATATTTTATAAATGTTATAGTGATTTTGTAACCAGCTATAGAATAACAATAATCTTTACTTGCGTCGCACTCTTGTACTTTTAGTTCTTCTTTAAAACTTTTTAAAAGACATTTTAGATATTAGCCAAACTAAAACAAGAATATTTTAGAAACTATCTAATAGAACTTTGCCACACAATCTCCTAAACACCACAACATAAGGCTTATACATCCCCGCTCAAACAACTATATACCGTACAAGTGAGTGACACAACAATGTTGAATAGAGATATAATGCCTGTTACAAAATTCCTCTTATAAAAACCCGATTTAATAATTTAAATCAAGAGACGTTCATGTCTTTGCTGACCAAAAACTGTCAACCAAGCATCCTTCAACTATCATTCATCATCCCCTCATTCCTAATTCCTTACTCCTAATATACATCCTTTAAATACCGTCCTTCATCTTTTAAAAGCTCCACAAACTGAACAGCTTCTTCAATTGTTTTATTCCCAAATTTTTCAACCACTTGCATTAAAGTATCTTCCACATCAGCACTCATCGGCTCTTTAGCCCCACAAACATATATGTAAGCACCGTTGTTTATCCAGTCGTATAGTTCCTTACCATGCTTCAGCATTTTATGCTGCACATATATTTTCTCCTTTTGATCTCTTGAAAAGGCTACATTTAATTTGGTAAGCGTTCCGGTTTCAACCCAGTTTTGCAACTCAGTCTGGTAAAGAAAATCTGTTACAAAATGTTGCTCTCCAAAAAATAACCAGTTTCTTCCGGTTGCTCCTGTTGCATCTCTATGAGCAAGAAACGAACGGAATGGAGCAACACCGGTTCCTGGTCCTATCATAATAATGTCTCTATCGTCCGCAGGTAACCGAAACTGAGAATTCCTATGGATGTAGAACTCTACATCGTTATCCGCGGGCAACTGGCACAAGAAGTCGGAACACAAACCGCATTTCCATTCATCGTTTACATGAAACTTATCGCGTGCTACAGTAATATGAACTTCACCACTGTGAGCTTCTGGAGACGAAGAAATGGAGTAAAGCCGGGGAGCAATAGGCTCCAATATATCTATCAGATCAACAAACTGACTTTTGTCTTTTAAAGGATATATTCTTAAAAGATCGGCTAATCCAATTTTGGTGGAAGGAATATCCTGCCCAACCAAAGCAGCATATTTGCTTACTACTCTCTCGGGCAAATAAAATATATTCAGCTTTTTCTTTAATAGGTTAAAAGCTGTTACTTCTTCATTACGAAAAGTAAATGTTTTTTCAAGGTCTATATCCAAAAGCTCAATTATTGGCTGTACAATCCTGGCAGGATTTTCTGGTATAACACCCAATGCATCACCTGGAAGATATTCAATATCATCTGCCGCAATTTCTATGTGATGTGTTTCTTTACTAGACCCTCTATCGTTTAAATTGATATTGGTAAGAATATTTCCATTATAAATTTTCTTGCCTGTTGACTTTTTAATGCCCGTGCTTACAGCAGCAGAACCAGACGCAGTGCCATTAGCCGAAGCACCAGTTGTAGTAGTTAGCTGGTGTAATACCTGCGTGAACCATCCGTCAGCATCACCTTCATAATTCACATCGCATTTTTGCAGCGGTATAATTCGCTCACCCCCTAATTTATTCAGTCTGTCGTCAACTACCTCTCCTGCTGTTGCAAAAAGAGGGTAAGATGTATCGCCCAGCGCCAGTACACCGTATTTTAATTTATTAAGCTCTACACTATTCTGCAAAATGTAATCATAAAACTTTCTGGCAGCCGCAGGCGGTTCGCCCTCGCCATGAGTACTAACTATAGCAAGAAAATAACTCTCCTTTGGCAGGTCGTTTAATCGGTATTGGTCAAGACTTACCACTTTTGCATTGATACCGGATTTTTTGGCTTTTGCAGCAAATTCTGAAGCTAACTTTTTTGAATTGCCTGTTTCAGTACCATAAGTAATGGTGATTTTATTTACTAAAGGTTTTGTTTCAGTTGCCGTTGATTGTGGCACTACTGACTGTCCGTTTGATACAAGACCAGATAAATAACCGCTAACCCAAATTGTTTCTTCACGGGTTAGGGTTCCTAAGTATTCTTGTAAGGCTCTTAGTTTAGAATCTCCCAGCATTTATGGTTACTTTGTTTGAATTATTTATTGTTGTAAAATGGCTGGCAACCGGCTTAAAATAATATTCGCTACTGTTGCTGTTCTGTTTCCAGCTAAATTGTTCGTGAAGCGCAACTACCTTACCAATAATTACCAGCGATGGCGATATGAATTTTTTAGTCTTTAATTCATTATGGTATTCGTATAAGCTACATATATGAACCTTTTGTAAGGGCGTTGTTGCCTGCTCGACCACTGCAAGAAGTTTGTCTGCTGAAATATAATTTCCGATTAATTTTTCAACAACGTCATCCAGTGTTTCTGACGACATGTAAAAAACGAGAGTATCATCTGTTTCTGCAAGTTCCCTCCAGTACTCATTTGTTACCACATCGCTTTTATATGATGTAAGTAACCTTACTGCGGTTGAATATCCTCTTGCTGTTAAGGGAATACCGGCATAAGCAGCGGCGCCCAAGGCAGCAGTAACGCCAGGAACTATTTCATAAGGAATATTATTAGCTACAATAACTTCCAGTTCGTCGAGTATGTTTGAAAAAATTGACACATCGCCTCCTTTTAATCGAACCACCAGCTTGCCTTCTAAAGCATATTGAACTATCAGTTCGTTAATGGTTGCCTGTGGTGTTGAAACCCCTCTCCGGCATTGCTTGCCTACATAAACAATTTCAGCATCAGCATTTACATGTTCCTCTAAAATATCCTCACTTACCAGCCTGTCGGTTAAAACTACGTCAGCCTTTTGGAGATAACGAGCTGTTTTTACAGTGATTAACTCAGGATCTCCCGGACCAGCAGCCGCCAGTATTACCTTTCCAAGCATCCCAGCCTCCTGAAGGGGAATTTGAGATTCTGGCACTCTAGTTATATGCTGTTTCTTTGTAGACATTTATAATTTTAGGCTAACTTAAAAGCTCTTTTATGGGTTTGGGGTAAACAGTCCCTCAATTGAAAGGTATCTTTCGCCTGTATCGTAGTTAAAAGTTAATATTCTCGATCCCGTTGGTATTTCAGGCAGTTTTTTGGCTACGGCTGCCAGGGCTGCGCCGGTAGAAATACCTACCAGAATTCCTTCTTCTCTTCCTGCACGCTGCGCATATTCAAAAGCTTCTTCCTTTTGTATTTGAATAGTACCGTCGAGAAGCGCCGTGTTTAATATGGAAGGAACAAATCCAGCACCTAACCCTTGCAGCGGATGTGGACCTGGAGCCCCTCCGCTTAATACAGGTGATTGAGAAGGCTCGACCGCATAAGTTTTAATATTTGGAAATTTATCTTTGAGCACCTCGCTTAAAGCTGTTATGTGTCCCCCGGTTCCCACACCTGTAATTAAATAATCAAAACCTTCCGGAAAATCATTTAATACTTCCTGTGCAGTTGTACGACGATGAATTTCAGTGTTGGCAGGATTATCGAATTGTGCAGGCATCCAGGCATTACTTGTTGATGCAACTATTTCTTGCGCTCTTTCAATAGCACCTTTCATACCTTTTTCGCGGGGAGTAAGCACAAATTCAGCACCATATATACCCATTAGCCTTCGTCTTTCAATACTCATGCTTTCAGGCATTACTACTATTAGCTTATAGCCTTTTACGGCAGCAACAATTGCCAATCCTATGCCGGTATTGCCTGAAGTTGGTTCAACAATTACACTTCCTTCCTTTAATATGCCTTTAGCTTCAGCATCTTCTATCATCGCAAGAGCTATCCTGTCTTTAATACTTGCTCCCGGATTTTGCTTTTCCAGCTTCATCCAAACTTCATGGTCTTTACCAAACAAATTATTGATGCGAACATGAGGTGTATTTCCGATCAGCTCTAATATATTATTTGCTTTCATTGTACCCCAAACCCCTAAAGGAGCTTTCGTTTTAAGTTTTAAATACTCAACAACCAATGTCGACTGCTTAATTTTTAATTTTTAATGCGTCTTAAGCCTAAACTCCAGCTTGCTATGCTGCATTAAGAGGAATTCAGGTATCGTTCCCACAATCCTTAAAAATCCTGCTAAATTCAGGTTCAGACCAACTACTACAGTACAAGTGAGTGACACAACGATGCCTAATGCTTATTCATCTGCTCGTCACCAAAAAATTTCTTCGCCTCACCCGAACCCTTTCCGCCGAAATTGCAAGGAAAACAAACATTTTTCTCACAATTCTTAAAATCTAACTCAATCCTTGCTTAGATTAAATAACAAAATTCAAAACTTCAGGTGACGGGTTTTTATCCCTTACCTGCACTTCGCTTTTATGATACACTACTGAAAAAGATGGCACACTATAGGTAAGCCAAACATTCCCACCAATTATACAATCATTTCCAATTATAGTATCACCACCCAAAATGGTAGCACCTGAATAAATGATCACATTGTCTTCAATAGTAGGGTGACGTTTAGTGCTAGCCGCACTTTTAGCCACATTCAAAGCACCCAATGTCACTCCCTGGTAAACTTTCACATTGTTTCCAATAATCGTGGTTTCACCTATTACAATTCCGGTTCCGTGGTCAATAAAAAACGATTCTCCTATTTCTGCTCCGGGATGTATATCAATGCCTGTTTTACTATGTGCATACTCTGATAATAATCTTGGGAGCATCCTGATACCCTGCTTATGCAATTGATGAGCTATGCGGTAAACAGCGGTTGCATAAAAACCAGGATATGCCACCAGCACCTCTTCAATTGACTGAGCCGCCGGATCAAATTTTACAATTGCCTCGGCATCCTGCAGAAGGTTTCTATAAATACCGGGAATGGCTTCAAAAAGACTGGTGGTGTGTTGCTTTACCTGCTGTTCGTTCTTTATCAGCTCGAATAACAATGCGGAAAAAGTACTTTTTAAGGCTTCAAACTGCTGAGCAAGCTTTTCTTCACCCATTCTTTTTTCATGAGTTCCAAACAGGAAAAAAAATAATTCGTCTATAAAGTCTTCGGCTATCTGCTTGTCAGGAAATCCTTTAAAGCAGGTTGTATTTCTCTTAAAAACTGCGCTTATAAATTCCTGTTGTTTCATGTATTCGTACCCTTTACTTTATAAACCGTCCAATTGTCTCTGTTGTTCCTTATACCCTATACCTCATTTTTCCTAATTACTATTTACTACTACTACTTCCTACCTCCTGCTTTACTGTATCATACATGCACCAACAGTTACCAAACTTGTCTCATCAATTAAAATAGCACCACCATTCACCCTAAGATTTTTGTAAGAATCAACAGGCACAGGAGACGCAGTTTTTATAGTCGCTTTAATAATATCGTTTAGTTCTGCTTTTACAGGAGAATCAATCTTTTGAAGGGTATTCACATCCAGTTTGTATTCAATATCTCTTACTACGCTTCTTACAACCCGGCTGTTTATCTGAAACAAATATTTATTTCCCGGTATTAAAGGCTTATTACCCATCCAACATAAAAGAACATCAAGCTCCTGCTCAACCATTGGCTGATTGTCATTTAGTACAATCATGTCACCCCGGCTAACATCTACATCGTCTTCAAGATGTAATACTACACTTTGAGGAGCCCATGCTTCTTCCACTTCTTTCCCTGCTATCTCTATTGCTTTTAATGTTGTTTCAATGCCTGAAGGCTGTACAGTTACTTTATCACCCTTTTTATATACACCGCTTATTATCTTACCCGCGTATCCCCTGTAGTCGTGCAATTCATCTATTTGTGGACGAATTACATATTGTACGGGAAACCTTGCGTCAGTATGATTAATATCGCTAGATATTTCAACATTTTCTAAATGATGTAATAACGATTCACCCTCATACCACGAAAACTTTTCAGATTTTTCTACAATGTTGTCACCTTTTAAAGCGCTGATAGGAATGTATTTAACATCCTTCAATCCGAGAGAACTGGCAACTTCAGTGTAATCAATAACTATATTATTATATACATCCTGCGAATATTCTACCAGGTCCATTTTATTAATGGCAACCACTATGTGCGGAATATTTAATAAAGAGGCTATAATGGAATGACGGCGGGTCTGTTCAACAACACCATTTCGTGCGTCAACTAAAATAATAGCCAGTTCAGAGTTTGATGCGCCGGTAACCATGTTACGGGTGTATTGTATATGACCAGGAGCATCTGCAATAATAAATTTACGCTTAGGAGTAGAAAAATATTTATAAGCCACATCAATGGTAATTCCCTGCTCCCTTTCCGCACGCAAACCATCAGTAAGCAAGGCAAGGTCTATTTCACCATCGTCCCTGTTTTTACTCTGCTTCTCAATAGCCTCCAACTGGTCAATAAGAATTGATTTACTGTCGTACAACAAACGGCCTATCAAAGTACTTTTTCCGTCATCAACACTACCTGCGGTTATAAATCTTAATATGTCCATATACCCCCATCCCTTAAAGGGACTTTTTGTTTTACCCTAAATCGTTATCCGCGACCTAAGAATGTTTTATTATTTATTTTTAGTTACCAGCATTTGTCCTGTCTTTAGCATCGTTGTGTCACTCACTTGTACCGGTAACGCTTTATTCAGCTTAACCTAACGTCCTGCCTTGCTTTTTTCGGGCGGTAAGGATTCTATTACGCTTGTTCATCTCGCGTTAAAGGCTTTCCGTCCTGGCAAATTTCCTTTTCCGCTAGTACATATAGATACGGGACATAATTTTCCTGAAGCACTCGATTTTAGGGATAATCTTGCAAAGACTTTAGGTGAAAAGCTTATAGTGCGGAATGTGGAAGACACTATTAGAGAAAAAGGACTTACTGAACCTAAGGGCAAGTTTGCAAGCCGAAATGCTTTGCAAACCTATAC
>Ga0115844_100545_pt1 | contig 10939 bp, 10 predicted proteins | sample InSIn1gowninarea_FD_83858 | JGI IMG/M metagenome (GOLD analysis project Ga0115844, IMG submission 83858) | reverse complement strand
ATTGATCCATGCAATTCATCTAGTAATTCATCAATGACAGGAATGGGGAACTTATCTTTAATAGTGAGCTTGTTGAGCTCCCTATAATTTGGACACATGCACCATGATCCATCCTCCTTGTGAACCAATACTACTGGAGCAGAGAAAGAACTTTGACACGGTTGAATTATTCCAGCCTCTAGCATTTCTGCAACCATACGTTCAATTTCACTCTTTTGGACATAGGGATATCTGTACGCCCTGATGTTTGGAGGTACACTTCCTAGAATCAGATGAATAGCATGATCATGATCACGCATAGGTGGGAGACCTTTGGGAGTCTCAAATACCTTGGAATGATTGTCCAAGACTTTTTGGAGATCTGGAGAAATAGATGATTCCAATGTGGAAACATCTAGCAAACATAATTGTGCAATTACACCTATCTGTTCCTTTTTTAGAAGCTTTGTCATACTGTTAGAGCTGAATATCTTTCCTGGTTTCCTTGCAATACCCCTTAATTCAACTTCCTTTCCCACAGAAAATTTCATGGAAAGTTCTTGAAAATTAAAAGATATTATACCCAAGGATTGTAGCCATTGGATTCCTAGTACAACATCAACACCTCCCATTGGAATGGAAAGCATTGCGCTAGTCAATACATCTTCTCCCATGGATAGCTTGATATTATGGCACTTTCTAGAGCAATTTATTGTGCATCCATTTGCAACCATCACTTGACACTCTGATACTGGATATAGGAAGCAAAATGTGGTGGCAGATGCAATGTCAAGAAAGGATGAGGATGTGGAAACATTGTTGTGCGCCATTTCTATTATCCAACCAAATTTGATAAACGAAGCAAGGGAGGAGTGGAAGAATGATGAAGAAGTGTGGGAACTTATTCGAATGTTACAACAAGATTCCAGTACATGTGATACATTTAGTTGGAAAAATGATTTGTTATGGTACAAAGATCACTTATACCTCTATAAGAATTCTCAACTCAAACAAAAGATTCTTATGGAATTGCACACTTCTCCCTTAGGAGGGCACTTATGATTTTTAAAACCTTACCACAAGGTTAAGAAGGAATTTTTTACGGATGGCCTTAAATGGATATTCAAAAGTTTGTGGTGGAATGTTTGGTTTTCCAACAAAATAAAGTTCACACAATTAAGACCCCGGGTCTATTACAACGTTTATCCATTCCAAGCCAACGTTGGGAGGAGGTTTCAATGGATTTTATTACAGGTTTACCCAAGTCTGAGGGAGAGAGTGTCATCATGGTGGTAGTTGATAGACATACCAAGTATGCACACTTTTATTCATTATCACATCCATTTAAAGCCAATACAGTTTCTACTGCATTTATGGAAACAATTCAAAAGCTACATGGAAATCCAAAGATTATTGTAAGTGACAGAGATCCCATTTTCATTGGAAATTTTTGGACATAATTATTTTCTTGTCTTGGTACCCAGTTAGCTCATAGCTCATCTTATCATCCTCAATCTGATGGGAAAACTAAGATAGTAAACAATTGTTTGGAAGGATATCTTTGTTGCTTTGTAGATGATAAATAGACGAAATGGGTCGAATGGTTGCCTCTGGCTGAATGGTGGTATAACACTTCCTTCCATACAAAAAAAAAAATGATCCCATTTATCGCACTTTATGGATATCATCCACCATCGATCACATCATATTTAAGAGAAAATTCTAAGGTTCGAGCAGCGGAACATCACATCGAACATCAACAACAAGTCCTCCAAGTCCTAAAGGATAACCTCATGTTGGCACATAATAGAATGAAACAACAGGCAAATTAGCATCATAGTCAAAGAAGCTTTGATGTAGGTGATTGGGTATTCCTATGGCTACAACCATATAAACAAATTTCCCTCAAGCAAGCTAAGAAGGATAATAAATTATCACCAAAGTATTATGGTCCGTACAAGGTGTTGCAAAAGATTGGTACTATGGCATACAAATTTGAGCTTCCTGCAGCTTCTTGAGTGCACCTAGTTTTCCATGTTTCATGTTTAAAGAAGTTTATAGGTGACAAGCTCCTAGTTCAAACAACATTGCCAGAAATTGATGAGGAAGGAAAAAATATATTGGAGTCAGAAGCAGTCACAGAAACAAGAACTTGACAGCTACGCAATCGATCAATTTCGGAGTATCTCATCAAGTGGAAGAACTTATCTACCGAAGATTCCACATGGGAGGATGAAAATTTTATACAGAAGCATCCAAAACTATTCAAGCATTGAGGACAACACTTTTTTAAATGAGAGGGGCATGTTAGGTCCCTATAATACTAGTGATTACCCCATTACTATTATAGTTGTATCCCTTCTTAATATTGTTGTGCTCCTATTGTCTGCATATTGTTATTACTGTGCCCCGTAGAATCCCTCTATTGTTACTTTTGTGGCTTTATATTATTATTGTTAGGTCAATTGGGTTATATTATGACTCCTCAGACTCCTATATATAGAAAGGAGGTTTTGTCATTTGAATCATCCAAGAATTCTTCATTTGTGTAATGTAAAGAAGGTTGCCCCCTCAAAGAGGTTGAATTCTAAGGCGTTCAACTATATTTTCTTTCTTTTTGTGAGTTGGTTACATAACAATTGTATGATTCTCAGTTTAAATAATTTCAAGGGAAGCTACGTACAAGATGGGTAGGACCTTATGAAGTGCATTCTATTTTCCCCAATGGAACAGTAAGGCTCCTAACAATTGATGACTCTAAAACACTGTTATTAGTGAATGGTCATTGGCTTCATCTGTACCAGTGCCCCATTTCCAAAGAAGATTTTAAGGCTGCATGTGTGGCAGTTTCACATTATCTTTTTTTAGAGGACCCTCATGCCCCTCATTGCATTTAATTTTTGTGAATTTTATTTTTATTATTAAATTAAAATTTCTTTTACTAATAATCCATGCCAAGGGTTGACACGTTATAATTGATTCGTTTGCAGATTCTCAATCCAGAAAAAGGCCTACCAAGAAAGGACAATATTACTACAAGAAGATCCAAGCTTCATCTTGTGAAGCATTGCTCCCTCTTTCTTCGATCCATTCATCTTCATTTCCCATCTTCCAATCTTCTTTCAACATCCCCATCATTCATCCCCTCTCATTTTTTTCCCTTTCCATTCCCTGTCCCCATTTTTCCGTTTGCTAAGACACCATTTCTTCAGCAATATATTCCATTATTGAAATATCACTCTTCAACAACATTTCTCCCCATTTTCCCATTGCCGAAACACCACTCTACAAAAATATTTTCCATTCTTTTCCTGTTGCTGAAATACCACTTTTTCAGCACTGTCCATTTCTCCATTGCTAAGACATGACTATTCAACATTTCCTGTAATAAAAACATCTTCTTCGGCTCTTTCACTCTCACTTCTCCTATTTTTCATGCTACATTCTATCCTTTCACTACCTTCTCCCATGATTAAACAAACCCTTTATACAATTCCTCTCATACTTCCAAAGTTTCTTCCATGATTACTGCAGATCTATTATGAAGAGGCATTATATTTTTTGAAGTACGAATCAAAGGTAAAGATGTATGATATATTTTTAAATAAGAAACAAAGGAGTTGTAGTTATTATGACATGATGGATTTTTGAACGAACGCACGCCCATCATAGACTGGGAATATTTATTCGTGGGGGGGGGGGGGGGGGGGGGGGGAATATCGAAACTTTATGCCATCATTTCACACAAACTGACTACTGTCACTTTTTTTTTACCCATTATCTCGTCTTTTCACCATCATTTACATGTCCTCATCCAAAAAACTTACTCCGTTTAGGGGCAGTTACTCAGCTCTGTGACTGTTCATTTTACTGATCTGAATAGCTATCAGAGGTCCTGCTATACAATACGAACCCGCCACGACAACCCTGCTAGAATTGTATCCAGAAGTCTACCAAATCTTTCAGTAGGCAGGCTGGTTGGTTTATTTTTAGAGGCTCCAGTGATTTGATCAACAACAGGTTCTTCAATTTGCTCAGAATCTTCAAGAAGACCATTCTATTATTCAAGGGTTTCAGATTCCAGTCATAGAGGATGATATAGCACATTTTTTGGGTCTTCCCGTCACTGGCATTTGCTAGTTCAGCTTCAAACACATTATTCTTAATGCCCAGTAGGATTTTCTCTTACCAGGATAACAAGTTGAGCTTAAAGCTCGGGGTGTTCGACTTAGCTCGTTGCCGCTTTCCTTGGCCGAAAGTTATAGAGTTTGTCAAGCACTACCTTACCTGTGAAGGCCGATACCTGGTAGTTTACTAGTACGACTTTGTCTTCTTATCTCATTTACGACATGCTAGAATAGTGAATATTCCTTACTATCTACTTGGATGTCTTAGAAATATGTCGCATTATTGTAGACAGGTTAAAAACCCCATCCTTTCCCTCATCCATCACCATCTCATTCAATTACTCATCCAAAAGGGTTTTTCCCAACAAAACCCTCTCCTAAACAATCCACCCATAAACCATCAGGAAGCTGTTGAACATCCTAAAAACCCTCCCTACTCCATCACCGAGGAGAAACCCACTCTCGAAAGAAAGAAGAAAACTACTACTTTTCCTGCCCTTTTACCTAGAAGATGAATGAGGGCTTCAACTAAAGCAGCAACTATTGCCACTACACTAAACCCCCAACCCATTTGGTTAAAATCCCATACACCTCGGCCCTCCCAAATCCCGAAACTTTCACCTGTTTCACCCATGGGCATTGAAACAAAAGAACCAAATGCCCAGGGTGCTGTGACATTATTTTCTTCACATCAAGTAGTTGTCACAGAAGAACTAGCTACTCATTCAACAGCTGCTACACAAGAACCAAATACCAAGGGTGCTGCGACATCATTTTATTTGAATCGAGTAGCTATTACACAAGAACCAACTACTCATTCAGTAGTTGTCACACAAGAACCAGCTACTCATTCGACAACTGAAACACAAGAACTCGCTACTGATTTTGTTCCCGCTATGCAAGAATAAGATGCCTAGGGTTCTGCAACACTATTTTCTTTACATCAAGTAGTTGAAGCACAAGAATCAATTGTTGATTTTGTAGCTGCTCCATAAGAACCAACTACTGAGGCTGTGACTGTTACACAAGAACTAGTCACCCCTCTTGATACACCTATGACAGATTAACAACCAAAACAAATAATGGCTTCTCTCTTACAAGAGAATGAGTTTCTATGATCAGAACTGGAAGCTTATAAGCAAGAGCTGGTAATGGAAAAGGAAGCCTATGACAGGGAACTTAATTTGTATACCTTAGCTTGCACAGTGGCGATGGCAAAGAAAAACACAAAAGGTGATCAATATAGAGAGTATATGTGCAGCTAATGTGGGGATATTTATGATCAAGCAGGATACAAAGTGGTTCGAATCCCAATGCCTGGAGATTCCCTTGCACCTAAGTCTTTTGCAGTTTAAAAAGAGGAACGCCCTACTGTTACAAAAGAACTAGTAGGACCTTCAAAAATTCCAAAAAGCGAAGCTAATCTACAGGAACCCTAGCCTACAACAAATGTTAAATTAGAAGATCTGGTTAAATCTGAAGCTCCTATTTTTATTAGTACCTCTACTCAAACTCTGCCTTTTGAAGCAGCTAAATCTAAAGTTCTTGATCAATCTACTTAGACTCTACCTCAGCCTACCACTTGCAATGTTGGAACACAAACTCAACCATCGAATGAGAAGGTAATAATGAACAAATGAAAGAAGGAGTATGCTATTACACAACACAAAATATTGTAGGAGCACAAACGACTTTGGCTGAACCACATATATTCAAACTGGGAAGTTGTGGAGAAAACACTCCAATAATCTCATGCCCATAAGAGGCAGATTGAGGAGTTAAAAAGAAAATATCTCCTGATGTTTGATTTGGTACAAAAATTGTTGGCTACTAAAAAACCATCCCTAAATTACTCTCTTTTCCTTACAGAACGACTTGTATTCTTTCAGATGAAAGCAATCAAAGATGGAAAACCCTATGTAGTGTTCAAACCAACAGATTTCGTTCAAACTTTTGCAGAAGCCTCTACTAGTGATCAATGTCTACTATATGGTGGAGGCATCAATGGCTCATGGTGTCAGTGTTAGTCACATCGTGGGTCTAGGCGTTGGCGACCCTAGTGGTCAACTGGGCAACTGCGACCAAGGAATTCATGGTCTAGGAGCCCGTGGAGAGCTCAGTGGTCACAAATGTGGCAATCTTATATTTGACAAGCGATGGTGATGTCTTCTAGCCATAAATTTAGCTTGTTATGTATTCATTGGTCAGTGTAGCATGGATATCATGTTATGTATTCATTGTTGGGTGTAGCATGTATAGCCTGGTATGTAATAAGTCTGATACTAATAAAATTACCTTTACATAAGTGCATTCACCTTTGCTTTACATAGTGGCATCTTTTCATGCTTCAAGTTTTGTGTTTAGAAAATTAATATATAAATTGTTACTGGTGCAGAAGAAGAAACCTTCTTCTTCCTCCACACCTCCACGCTTTGCACAGTTATGGAGATTTTCTCAGTAAACCCCTTCCTTCTCCCCACTTAGACAAGAGACCTCGAACCCTGTCACTTCTATCATTGTTGGGCAGAACAGTGGCAATATCAAGAATAATAGTGTCAGTGTCAAAGTACTCACTCACAAAATTCCTACTCACAAAATTATCTTTTTTAGGTTTTAAAATTATTTGTTAGGAACTCACAAATACCAAAAATAAAAAATCCTCCACTAGGGGAATTATGTCATAGAAAGGATTTCTCATCTAATGGAAAATTAAAAATATTATTTCCAAAAATAAGAAAATTATTTTTGAATTTATTAAAAAATATGAATATTCAACATTTTGTCAAAAATTTGGCTAAAAATGCAAAAGATGAGAAAAGTAATGGATATTCAATGCACTTTGACCATGAATCAAGTGTTATCAACCCTAGTAGGGAAGTAACTAATAAAAAAAGATTAAATAATACATTGAAACATAATCCATTTTTACTAAATAACATAATAAAATTTTAGTTATGTATTCAATCTCCCATTCAAGGGAGGTAGGAGAGGGAGGGATAATTTATCGCCATGATGAAGAAATCAAGACAAAATTTGCTTGGGTCTTGGTAGAGAAACCAACAATCAAGCAAAATCATTAGCCTTGTGACAAGGCTTGGAGGTCACCATTTCTAGGAACATTTGTCAACTTTTAGTTTATGGACACTCTATGATAGTGATTAAAAAAATCACCAAACTTAAAGATTTGTATGAACAAGATTTTCCCTCTTCATTTCAAAGAATTTGTTTTCAACTAGATAAGTTTGAGAGTATTGAATTATTCCATATAAAAAGGAAACATAATCAAGAGGTGGATGCCCTTGCCAACCAAGGAGTAAGAATTGAACAAGAAATGATCATCAAAGACCAAGGAGTCCCACATACTCAACTTATCCCATGATACACTGAGCAAAACTTCAATGGAACTTCACATCCCAATATATTTATATATGGACAAGAATGAGATTAGAATCGAGGAATGTGAGGATGTTTAATGTGTTGTTACTTAACTCTCTTGGAAGGCCTATATTTTTCAGACCCCCTTCAATCCTAATGTTATCGGAGGCTCGTCTAGATTGGTGACTAAGGTTAGTTGCTTCAATTATTCCGACAAATGGCATCCTCTCTCCATCCTATTGATTCCCTTCACTATAGAAAAATGTGCCTATGATTTACAAAGATTGGAGTTCATAATTTCATTTGCATCAAGTTACAAAGATAAGGTTATAGTGATGGCACTCCTTGTTAGATGCAACAAGGAATAAGACATCGACATTGAATTTAGTCAAGAAGGCACAAAGGGAGGACAAGCATGGAGAATTAGATATATATGGAGGATAGAGGCTCTAGAAATCTTGTTGGAGAGAGGTAGATTTGGAAATATAAGCAGAATGGAGAGAGAAGTGAACCATGGTCATGAAGAAGGTGAAAAATGGTGATGATTCATCAAGCTTTGAAATGTTGAAGGTGCATTTGTGAGTTCAAATGGCATAACTAAAAACTCATAATGTCCTTCATGTGTTCTAAAGGTTTTTTTTTGGGAATGTCTTCTTGCCTCATTCTGATTTGATGATATCCAAAATGAAGATAAAACTTAGTAAAGAAAATTGCTCCATGTAATTCATCTAACAATTCATCAATGTAGGAATAGGAAACGTGTCTTTGATTTTCCTTTTATGGAGTTGAATGTAGTCTAGACAAATATGCCATGAACCATCATTTTTTATAAGCATCATGACTGGTGAAGAGAAAGCACTCTAGCTATGCTGAATGATGCTCACCTCTAACATTTCTTGAATTGTGTGCTAAATCTCACTCTTTTATGCATGTGGGTATCTGTAAGGCATAATGTTAGGTGGTACACTTCCATGTTGCAACTGAATAGCACGATCATGATTTTAAATAAGTGAAACACCCTTAGGAATTTCTCTAAATACCTTTTTTTGATTGTTGATAACTTTTCTAGGTTGTGCTTATGGTTCCAAATTCATTTCCATAGATAGATGCCTCCTTGGAGGCATCACTGGAAAAAAAATTCTTTCAATCCTATTTCCATGATTACTGAATCATGTATCCTTAAACCTCCTTTGATCTTTGGTTGGAAAACTTTGTCCCACTGTAGTTTTTGGTCACTATAATTGCTTATTTAATTAAAACAATCAAGTGCTACATAAATTGTCAACCCAGGGAAGTCTGTTTATTTCAAAGGAAATCACACACTGTATATGCTCAATCTCAAAATCAATCCAAAGTTGTAGTAAAAGTTACACTAATCACACCTTGCTTTGAATAGAATGAAGCTCTATTTTGAATTACAGTAAAATCAATCTTTCTATTTCAGAATTCAAGATTCAAAGGAAAACAATTATCAGAAGAATCCTAATCCTGGATTATATTAAGAAACAACAACCTAGGAAAAAGGAACCTTTCAGCAACCTACAAAAGAAAATATTAACTATGTTATAGCAGAGAACGGGACCCTATTCCCCAAAGTAGGAATCTTCAGCACCTGTCTCTGACTATCACACTTTCATAAACTCATTCTGCAAATAGAATTACCAATCGAAATGATCAGAAATTACCCAAGAATGAATTGTATGAAAACGATGCAACAATCAGTTGAAACAGAGTTTTAGCAATCGATAGCAGAGTTCTAACAAGGCATGAATGAAAACAATAATTAACTCACTACAGAAACTAATCAGTGAATCTTTTGAGGAAGGTGGGCCCTCTCCTTCTCACAAGATTCCCCAAAATTGAGAGGGAACTAAGAAGAAATGCTCAAAATGATCTTTTATTCATCTTTCCAATGTTAGCAGGTTACAATATCAAAAGTAAACATCCTCCTCCTCTATAATTCCCTTCTAGCTAAGCCTTTCGTATTTTGTCATCCTCCCTAATGTTGATTACCCTTCTTATTTAAAGAGGAGAATCCTCTTAATACAATTAAGAATATGATTACATGTGTACATAAAAATCATATTCTTAGTTTGATCTAATCCTCCATGCTGGAATAGGATATTCTGATCTTTTGTAGCAAAATGTTGTTACAGTGGTTGTAATCATGTTGGCTCTGAGGTACATATATTGCGGCTAGTGTAAAAACTCCTTTAATTATCTTTTCTTGTTACTCTTGTATATGAAATATTGTTTCAGCATCGCAAATCACGGACTGTTTCAACATCGCAAATAATGGATTGTTTTAGCATCGCAAATCACAGACTATTTCAGCAATGGGATTTGCGTACTATGTAACTGTTTCAGCAACGTGATCTTCAAGCAATCACAATATATTAACTGGAGTCTTCAAACTATTTTAAAAACTATATGTTTCTGATTAATGGCTATGTATGAAAGTAATGTAAAATTACATGTAAAATAGATTAAACATATAGCAAAGAGAAGAAACATTATATACATTTGGAAAAATAGATTAAGGTGATAATGTAGGCTTAAATATGAGCCGGAAAAGGATGTAATGATAGAAAAAAGTATGAGAAACAAGGTACATTATAGGGTCCTAACATCCCCACCAACTAAAATGGTTGCATGTCCTCAGGCAACTTCAATTTGAATCTGAATCCGGATACTAACTCTTGGCATCCAAATTACTTAAGTAGTAGCTGTAGAAAGTACTGTCTGTTGGAGCTCTAAATCCTTGAACATATTGTAGCCTTTGCCACGCTACTTCTTCAACCTTCTTTGGCAACCTATGATGAGCCTGATACTTCTGTGCTAGCATCCACAGAATAGGAAAATGGAACTGATAACCTATCCAATTTTCAACGCATTGTTGGACACATTTGATGTAACTGGGTACCCGAAAGATTGTTGTCTTAATATTGGTGGGACTAAAGGGATTGTGCTCCTTCCTTTCCTCATAAGATTGTTGCCTAAACATGTTATTTTCTTTTAGGGAAAAAATCTACTTGGATTTAATAAAGTGTTGACAATCCTGACGTATTGTTGCCTGTAGTTGCTGCATATGTTGAACCATCCCTGGTTTCTTCAAAAATTGATGATATTTTGTAACAAAGGTGGTAGGATTCTGTGGTTTTGGCCGTATCCAAAGGAGACTGTTATCTTCATTATGTCTGGCAGCTAAAAAATCATTCTGCCATGTAATCTCGTTGCAAGAAAGGAGGCAAGTGCGTGAATCTAGATATCACCAACAAGAGGATTAAGATTGAGCTATATGTCCTCAGGAATGACTTCATTATGAATATATAACTCACATAGTAGACATTGATCACTAGTAGAGGCTTCTGCAAAAGTTTGAACGAAATCTGTTGGTTTGAACACTACATAGGGTTTTCCATCTTTGATTGCTTTCATCTGAAAGAATACAAGTCGTT
>Ga0115844_100256_pt1 | contig 10939 bp, 6 predicted proteins | sample InSIn1gowninarea_FD_83858 | JGI IMG/M metagenome (GOLD analysis project Ga0115844, IMG submission 83858) | reverse complement strand
TTAGAAACGGAAGGGGACCCGGACACAGCTTCTAGTAATGTAACGACGTCCGTCCCGCAAATTCATTTAACTTTAGGAGAGGGACGCAATGAAACTACTTTCACCTTCGCAACCGACTCCAGCTACATCCAAATTGGGCCGGAGAATATAACCCGTTACCAAATACGTAATCGTCGCTCAATATCCCTAGAATTCCGTACACGGTTACCCCACGCAATTCTAGCTTACCATGGCATTAACAACAGACCAGCCGACATAAATAAGTACGAATTGTATGTCATGTTAGATCAAGGTCAACTTAAGATCAAGCATCTTTTTGGGGATTTCTCTACCACTTTAGTAGTGGGAAAAGGCTTGAATCGCGACAGGTGGCATCACGTTGAAGTCACAATTGATCCTGGAGATCGTAAAATCACTGCTAGTGTGGATCATGGTCATGATGTCACTACCCAAATTATTGATGGTCTACGTGAGCACTATTTGTATGGAGCTGACAACGTGGAACTAGAATCTGTAATTTTTATTGGGGGCCTTTCCCCTATCATTGGTCTTGACATCAGTTATCTCGCTAAAACTTTTATTGGTTGTGTTCGCAACGTTACCTTGGAAGCCAGTCCTTTGAAAACTGGATCTCTTGACGCGCTTCATCCACTCGTGGCATCTCTTTATCAAGGTGTGCAAACTGAATGTCTGAGTAAATGCTGGGAGCCCTCAGTGAAGTGCTCCAGGGACTCCAAATGCATTAATTACTATGATCACGTCGAGTGTGACTGTTTTCGAGCACGTTTTAAAGGAGAAAAATGTAAAGAGCCTGTGATACCTTCTCTAACCCTTTTTGGGTATTCCTATCTCACTTTCACTGTGTTTGAATGGATGGACCGAGTGCACTCAGATGACAATCGGATTTCCATGCAGTTTAAAACACAGTTAGATGACTCCATTCTCTTTTACGCTTCAGGAGAAACGCCAAAGCATAATCATGTTGCTGTTTCCATAGTTAACGGATCTGTTTTTGTAGACATTGATTTTGGAAATGGTGGCGATGACATAATTTCCAAGATGATGAGGGGAAGAGTGACAGATTCCGAAATTCACGTGCTTACTATTCTGCACCAAGGGAAAAATGTAACAATTCAATTGGACTCACAAATAGAGAAACATGTATTAACCGGACCCAATTACCATTTGCACATAAACCCGGATGTGTACATTGGGGGAGGTGGACCAACCCTCAAAAACAGAAAAGGTTGGTATATTCCTTGCAAAAATTAGTTTAAGTAAAAAGACATGATTTGCTTACGGTGCCGTGTACTTTCATAAATAAATGAGTTTTTTAAAATGGTTATTTGCCAGTAGCTCCCGGCAAGCTAGCATAATAATGAATACTGATAATTTTTTATTTTCTTTATTACACGCACGCTGGTATTCATCACAACATTCAACCCATTTTATCCAATATAGCCCCTGGGCTCATGTCCTCGAATAATTTTGTGGGATGCTTGCAAGAAGTCTACTTTAACACAAAAGCCATTCTTTACGAGCTTCAACAGAATAATTTGCAGGTTTGTGTTATCATTTTGATACGTGCTTCTTTTAAAAGTACCGTATCTTGCTGAAATATGACCCGTATTATTATGGTGGGCTTTGATATAAACTTTTACGTTTTGTAATCTTAGGCAAGGCATCACGGCTTAACACCGCCAGCATTTGACCAGTGCTCTGACCAGCGTACAATTCCTATAACTATTCCGTTTGCTGCTTCTGGTTTCAAAATTTCAAATCCAAATGTAACCGAGCTTGACCTGAAATTTGCCTTTAAGTCACATGAATTATACGGTACTTTGGCATATTCGGATATACGCACATTAAAAGGAGAGGGATTTTGGGAGTTGAAATATGGCGTGGATACAATTATTTTTGAGGTGCAACCGGACAAAGACCTTAATCATATTTCCCAGCCGAAAAATTTGACAGTGAAGTATACCAAGGGCAAAGGGATGTGGCATTCGGTAAGCATATAAACATAATTATGTGCACACTACAATGGCATTGTATTTTTTAAAATGATAATGATAATTTGATAATCATTTTATTTCTTTAGGTACACCTGTCATATAAAAACGGAGAAATCCGGTTGCAAGCCGGGATCAACAGTCAGTCTGAAGTATTTTTGGATCTGAAACAACTTTCTCAGTCCATTACTCTGGGAACATCTAATCACAAACCCAATTCTGGGTTTAAGGGTTGCATGCGTCGTATTGAAATTGGAGGTCAACTAATTGACAGTCGTCACATTGTAGGAACCAACAATCAAATTGGGGATATTGCTTTGGACAACTGTAAATTCATTGATCCATGTCATCGCCCCGATGTCTGTGAGCATGGGGGAAAGTGCAACGTGGAAAATGATACGGTATCTTGTGACTGCAGTGATACTGGTTATGAAGGGAAACGCTGTCACTTTGCAAAGTACAAAAGAACCTGTGAGGAACTTGCGTTATTGGGTTACTCGGAATCTGGCGTTTATAAAATAGACATTGACGGAAATGGACCTTATCCACCAAGTCATGTCAAGTGCAAATTCGAACAGAATGACTCCAGTGGTGGGGAAACCAAAACCATTGTGGAACACAATCTGGCCAATGAAACGGACGTGTGGAGTCCAAATGACGGGGACAAGGCGGATTTTGTATTAGATCTGACTTATAGGGAATTTAGCAGTGAAATGTTGTTAAGTTTGATTAGTCAGTCTGTTCAGTGTAGCCAACACATTAAATATGACTGCTATAAAGCGAAACTGGGATTGTTTCAATACACCAGTTTTAAATCAGCGGATCCCAGGGAAAGTAAAGTGGTTAGTATTGGGGATGCGAGTAGAGGCAGTTGTCCATGTTCATTGAAGGCTGAATGTGTGAAAGGGGAGCATTGTAACTGTGACTCCAATGAAGAGAAATGGTTAAATGATGAGGGATATTTTACACAACCAGAGAGACTGGGGATAACACAGATGAGATTTGCAGTTCCAAAGAATTTACCACCAGATGCAGCTTCCAGGATAACGCTAGGACCATTGGAGTGTGTGGAAGCCAGTAAGTGTGCAGTAGTAGATGAACTTTAATTTATGATTTAAAAAAACTATTGATAGGTTAACTAAACATGTTGTTTTTTCTAATGTACAGATACCCAGCGATATGTAGTGACCTTCAAAACATTTGGCAGCTACCTAGAAGCACCGGGTTGGAAATCTGGTGACTTAGCTTTTAGTTTTAGAACGACAAGGTCATCCGCTATTTTGTTGTATCAACCTCAGTTGCATGAGAAACATAGTGCCTTTTCAGTATTTTTAACAAATGGTAAGACATGTTGATGTTTCATAATTATTTATTATTTTTTGATTTCACATGATTGCAAATAATAATTAATCTCAATTTTTTGTAGACAACGAGTTGACTTTTCAATACGTACTCAGTGGAGCTGCTCCAAAGGAAGTTACAGTTCGCTCAGAACAAAAACTCTCTAATGGCGAGTGGCAGCAAGTCTGGATTGACTACGACGTACACGAAGTTCGTTTCCAGATAAATCGCGACTACAAAATGATTAATTTACCAGATGGTCAGCAGTTTGGTCCCTTTGAAGGCACCATGTACATTGCTGGCGCACCGGAAACATATCTAGAAAAGTCAGAAGTAAAAGAAGGTCTCATTGGTTGCTTTCGTGGTTTGGTAATGAACGGTTTGGTTCTGGATCTCTACTCTTACATGAAATTCCACAAGGCCGATATAATCAAAGACTGTTCCCCCAGCTGTGACCCTAACCCCTGTCAAAATAATGCCATGTGCCAAGAAAACTGGGGAAGTTTCCAGTGTCAATGCAGTAACCCGTTTGCTCACAAGGGGATTTTATGCCAGTCGGATATCAACGTGGATGGTCTCACTTTTCTATCTCAATCAAGTTACATTAAAAGACAAAGCTTGGATAGTCAACCGGATCCAATTAAAAATATTTTAGTATCAAATATATACCTGAATATAAGGACTTATGACTCCGAAGCACTTGTGCTTTATGCAAATGACAACCTAAACAATTTCGTACAAATCCACGTGGAGGATGAAACCAAAGTAGTTTTCACTTGGAACGAATACGACCGTATTTGGAGAATATCATTAAATCAAAAACGGTTGAACCATGGTATCCCTGTACAAATAGCTGTTCTACGCAATGAAACCCATACAGTACTCCACGTGAATGATAACAAAAAGAGCGTTCAAGTAGGCATAGCTCTTCTGGAAAAGTATAGTGAAAGACCGTGGTTAAATCCTGAATTGGAAATTTTTACGCCACCCCGACCCTTTGCTCCAATTAGTGCGTATTACCAATTACTTTTGGGAGGTTTCGATAATTACGCTTTAAAGCCTGCCGGAAATACAAGTGTTTTCCCGGGAATGTTGGGTTGTCTGAATGGGCTTCAAATTGGGGATACACATATTAAAATCAGCGTTTTGGCAAATAATGATGATGTTTTGGAAGGGTGCAAAATGGTTTGTGATGCAACTCCATGTCACAATGGTGGTATTTGTTTGGAAGACTTTACAAAACGAAATTATACTTGTGAGTGTACCTACACGTCATATTACGGCGAGCACTGTGATGAGGACAGAGGGGTCACATTTTATGGGCAGGCGAGTATGAGGAGAAGATTTAGAAACGAGCTGGAAGACGTGAGCGAAATTGAGGCAAGATTTGGGTTTACCACAGTACAAACCGGGAATGATACATTGTTGCTTACAGTACAAATTCCTGGTCAGAGTTACTCCATTGTGTTCAGTTTGAATCCGAAAGGAAAACTAATTTTAAGGGAAACAGTGGGAAGGTCAGTGGTGGGGGCTACAGTTAAGCAGAATTTTGCGGATGGCAAAAGACATTCTATTTACTACAAAAGGATTCCAGAGGAAACTCTTTTTATTGTGGATCAAGAGGAAATCCCAGTTTCCCCCTTTTCAGCAGAGTTTACCTACATCAATTTGATTCCTGGTGGGCAAGGATCCGCTATTGGGGAAAATAATAATGTGGGAGATATTTATTTGGGTGGAGTGCCAAATAGTGTGAGTAAACTGAGAAGTTACCAAAGATTCAAGGGATGCTTTGCAAATATATTTGTAAGGATCAACAATCAAGATGAGGGAATGAGACCAGTAGATGAATACATGGGATTTGTGAAGAAACCGGAGGATGTTATTGTGGAAGTTGACAAGGTGGATGGGGGGATCAAGCTGAGATGTGAACAAATGGATGTTCCGATATTGATCAGTAGAGGATTACATCCAGATGACACGCCAGATTGGATAAGGGGCTATCCCAAGAAAATTAGTGCTTCTGTGGGGAAAAAAGAGACAACAAAGACAGGAGGATTGTCTTTTGACAGTAAGAAATTTTGGAGCTTTGAAATATTTTAAAACATTCCGTGGAATTGAATACGAAAATTTAAAATTTTCAATAATTAATTTTCAGCCCTCGCCTTGATTGTGGCAAATTTCTTTGTTATTCTCCTTCTCTCCGTTGCAGCATATGTGTATAAGGTGAATAAGCGTTACCGTCTCAGAAAACTATATGAAGATGACGAGGATGATCTCTATTATAGCATTAGGGGTCAACCAGCTCATTATTATGGGCCAACTAGTACAGAACTCAAGTATATTGCTTATAAGAAAAATAATCCAGACACAGTGGGTCTCCTTAACAACGCAGTGGCTGCACCCGCTAACCATTATACAAATGGGAAGCCAAAAGTGAAAAATAATTTGGAAAAGAATGTAAGTTGAAGTTTTATGATTCTTGTAGCATGTTTTTTGAGGGTGGCTGCATGACATGATACATGATTAGTGGTGTGCACGGAAGCATGAGAGGAAGAGCTTTTTCTTTAAATGAATGAAATTTTTAGGGGTTGTCCGGTGACAGAAATGAGGATGATGATGACGATGATGAACCAAAGAAATTGATTGATGATGACGAGGATGAAGAAGGAGAAGAAGAGGAGGATACTACAAGTCAAAATGGGTCCGAGTCCTCTGGAAAGTCTTCAACATCGGATAATCGGGCGGTTGATGACAAGGTATTTTATGGTTTCTTTAATAATCCAAAAGCTTCTACAAGTGAGGTAACATTGCCTAGGCAAAGTATAATTGAAAGAGATCCTCCAACAACCCGACAACCTTCTCAAGAAGAAGATGACGAAAATAAACAGGATGAAAGCGTAGAGCCACAAGGGGATCAAGGAGATGAACCTGCTCAGGAAAATGTTGATGTGTTAAATGAGCAAAAATAAGATGACAATTTGAATGATTGTTTTCAACTAATGCACGCACTGCCTGCTTTTTTAAGCATGATTATGATTGAAGAATTTAATTGTTTATCATTATTCTTTCTTTTTTATGAGTTAAAATTTTATGTAAAAGTATGTGAAACCGGTAGTGTTACGCGTTATTACATGTAACAGCAATAATGTCAATGTCTGTTTGGCTTTACGATCAAAATTGAATATATGTTTCTTTTTCTAATTTTCAACTGTACGCAGGATGAAGATGTCCATGTCGGCAATGGTTGCTACAAAATGGATGAATTTGGAAGTTTAATATTTAATAATCCCTATGCGTAAAACGTACTTAAAAATCTGATGAAGGGGAGAAAGTTATTCTGGTTCCTGTCCAATGATTTTCCTTCCAAAGATCAAACTTTTTTTAAATTCCATATATCCTAACGGTATTTTTTACGATTTTTTTTCTACAAATATTTCCAAATCCACATTTTCCTAGAAATTATAGTAATTTAAAGTAATCCATTTGGTTTCAGGTTAGTTTTTAGGTTTCTTAACTAACATTAATGGAGTAGAAAAAAACGACTTAAGAAACGACTTACCATTTATTTAATGATTAGGAGTTTTTAATTAATTAGAACTTACAATTAGCTACTTGTGAGTTGTGATTAATAAGAATATTTTTCTAAAACCAACTATTAATGATCTAACAATATTTAGACCCATGTCAGTTTAGTTACCAATGTTACCTTTAGTGGTAATATAAAGTATGTAGAAATTAATCAATAATCCTATCTCTTTCCCTACGTTGGGTAATCGGACCTTGGAAATTAAACTTACATTTTTGGTTTTCATAATAATATGACAAGATTGAACGGACAAATTGTCTGTACATATGTTCTTTATTCAATTTTTCTTTAAATCCTTCTTTCTTGTTTTGCATGATTTTTTTGTTCTTTGTGTACGTTTGTTTATATCAAAGCGCTTTTTGCATGTTTTCCTTTGATGATAAAAGCTTATCAGTTTTGTCACTGGTTTGGGTATCTCAAATTTTACTCTCAAATTTTGTTGGGAGCATGCGGTAAACTGTCGTGTACATTTTGTAGGTTTTCCTATTTTTATTTACCTTCCAAAATATGTTAACGCTAAAATTTTTGTTGCTAATCCTAACTAACTGATTCAATTGCATTTAAAAGGATGAAGAAACCGTTCCCGAGGAAGACGATGATGACGACGATGAAAATCTTGTAAACGCTGGGTTAGTTAACACAAAGCAGTTTCCAACAATCGAAGAAGTTCCTGATGAGCACGAAGAAGGCGCTGTAGTCATGAGACGACCTACCACAACCTCCACACCCCCAACAACACCCGATCCCGACCATCCGAATAATGACAAAGAACCCGGTACTGAAACTGAATCAAACTTAACTGACAATAATGATAGTAAACATAACGTTGAAACCCAAAGTAATTGTTCAGTCTAAACAGTATTTTCCAATGAAAAGTATTAGACAAAACAGTATAGTTCATTTACAAATAATACCATTTATTACAGCAATCGATAAAAATCTCATTTTAAGATCTGACATTGAAAAACAACTAAAAGCTTTAATAAACTTAATCTAAATTAAATAATTTTGATACTTTTGACTGTCTTATCAAATTCATTATCTCCATACAATCAAATTATCATTAATTTGATCCCCGGATATATTACACATTCATTTCTCTCTTTTTTTGCTTTTCTATGCGAAACCAAAGCAGCATAAATATAACAATTTAATTTATTAGAAATACTTTAGATGCATACGCTGCTTTTAAAATCGTTTTGTTTTCGAAATTGTAGTTTCAGTCAAAAACTAACATTTGAAAATTTTTAGTTTAGTTGTTTTGTTTCAGCTTTTTATGTATATTTTTTCTTGTTCAATTTTCTTCATCTATCTAGATAAATCTCCTACTACATCCCGTCCCACCGGAGCAATTTCTCCTGTTTTTATTAGTGAAAATGCACGTACATTTGAGTCAAGTCCTATTGCCATAATTGGGGGACCTCGCTATGAACAAATGAAAAGGTGGAGTAAGGACTCCATTATTTCTTTAGACTAAAACAGTTCAATAATTTAGATGTTGTAAGATAATATGTAAATTACTTATTAATTTAGTTTTAGGTACGCCATAAATTTCTTGTTTGAAAAGTATGTATAAATTTTTAGATTTGAAAAGAACAAATGATGTAAATAATGCATTTTTGGAACTAGTGTTCCGAACGAGCTTTTTCGTCAGTTATCACTTACACTGTCCATCTTGAAAGTATTCATTTATCTTTAAAAAATATTTATCATTTGTAAATAGTTAAACATCACCAATTTAACAAATTGTAATTATATTTTGTAAGTTTCAAAAGTACATTCCAGTGTGGAAAGATTTACCAAGACGAAGTAACGCACAACAGCAAATCATATTGCTGGCTAAATTAGTAAAGCAGGTTTTTACTACGAATTTTGTGTGTAATCTTCTGTGAAAAAACGACATTTGTTATTTTAAAAAAAACAATTTTTACCAAATATGTATGTCGTAAGCTGAATCATGTATAAATTATAATATAAATTCAGTTACTCTAAAAATATGATTGCAAGTGCTTTTGTAGATTGACAATAACAATGCAGAATAATTTATTTAATTTAAAAACAACAATTATATTACTGCTTGTGAAGTGCTATGAAAATAGTCAAAGCTACAGTTAAAACCCCGATTGCAAGAAAAATTTGTGAATAATAGAATACTAGTCATTTTCTTTGTGTGGATACATAATGCCACGTGTAGCTAGCTATACGAACAAATTGCAAATGTAAATTACGAGCAAAATATATGGAAAGTTTACTCGATGTCAGTAAACTTTAAAAATGTTAAGCAAATTAGTAATCTTGTACGTTTTATCATGTGTATTTATTTTACAGTAGATAAATCATTAGTGTAACACTGAATGATGGTGATAGTTTATAACGTAACAAATACAATACATAAATGCATTCTTCAACATGAGATATCGAACAAATATAATATTGTAGTAACCCTATACACAAAATCAGAGAATCTGACTCTGACGCAAAAGAAAACAAAGAACCTATCAATAAAAATCCTAGTATTTCTGGTCAAAAACTATTTCATAAAAACATTATAAAGAAAACAATGGCTTATTTATTGCCACAATAATAAAAAGTAATTACATATTTGATTTTGTAGAAATTATAGCTTATTTCTTATTCGATTAACTTACTTATACACTTCTATAAAATGTAAATATTATGCTTCAGTTTTAACGTCACCACTGGCAGCTGCTTTTGTAGCAGGTTCATCTTTCTCTGGTGGGTCTGGATCTACATCCATAGCTTCAACATCTCCATCGTCAGCAGGAGACTTGGGATTAGTTTTCGTTGTTGCAACGGGATCCTTAGGACTTTTGGATCCACCACCATTCTCTTCCTTCTTGGAGGTTGCGGTTAAGTCATCAGCAGCTTCCGGTGACTTATCAGATTTCGCAGTTTCCTTGGCACCGCTTTCTTTCTTTTCAGAGGTGGCACTATCTTTCTTATCAGTTGCCTTGGAGGTGGTTGCAGCATCTCCACTTTCTTTTTTGTCCCCATTTCCAGTACTTCCATTTTTAGCAGCATTATCATCCTCCTGCCGGGCTCGTTTACTGCGATTCTTGCCAAAATTCTTTTGTTCCCTACGTCCATCTTCATCTTCGGAGTCACTAAAGTCATTATCATTACTGACTCGTTTGTCAGAGGCTCTTATGGAGATCCGCTCATCTGGGTTGGCCTTCTCCTCCTCCTCTGGATCATCTACTGTGATCCCATCTTCTGGGATAGGTTGCATTTGCACTCCGGGTGCACATGGAAGCATTCTCAGGTTCTCAAACAAACGAGTTTTAATCTTCTCCAAGTACTCAGGAGTGTTCTGATTAGCCATATTAGATGGGCTGATGTGAAGTTTGAAATCTGGTCCAAAATATTCGAAGTAATCATTGTACGGTAACTCATTAGCGATGTCAGTTCCTAGGGCAACTGCAGTCTCGTAGGTCCAGCAACGAGCAACATTACGTATCGTGTAGCCCCCACCTCCAAGGATCAGTAGAGGGAGGTTGTATTTCTTAATAAACTCGACACACCTGGCGTGACCCTTCAACGTGAGATTGAAACATCCAAGACGATCACCAGTCAAGGAGTCAGCTCCGCACTGAAGGACAATTGCGGATGGTTGGTAAGTTTCCATAACCTTGGACATAATCGGCATAAAAATCGATTCAAATGACTCGTCATCAATTCCATCCCTCAAGGGGAAGTTGACTGCATAATATTTGCCCTTCCCGGCTCCAATGTCACGAAGATCCCCAGTCCCTGGAAAGTATTCTCCGTATTTGTGAAAGGACACGGTCATTACACGATCAGTTGTATAAAAAGCTTCTTCGACACCGTCACCGTGATGAATATCAATATCAATGTAGAGTACACGTTGGTGGTACTTGAGTAACTCCAGAATTGCCAAGACGATGTCGTTGACATAACAGAAACCAGAGGCTTCAGACTTCTTAGCGTGGTGAAGACCACCTGCCCAGTTAATGGCGAT
>Ga0115844_100542_pt1 | contig 10954 bp, 12 predicted proteins | sample InSIn1gowninarea_FD_83858 | JGI IMG/M metagenome (GOLD analysis project Ga0115844, IMG submission 83858) | reverse complement strand
TAGGATTGACAGTTGATAGAATAGCAAAACTTCTTGACGGCGATGGTTCATTCAGATCTCTGCCTTATCGACTGTAGCTGGGAGGCCGGACACGGTTGAGCAGTAAGGATATCGGTCAAAGTGAAGCGTTTGGGCTGATAGATGATTTCTGTTTCTGTAGTCGCCATATGTCTATGTGCAATACATGAATGAGGATGAATTTGCCATAAACGTTTGTTTCTCGGGGTTGAAGAGGCATAGACGACTCCTGCAACGCGCGACAAACATAATCCAAATTCAGCTGTCGAGGTTTCAATGAGCCGGTGATATTGAACTGCGCTTGATAATGAGGTCCGTGCAAGCCTAATGCGGAGGCACAATGAGCCGCATCAGGCGCATCCCAAACCGCATCATCACAAGGTAAAGGTAATCGGATTTCGGAAGGGTGGAATTCCGGTTGACAATTAAAGTACAGTGTCCAAGCTGCATCTGCGAGGAGAGCCAAAAATGTGAGTCGCAGTCGCTTTTCTTGCTGGAGCCATGTTAACCAATCCCACTGTGATGGATCGAGCGTCTGACCAGGTCGTAGATTGTGGAGATAGCTATACGCGGGTTGCCCTGGATAAGCCACTGTCAAAAGCTGACACTGTCGGATGAACTGCAGCAGTCTTCGACTATCTGCTCTCGCCTGCGCCCGCTCGTCCGGACCTCCATGCCATGTCAGAAGATTCTGAACCAGGAACAGTGCTTGCAGCTCTTCAAGTTCGGAATCAGAAGGTGAGATGACGTCTTCAGTGGAATAGTATTGCAGTAGCTGGGATGTTCTCTCAATGCCCGCCTTTGTGAAGAGGACAAGACTGCGCACTTGAGGTTGTGATATTTTGTCTGAATATACGGCGCCGGAGCAAACGATCGTGAGGAGGAGGCCGTCGTAAGAATTGAACAGATCGAAGGTCGGTATGTGCAGCCAGGGGAAATGTCCTTGGTAGTTTTGAAAGAGCTCGATAAAATGCTTGACGTTGTCCACGGTAAGGCACGATCGAAGGTCAGCATTATTTTGTTGCTCTTGGAGCGATTCCTGAGGAAAACAAAAGTCAATGAGGCGCTCTAATTTCGAGTGCAAGGGGTTTTCATGAGCAGAACTGAACTGCCATTGAGGGGGGCCAAGCGTACCATCAGCTCCAAGACTTGTCGACGGCATGTAGTAGCCGTTTGGAGCACCTTCGTGCGACTCATTCTTAACCTCGGGATGTGCTTGCTCGTAGCCATAAATTTGTCCCATGTAATTGTTGTCGTTCGAAGGAGGGAGGAACGAGTTCCAGTCGTTCTCAACGTGATGACCACCTTGTGCAGGAGATGCAGTGTTGGAGTTGTACATCAATTGATTGTTACGCGCATTGTGTAGGCCCCAGTTCGTGTTGCTGTTCTGATCGATGCCACCTTGTGTTTGAGGCCCTTGCATTTGTTGAGCAGTCGCAGGCTTCATGTCACTTTGGCCGTTAGCGAAAGGCATTGATGCCATTGCGGGCAGACTGGCAGTGGTCGCAGGCATGGAGTTGCCCTGCATAGAGGCAGTGGTGTAAGGACTCGGTTGAACGGCAGCAGACGAAGTAGGCGTGTTACCGGACTGGGGTGAATTGTTTCGATGGGCATTTGCAGCTGCGGCGGCAGCTTTTTGGGCAGCTGCTTGAGACTTTTTCAAATGAGCAGCAGGATTGGATAAGTGACTGGCACCGGTAGGGTTGCCTCTTCTCACGGAACATTTTTGGAAGTGTCGTTTTAGGATATCACTTCGCGAGAAGGTATCGTTGCAGAGGACGCACATGTAGGGTCGGTCACCAGTGTCTACGGAAGTTAGGTCAGCGGTCGACAGAAGAAGGGGGAATCGAGCTTACGTCTCAGCATGTGTCGCTTCAAGTGTTTGGCATGGAGGTAGGTCTTGGTGCAGTTGGGGCACGGGAACTTTCCATCGGCGTCTTTCTGAGGAATCGTGTTTCCTTTAGGAGAACCATTCAGGCCGTTTTGCATGACGGGAGGACGTCCTGGCGCACTTGGTAAGATGCCTCGTCTTCCTTGGGAACCAACAACATGGGTGCGAGTTGGATCTCGACCAATGTCGGTCGTCATACCTGGCATTTGTTCAGCTCCTGTCCATGGTCGATCACCAGCCGGTTGACCATAATTCCCATATGGATCCATACTCGATCGAGGTGGGGCCGGAGCTAGTGGTTGTGGGTAGCTACTCGGGCGCACTCCTGGCTGTGTGGTATACGGTTGTTGCGGCTGCGGAGGTTGGCCTTGTGGTTGTGGCAGCATCGAATTTTGTGGCATCGCACCCATCGACGACTGCGGCGCCATCTGTTGGCCATACCTATTGTCAGGTGTCGCGGCAGGAGACGGGTTCTGGCTGTAGCGAGGGATGTTGTCGCGATAGGGAGGTTGGTACATGTTACTCTGATTGGTAGCGGGCAGGTGAGAGGGCGGAGGGTAGCCCGAGCTGATGGGCGGCAAATGTGTACCTCCTGCATAATGAGGCATGTTGCCAGCATAGGCAGACATGTTAGGATTGTTATATGGTGACTGTTGCAGGGTGGACGATGCGGTCCTTGAAAGCGATTGTCTCGGGTCCATTGCCAGAATGGTTGTTCAAGGTTTCTATCGCGCAGACAACTGACTCATCAGAGAACCGATGTGTCTGTAGAAAAGTCGCGTCGAGAGAGGACTCGAGAAGAACTGAAGACGCAGGACTGTAAGGACCGGACGGATTGAAAATTTTTGTTGTGGCTGCTTCGGTGCAAAAACTGCGTCACCGAAAGTCAGCAAGATCAAAGACGCGCTTTTCGAACAACTATCACACAGTCGACGCCAACGATGTAAAAGGCAAACAGCAATGTGTATACAAGAGTGGGATCGATGGAGACGATTGAATAAAGGATGGTGGAAGGTGGATGATAGCCTGAGTGGGATGGACGGGTGTTGGAAAGGTTCGATGGACAATGTGGTAGTGCAGTTGAGTATAGATGAGGGTCTTGTCGGGAGAGCAGCGAGGGTTGGCAGGCTTCGTTGCAGCAAGTTTAGCAGTGAGTGGGCACCGACAGGCATCCACTCAACTGCTGGGCGGCGGGACGCGCACCTTACACGGCCTGTAAAATGGTTCACAATGCTCTCCGACCCACTAGGCGTCGATCGAGTGTGCAGCGTGGCTGGCAAAGGGCAGGGACATACGTACCCATAAAAAAATGACTTGGTAGCAGATGTGGATATTGAGGCTTCCAGATTTGAAGAACAGCAACCGCTCAGTATTCGACAGCGTATATTCGAGAGGATGAGCAGAAGAAAAGAGGAGGAAAAGCTTGCCACGAGCAGCGAAAATCTTTTCACCTCCCTTGTGAATCCTTGAGCACAGGCACAAATGGCAAGCGCAGCAGAAAGGTGAGGGAAGAAAGTTGAAAAAGGGAAGGAGGGAAAAAAGAGTGAGAAGGGGAACAGCGTGGAAAGTTTAGGTTTGGCGTGCAGAGAATAGTTTAGTGCGATAGTGCAATAGCCGTCCACTAAGTCCTCGCAAGAAACACGCTGTCTTGTTATGCTAATCATCAGAGTTGGGATTTGGCTTCATCATCAGCGCTTCTCTCCCAGTCAAGGCAAAGACAAGTTCCTTTTCTCCTCGGCCGGCGGCTCTTTGCATTTCCCGGCAAGCCCGTAGACCACCGCGAATGACCAAGGGTCGGAAGTCTGACGACTGTTGGCTGCTATTCACCATGTGTAATCATTCTTCGTCGCTCAACCCAGCTGACTTGACATGGATAAAGAAATACGAGTAATGCTAGCCTAGATCTGAGCAAATACATTTCGAGTACTAGCAGATTTGCCGTTTAAAGTTATCGGGCAGATGACGATTGGAAGGTTTGATGAGACAAGCTTCAAATTTGTGACGCCGAGAAGTCTCCTTGATGATGCAGCCACTGCCTGCAAGAGTTGTGCTGATGCTCCCAGCTGTTGCCAGCGGCGCTCCTGTCATATCCGACAACCTTGCAAAACCACTTCCCTCCCTGTCCTACCTGTTCCTGACAGTGTCTTTAGTCTGTGTCGTTCGATATACGATAAGCTTCGTAAAGGAACAGCATTGAAGAAACATGTTCGACGGCGTAAAGTTTAATGCAACAAGTGATGATCGAATTCGTCCAGCAAAGCAAGCATTACTTTACACCATTATCCGACCACTTATGTTCATTGCTGACATGGCAAATAGCAACATAAACATTGAGCCTTACATGCACCCTTGTCCTCGATTGCCACGCTCTTGTCACATCGTCGTGGCCGCCTTCCGATTTCATTCTTACACATTCTGTCGCAAAGGGCATGAGACGCTCCTCTCGAACTCCTGAACTAGATATGGTATCCATGCTATTAATTGCTGGTGAGTCTGACGAAAGCTGATGCTTAAAGAATGACTGAGGTTACACTGAGCATGACCGACGCACTTGCCCCACTGTATCATGCTTCCCTCTCTATTTCTGAATGGGCCATGGAAGAGCGCCGCCTTCTCGAAAATTACCCAAATACTTGTTATGCAGAAGTGGGTTGCTTACTTGCTAGTCAGCCGAGCTCTTCGTTGATTGCAAACTTATCATTCCAGGCATGTCGTGCAGATAAATCCGTATTGTCCTTGACACAATTTTGAGTGTGAAGCCACCCATTTTCCCAGCTCGGACCCCTCAATCTGTCTGGTCAAGCATTGAAACTGCTTCGAGTCCGACAACAAGAACGACAGGGCCAATGACCAGGATTACGCGTATGCTAGTGCGAAAGGGACATACAGAACGGATGTGCATCATGATCGACGGAGCCAAGAGGCTGCATGAAAGACACTATTGCTACCACCGACCCTTGACTGCTGGTCTTCCCACCTGCCAGCCTTGGCACTTTGATGTTGCTAAAGAGAAGGCATTTTTGCATAGTAACAGTGTGGAAAAGGATGCTTTCTGGAACAATGGCGACTAGGGCCGGATGAAATTCATCGACGCCTCACACAGTACCTGTACGACCTCGAGATGCTTGCAGGTGAGACAAGTTCGTGACGAACACGTGAGATGGATAAACCTGGCGAATTCGGAAGCAGCTGCTGTGTTACATGCTGTGACAACAATAATCAACTCTCCGAGCTGGTTTCCCAACACACGTTGTCCCGGAGTTTTTGATTTGATGTCGCACTGTCACTGACAACCACAAGCGATTGCAGGCCGCCGAATATCCAGCTGCATCGACATGTTCATGCAAGCAGACATAGCTTTTGCCCATGACATCTCCCAGATACTCCATTCCCGATTGGGTTCCTTTCTCACCAGAAATCTCTAACTTTTGAGGGAAATCTCACGAAGCACACCCGGCAAGCAAGCCTTCACCGTATTTTGCTATCATGCTCGCAATATCTGCCTCGCGGTTAATGGATGCAAAACTTGAATATGCTGGATGTCTGAACGTCAGGCATCAACCAGCTGTTAGGCATGAATTTGGGACATGTTCGCGAAAGAAGATATATTACTCCGATGCTTGTCCGCCATACATCCATTGGACGACGAAGCAGATCAAAGCGTCGCCTCGTTATCTGCATGTGGCTTGCAGAGTTGGCGACTTTAATTTCGTACGTGGCTCATTCGGTTCTCCTATCCATGTCCGGCTAAGCGATATCACGAGACTTGTGCCGACGCCAGTAGCGGATGTCCGGCCATGGCACATTTAGTGTTGACACGTCATACCGATCTTTCCTCTTCCCTCTTCTCAACAAGTCGTGCTGAGTTGTCCTCCTCCGTATTTCAAGGAGAAACGATTCGTGTCTGCAATCACTAATGCTGTCGTATCTAATCTCTCTCGGACCCTCATAATATCTGGCAGTCCACTGTAGGGGATGCATTTGCATGCGACGAGTTCTGGCGCCAGCCACCATATTTCGCAAGAGCAGGTTCACGCGAAACGTATTATGCCAAGAACTGCCGAGTGTGCCCTTGCTCGGGCAATTAGCCTTTTTTGTGCTAACTCCAGCCGCGGAAGGAAGGTACGTGACGAGTGGTGTCAGCCACTTATTGCCGAAAAACCTACCACTTACCAACCATTTTGATTTCATGAGATGGTCGATTCAATTTGTTGAGCAGAAGAATGCCTCAACTCAACGATAGTATTGATTGAAGGACATGCTAAGCGACTTGGACCATCAGCACGGGCGTGAAAACAAGTAATGCTTCACAGACTTGCAAGTTGTTCACTCAGCACTCCTGGCGACCTTTGCGCAATAGGATACAGGCTTTCTTGGGATCGATCTGCTACCACCAGTGTAGAACAGCTTTGCACACCTCCTGTTCTTCCGAATGGTGTATAGTAGCAATGAGCAAACGTTTCAGTTGCCACACGTGTCATTGTTCTGAATGTTATTAACAAAGAAATGTTGATCATAGCTTTACTAATGGGCCACACTCTCTGCTTCCTCAGCATAAAAAGGTGCTGTCAAGGCTGTTGCTCGACCATCTTACGCTTGGAATTCTTTTCGTCTACGTATCCGAAGGGAAATGGGGCCCCGACTCCCCTGGGATCGCTCTCTTATGCAACCTCCTGACAGCCTACTCTATTGCTATCTACGATCGTTTCGAAAAAAAGTAATGCTTACAAGAATTAGATATCGCAGTTCTGCGCTTCCAATGTCATTACAGCAGTACCAGCGGGTGATCAACATACTCATCATGCTCTTCGCACGTCTTCCAGGTAAGATGAGGTTAAAATACAAATCGTTAACAGTGAATCTCTTCGATGTCCGTGCTCCACGTTCCTGCTGCAGACGGGACAGTTAGTAATTTGATCGATCTGTGCCGGCCAACGTTTGCAGTATTTGACGTGGTGGATCAACTCTCAAGTGAAGGCTGGGAGGGATACATCAGAGATATTTGGACGGCAGTGCAGCTATCATTGTTACACAATCTCACTCTTTACTCATTCTCAAGCACAAGCTTTTGTTCAACCTCTGCCCGGCGAACAACAGCACTGGCTCTCCTTCGCAAAGTGATTGGAACACCAATTGCTATCTGTACTAAAACAATTCCGGTGCCTCGCAACATGTTCGTTCCCTTCAATACACTTTGGCTCAAGTTCTAGCACAAGTCGCAGGTTGAAGTACGTTTGGACGAAGCATCAAAGGACGGAGAAAAAGTTGACGCTCATACTCCTTATGAGGAGCTTAAAGTCCTTCTGGAGTTGCAACGCAGTGGAGCTGAAGAAGTGCGGAAAGTGCTTCACTGGTTCAGAAGCGAGGACTTGGCATGCATGACAATCGCGCCCTGCACCATGGGTCCAAAACAGCTGAAGGAGCTGGGGTTACCATTGATCTGCGCCTAGGTACATCGCCCAGCTGAGTTGAGCTGACAAGGCGCCTATACTACGCGAATGGATCCCGTTCTTGAGTCCCTGGCGTCGCTGCAGAAAGAACTCAAGGAGCTGGACATTCCCTTGGTTTTCCTAAAGCCTCAGATCGGCATCGGAAAGTGCCTACCATTCTTGAATTCATCAAAGGGGATGAACATCTCACGTTTTCGCCAACTATGAGTATGAGATAGATGAGCTTCGGTGCGACATTCGACTCCTCAATACGACAGAGGAGGCGGAGGGCATCCAAGTTGCTTTGAGACATGATCAAATGGGCGTGGAGCCCGGTACGATGGTGTCAGACAGTGACAATATGATGAAGATTTTCACGCCGTATCACAAGGCGTGGAGCGCCAATGTGGCAGAGGATCCTAGTTTACTCGACACTGTGCCTGTACCATCCAAGAATCCGTTCACGGCTAAGAAGGGTCTTGCCATTATTTTCAATAGCAGCGTGCCTAGCTTGCCGCAGGTCAAGGGGTTTACATTGAATGAAGAATGCAACCAGATCAGGAAATTGTGGCCAGCTGGACACGATGCAGGTGTCCGGCGTATGAAAGATTTCGTTGAGTACGAAATCGAGAACTACGCGACAACTCATTCCAACCCGGCTAAGAGCTCCATTTATCGGATGTCCATCTACTTTGCAGCCAGTGTCGTCTCAATATGAGAAGCTTCGCAGCTTGTCAGGAAGCATAACGATGGCTCGGCCCCTTTATTCGAAAGTGGTGCCAGACTTGACCGACGTCAAGGGAAGGCAGTTTTTGACCTCTATTCCCGCTTGATAAAGGAAGAACTCGAGAAGCTTAGAGCTGTCATGAGTCTTACTTCGATTGCAAGAAACAGAAGTGCAAGCTACCGAAATATTTCAAAGTCATATGACGGATGCTGAGCCCTAGTCGAATGTCGAAGTGAACAGTCAGTTCACAGTGTCCTCTTCACACGGTCAATTCTGCTTGGCACCGTGATTTCTTCTCGCAACCACCACTGAGTCTGGGAATTTGAATGCAGGTCTCACGAAGTTGCAACTTTCGCTTTTCACCGAGCTTGTCGCAGTCGACAATAAATCTCGATACCTTCTTCAATACCAACCTTTTCCCTTATCACGGACAGCGGCAAACCCCCGTTACCTCGAAGAGTCGAGCCGGAGTTGCTTCTTTTCAAGACACAAGCACTCGGTATTATTGTGAACCGCTCGTCTAAAGGGAAAACTTACCACTTGTATGATATGTGCGAGGAAGAAATTGCCGCAAACATGGTACTCAAGCCGGAGCATGACGATTCGTCTCAATGTGCGGCAGCCGTCAAGCGAGAAGACCGTGAGGAGATCATTGCTACATTACATGCGATGTCATTGTATGCCGACTTTCCGGACTTCATGTCTCAGCTGCGGCATAAGCTCAAGGACGTGCCTCCTGCTTCAGGCATTATTGCGCAGAGGCATGAAGTTGAGGTGCTCGCACCGACCGCGACACAATTGCGCATTCGATAAGAAGACGCTGCGCGCTGAGTTGACCGGCGCAAATCAAAGCACGAGGAGTTGCAAGTTGAGCAGGCAACGTCAGGGCAAAGGTTAGAAGACCAGAAAGCGTACGAGAAGGAGCTACGCAGGCAAAAAATGGAGATCGAGCAAAAGTGGGAGGATGCGAACTCCAAAAGGATCCATACGGTGAATGAGAAGAAGGACCTTGCAATGTGCTCTAGCGAGGCCGAGACGGTATGGTATGATGAGCTGCGAAAGCAAGACTAATGGGCGGAAAAGCTCAATGTTGTTGAGCAGAAACTCAAGCAAGCAGAGTTGATGCAAGAGATTGTAGGAGACCGTACGAATCCGGTGGTCAGGAAGGCTCTAGCGAAACTGGGGGCATGGCGAAAAATGAAAATGGTTCAGAATCAGACAACGAGGCGACTGAGCCATCGAGGAAGATCAAAGAAACGATAAAACCCCGAAAGCGAACTAAGAAGCGCACTAACCCGATCGAACCCCACAACAGTAATAACGAAAGCAGTGATGCCGAAGCAGACAGAAACCGCATCAAGCCTCACCGGGGGCCTTGTATACCAACCCACAAGAAAGATCCGAAGTCTCTCAACTGCGACCAATCCTCAGACGATGAATCCGGGTGCCCACCAGCCAGGAAGAGACCTAAGAATAACGGGAACCGCCGTGAGCGCTCAGCCAGCAGCACGCCCAACGCTTCCTCGACCACCAAAGTCTCTCCAGCACGTGAAACGCTCAGCGAGGACGAAGACATCATGAGCGACAATGGGGACGAGCACGGGAGTTTGCGTGAGGTAAAGCCGTGCATGAAGCATCTGAATCGTGAATCTTGCGTATGCGTGGAATGTTGGGACAGGTTGCGCAGCAAGACTAGACGGCGACGTAAGTGACATGACAAGCAAGAACCCGTACGGGCGGATCGTCGATGATCAGGTCTAAGTCCGGATATGCTTGCTTGCTTACCTTAGGATTGACAGTTGATAGAATAGCAAAACTTCTTGACGGCGATGGTTCATTCAGATCTCTGCCTTATCGACTGTAGCTGGGAGGCCGGACACGGTTGAGCAGTAAGGATATCGGTCAAAGTGAAGCATCAGACTAGGTAGACCACTAGGATACGATGATTCTGTGTGTATTCAGGAAACTCTACTATGCGTATGATAGCTCAAAGGAATATCGCAGTGTCAGCTTCCATGATCGCACTGACGCTCATGCTCATGTTCATGCTCATCCTTAACAAGTGTCCCATGATGTCTGACTTCCCACCATCAGTCATCAAGCTCCATCATGTGTGAATAGCCCTCTCAGAATCGGTCCTCATCCACCTCATCCTCAATCGCCGCCCTAGGCAACATGATATCCTCCATGATACCCCTCCTTTTCCTCCCATCCCGACTCCCCTCGCCCTTATCATCCTCCCCAACGACACCCCTCTCCCACTGCGTCCGTCCCCTCAACGCCACCGGACTCCCCACCGCACTCGACCCCTCACTCCCACTGATATAGCTCCCCTCACTCCCATCACTCCCCGTCCTCCCCCTCTTCATCGCACTCTTCTTCATCCGCGGGCTACCCACCAGGCTCGCCGGCGGCGTCACCTCACCAACCTTGATACACACCCAGCAACTAGCATACATATTAACCCTATCAATGCACTTCCCACCCTCCCTCCTGCCCATGCACTTCACAGCCCAGAGTTTCCGCCCCGTCTCCTCGTCTTCCGCCCGCTCGAACAGGTCGATATACCAAGGCCTCAGCGCCGCGCTCCTCAGCAGTACCTTACAGTTGATCTTCAGCACGCGATGGATAGCATCGATTTGGCTCTGCGCTGCATCCGTGCCTTCCGTACTCCGACTCTTGCTTTGACTTCTGCTGCGGTCTCCAGATTTGCTGCTACTACTTTTATTCGCTTTATCGGCGAAACGCACCGATTTGGCAAGGTCGGGAACCTCAAGCCAGTCCATGGAGTCCATGATGATGACGGCGCCGACGCTTCCGCTGCGCATCCGCCTGATGACCTCGAGAAACTCGTCTGTGTGGATTCGCAGCCCGTCAAGCAGTTTTCCG
>Ga0115844_100541_pt1 | contig 10964 bp, 14 predicted proteins | sample InSIn1gowninarea_FD_83858 | JGI IMG/M metagenome (GOLD analysis project Ga0115844, IMG submission 83858) | reverse complement strand
GAATATCTGATTTTGTAAACTTTGTGGGATGGAATCTATCTATCTCTTCCTCTTCTAATTTGTTAATTTCTATTTTATCTGTAAAATCAAGATCTAATGTCATGTTAGTATCTATGTTGCTATTTACAAATTCTTCATCTAAATTTAGAAAATTTGTTATTTGTTGGTCATTAATGAATACTTTCCAGTTTTTTAAGTTGTCAAGGATAGTAGGTATGTGCCTAACCTCAGCAATGTATTGATGGTTAGGTTGAAATGGTAACTTACAAGTGTTGGAAAACATAGCTAAACTATAAGCTTGCATATTGTGTTTTCTTGGGATGACTGCAAGCTTAGTTTCTAAAAAAGTATTTAATATTTCTACAACTATTCCTCTATAAAAACCTAACCTAGGATCTCTAGTCATATATACAACGTCAATTTGTTTTATAACCAACTCAGAATCTCCCATAATATAGAATCTTATGGCTCCTAATCTTTTAACCAATTTGAGGCCTGAAAGAAGTGCTTCGTACTAGGCCATGTTGTTAGTGCATTTGAAGTTTAACATGTAGGCATGACCCTCTGAGTGGTCATTCTCTAAATTGTAAATCCACACTCCTGCTCCTGCACCTAGTTTTTTCACTGACCCATCGAATTCAAGATTCCATAGCATTTCCTGTTCATAACTCTTACTGTCTGGGGGCACAAAATCTTCTTTGACTAAGGTATCTTGATCATCTTTTTTATCTAAAATCTCTTGAATTTGGACAATTTGATTTTCTGCTACAACTGCAATTTCTTTTTGTTTTGAAGTAATGTTGTTTGAACTATCTTCTTGGTTTAGTTCAACATTGTACAAAGTGCAAGAATCAATGTCAGAATGCATGGAATATATAAGAAAGTTTTGAGGCCTCGCTTGACTACTCACTACATATTTCATTAGGGTCTGTTGGTACAGTTTTTTAGGATGTCCAAAGACTAAAATTGTGGCATATGACATGTCAAGTTGTAAAGATCCTTGGAATTTGTTCCCCCATGATCTAGACAACAGCATGCCATATTTAGGTGGTATATCAGCAACAACCATGTCCGTAAGAATGGTCTTAGTAGGGTATTATACTAGGGAAACACACAGGTCCTTTATTAGTCCTGGGCACTTAACTTGACTTGAATCAAATGAAAACAGGTCCTTGTCAAGCCCAGTTATATCCAAGTTCAATTTCTCCATAACAAATTTAGGAATTAGATTGTGTGAAGCCCCAGAGTCTAGCATAGCATTGTGTAGGATTTTGTCGTGGATGTTAAAGCTAACGTAAAAGGGTGGTATCCCTCCTTCCACTAGTTTTCCATTGACATCAAGATCGAAAATTAACTTAGGCTAATCATCAAATAAGTTAACAGATATTTCATTCTCAACGAAGTTTAAAGATTTTCTTATTTGAGATTTGTAAGTTTCATGTTTAATCAGGTCTGTTAAGGGAACTAAGATTTTCAATTTGGCTACCTCTTCCCCCAAATTGAAAGGCAAAGGGGATTTCTCTGTTTGAATGTTTGGAATTTTAAGAACAGGGTTTGGAGTAGTTTTTTCTCCTTTTCAGTGTTTAGAGTCTTTTTTAGTGGATTTTCTAATATAACTTCTAGAGATTGTTCCATTGTTTCCTTGGAGGAAACTGAAGTGGCAGGTTTCTCATTAGAAGGTTGGTCATTGGTTACATCTACAATGGTGGGACTAGGAGGGTTCTGATTTGTTCTAGAGAGGATTTGGAGAGTTTTCATAACTGTAACTGCTTTAATTTTCTTAGGATGATTTGGTACTGCTTTCTTGTTTTGGTCCGAAGCATCAGTGTTCTTTTTTCTCCTCAAATTGTACTATTTATGCACTTTGAAGATATAAGAATCATACCCTTGCTTGTAGTCGAATGATTCTCCAATTTGGGTCTGGAACCACTGAAGCATGTGTAATTCCTTATCATCTTGAGTCAAGAAGATTGTTTCCTCCTAATCTAATCCCATTAAGTTAATTTGTGTGTCTTGTTCAGGGTCTTCTGAATGGGAAGTTTCAATGTAGATTTCTTGACAAGGAGGCCTAATATTCTTCAGGTCCATTTTTTCCAGTGTTCTAATTTTGATTCTTTCTAAAGTTTGAATTTCTCACTGGAGGTGCCTGTTGGTTGTCCCATTGAGGCTTCTTTCAATGTTCTCCATCATATCCATCAATTTTTCAATTCCTTGGCTAGGGCATCCATTTTAAGGTCAAAGGGTGAGGTTTCATCTTTCAAGGGTGCTCTTCGTTTGTTCTTAACCCTAGCACTTTTTGCTATCAAATTTGCTTCTACACTAATTGCTACACTCTGCATATCTTCTAGAGTTGGTGGATTTCTCTCTAAGTTGAAATGCCATATCAGTGTGAAACCTGTATGGAATCTTTATCAAAGCTAAGCCAGGTGGGGGTCTAAGGTCGACTCGTATTGCATTGTATACACTGTTAAATCTAGTACAATAGTCTTGAACTGTTTCATTTGGTCCTCTCCTAATGTTTTCATACTCTAAAATAATTTGAAGAGGGTTCTTTTTCTTTTCCCATCTATTTAAAAAATGCTGGTAAAAAACTTCTAAACTATCTATACTATTGTTTGGCAGAGATCTAAACCATGTTCTCACATCACTAGCTAGAGTTTGGGCAAAAATTCTCATTTGGACATCTCAAATATCAATTTCATGCAATTCCAAATGATCTGTCATCTTTCTTGTACGTTGTTGTGCTGTTTAGGATCCTGTGCCATCAAATAGGTCAATTTTACTATGGTAGTCTTGTGTCATGGCACCTTGTGGAGCAAGCATCACAAGAGGGGCATATCTATTTGAAATGGCTCTAAGTTGGGCAAGATTGAGAACTAGAGTTTGGGTTCCCAAGGGTGGTACAAAGGTTGATTGGGAACTGGGGGTACTAGGCATTTAATGGGTAGTGATAGGTTGATGGGGAGGTGAAGGCATGAATGGAGGTGTGGAATGAACTTCAGAGATGTGAGGGAATAATGGTGAACTAAAAGAAGTTGAAGCTGTGTCAAAAAGTTTAGGGATCTTAATAGTAGTGAGGGATGACTAAGGGGAATCTAGAAGATAAAATAGAAATTAACAAATTAGAAGAGGAAGAGATAGATAGATTCCATCCCACAAAGTTTACAAAATCAGATATTCAAAACCTAAAACAAATTGAAATAGATGAGATAATTGACGAAGACTCTGAAATCATCAATCTCAAAGACAAATTTTTAAACTCTTTTGGAGGATTTGTTTGATTAAAATGATGTCCCCAGAAAGCTGAAAATGGAACCCTTAAAATGAGACATAGAGGAGTGTAACATAGGCTTTGAGGAAGATCCTAAATTGATAAAACTTTCAAAGTCTTTACCTCCTGATGAAAAGGTGAAATACATGGAATTGCTAAAATAATTCCAAGATGTTTTTGTTTCGAATTATGAGGACCTCAAGTCCTATGACACTAGCATAATACAACACACGATTCCCCTAAAAGAAAACCAGAAACCTTTTAGATAGAATCTTAGAAGGATTAATCCTATTTGATTACCTTCTATTGAAAAGGAAATCAAAAGAATGTACGAAGCCAAGATCATAGCACCAATTCGATTCTCTTATTGGGTTTCTAATTTGGTACCCACAAGAAAGAAAACTGGTGAAATTAGACTGTGTTGACATTAGGAATCTCAATAAGGTTTCACTCAAGGATAACTACCCTCTTCCAAAAATCAATCACATATTACAGAGGGTAGTAGGTTCCACTAGAATCTCATTGTTAGATGGGTTTTTTGGTTATAACTAGATTTTAGTCCACCCAGATGATCAGGCAAAAACTGCATTCACCACTCCTTGGAGCACTTTCATGTATGTGAAGATGCCTTTTGGATTAAAGAATGCAAGGGCCACCTTTCAAACAGCTATGGATATAGATTTTTCTAAAGAAATCCATGACTTCCTTGTAATATACTTAGATGATATCACAGTATTCTCTAAATCTGATGAACAACACCTACATCATCTAAAGCAAGTCTTCACCAAGTGTAGGAAGTATGGAATTTCTTTGAATCCTAAAAAATATTTATTTGGATTGGAAGAGGGAAAACTGTTAGGCCACATAATCTCTAAAGATGGTATCCGAATAGATCCTATAAGAATTGAAGCCATCTTACAGATACCACATCCTAGGAGCATCAAGGAACTACAAGCCTTTTTAGGTAAAATAAACTTTCTTAGAAGATTCATTTCTAACTTAGTAGAACTAATTAGATAATTAAATAACATGTTGAAGAAATATTTGACTATTAAATGGAAACTTGAGGACTTTTGAAGACATTAAGCTAGTCTTGACACAAACACCATTTCTAATCAATCCAATGTTTGCTAGGGATTTCATTATATTTTCTTTCGCCTCAAAACACACAATTGTGGCAGCTCTATTGCAGAATAATGATCAAGGTTTTGAACAACCTATTGCCTTTTTTAGCAAATCCCTAAGGGATGCACCTTTAAAGTACAATATAATGGAAAAGCAAGCTTTTTCTCTAGTCAAATCCATCAAAGATTTCAGAGTTTACATCCTATATTCTCATATAATAGCTTATGTTCTCAATGTTCTAGTCAAAGACATCCTTGCACAAGATGGTCCAGATAGGAAGAGAGGGAAATGGATAGCTACTATATTAGAATATGACTTAGAAATTAAACCTACAAAATTGATCAAAGTCCAAGGTTTAGCCAAGATCATGGCTAAATTGAACTGTCAAGCCCTAGACATAAATTTTGTTGTAGAATTGGATAATGAAGAGGAGATGGCAACTCCATAGATCAGCCAGGCCTTTGCTGACTCACCATGGTATGCTGATCTTATATATGTTCGACAAAATTTACAAGCTCCTCCAGAACTATCCAGGACTAAAAGTAGGTTCTTAAAAATGAAATCTTTGAAGTTTTTCATAATTGACAATGCTTTACTTTGGAAAAATCACGAAGGAATCCTTCTCAACTATTTATTAAAAGAAGAATCTGATAAAATGTTACAGGAGTTTCATGCAGGTGACTGTGGGGGGCATATTTACTAGAAAACCACAGCTGACAAGATCTTGAGAGCTGGTTTTTATTGGCCCTCTCTATTTTCTAATGTAAAGAAATTTGTAACCTCACGTCATAAATGTCAGATTTTTGAAGGAAAGAAAAAAACTTTTACCATTACCGTTGAAGCCAATATCTGCTGAAGCACCATTTCAATAGTGGTGTCTTGACTTCATTGGTGAAATCCATCCACCTTCCTCTACCCAGCATAAAAGGATTCTCACTACTACAGATTACTTTACCAAATGGATATAAGCCATACCCTTGAGATAAGCCATTGATACTGTCATAATAAACTTCCTTGAGGCCAACATTCTGTCCAGATTTGGGTTCCCCACCAAAATCATCACTAAAAATGTAGCAGCTTTCAAATCCAAGAGACTGATTGATTTCTGTAACGAATATCATATAACCCTGGGTCACTCCACAACCTACTATCCCTAAGGAAATGGACTAGCAGAGTCTTCCAACAAGAGCTTAGTGAATATTATCAAAAAATTGTTGGAGGATAACAAGAAAACTTGGAACAAGAAGCTAGTAAATGCCTTATGGGCAGATAGACTGACCACACAGAAGTCCATTGGTACAAGTTCTTATCAAATAGTTTATGGAATGGAGGTTGTTTTCCCATCTTCCTTGGGAACACCAGTGATGAAATTACTCCAAGAGGTGCAATTTGAGCGAAATGATATTCAAAGGAGAATCAACTGGACTATTCACTTAGAACAGACTAGGGAAGAAGTGTATATCAGATCCCAAGTTGTGCGGGAAAGGATCAAGAAAGCTGTTGACAAAAGGACTAAGGTAGAAGATTTTTACCTAGGAGATAAAGTTTTGAAATGGGACTCAAGAAGGCTGGATAAAGGTAAACATGGGAAGTTTTACTTCCTATGGAAAGGCCTTTACATCATTTATGATTTTAGGGGCAATAATTCTTTTTTCCTCAGAGAATTGGATGGCATAGAAGTAGAAGGAGGACAAGTTAATGGTCAAATGCTTAAGCACTACAGAGATCCTAGTTACTGATTTCATTAATCACTTTTACATATTCTATTTTTCAAAAAAAATTAATGTTGATTGGATGACAATTTTTGGAGATTAAGCTCGAAGAGAAGGCCCTAAGCTTCAAACGTTTCACTGTCATAAATAGCAATAATGCAGAAGAATGAAAAGGAAAAAGTTGTAGAGTAAGATCAAAGTAATTTAGAAGGCCACTGATCTACTAGTTCCTGACATTTCACAAGGAAATGCCATCCCCAAGTGGAGCCACTATTAGGTTCATATACTAATAGGAGTCATAATTTTTGAAAGGCTAAGATTAAACCTGTAATATGTACATACCTTTGCTTTCTCCAAATGTATTCCATATTCAAAAAATTAAAAAATGTAAATAGGGTATGTCCTAAAAGAAAAATCAAAGGACAAATAGAATAAAAAAGGGTCAAAAAAGATGAAAAATGAACCCCAAGAAAAGAAAAGACCATGAAAGTGTGCAAGTCAAAATTCCACTCTTAGTTACTTTTGATGCAGAATAAATGATTGTGTGTAGCTTGTTAGCTTTGCCACAATCCATGATAGTCAAAATGTTTAAACTTGACTATTTCATGCTTTCAATTTTATGCTTATAGATAGAGAGTACATTCTGACCAAGCAGTGTAACCTTGACAGATAATTAGATTAGATAGAGTTAATAAAAGGAGCTCAACTATTTAATCTAAACCCTTGGATGTAATAAGGTTAGACTTAGTTAGATTACTATTGTAAAAGAAAAAAAATTGTTTTGATAAGGGTTTGCCAACTTAAGTGCACCCTAATAGAGAGAAGTAAAAATGGTAGGATGAGTAGGTGGGTAAGTAGAAAAAAGATTGCAGAATTGTGATGATTGTTAGATAAAAGCATATTGATCACATTCATCATCAAAGTTCTAAGTATGGATGAAAATTAGACATGCATCAAGTCCACAAAGTCAAATTAATTAACTTCCCTCACTCATTACACCTTTCACTTAACTAATTTCCAATAAAAAGCCTTAAGTACTCAAAATCTTAAGTCAAAGGGGCTAAGATCATTTCCCTAACTTCTGGAGGGACCGAACCCTCAACCCAATGACTTATAGTTCCTAAGTACTAAAATTCCCCTCATAAACATTCACCCCTTTCAATTCACTCATATCTCCAAAACAAATCCCTTTTCCTAAGAAAGACATCATTTTCCTAAGGAAAAGTCACTTTCCCCTAACAAACCTCTTTTTCTAAGTATAAAATCTTGCTATCCTAGGAGAAGTGGTCATCCCCCATGAAAGAGACCCCTTTTCTCAAAAAACCCAAAAATACTTTAAGCCTAAGTATAATGTGTTTATGAAAATGGCAAATGAATGAAATACATTACACTTTAGCACTTTTTGATTATCATATTAACTTCTAACCTTTATATGTATTAAAACCCGAAAAAAGCAATAAACCCTTTCCCTGTATAGTTATAAAATAAATCCCTATGTATTAATACCTCACCCACAAAAGGTTTTAAACATAAACTTTATAAAACCCCTACCCTGATAAAAGAATTAATCAACCGATCTGCAGTTAATTAATAATTTAACCTTCTGCCGATGAAAAACGCCCGTGATGCCCTAACCCCAATCTAACTCACCACACTTAATCATGGGTTGGACCCATCCATTACCCTCCGTATGAACTCCCCACCATTATCATCGTGCGATTGGCTCCCTCTTCATCCAATAGTGGTCATACATATCGAGCGGCCTCCATCACCCGAACTTTACCCACCCAGTATGGGCTGTTTTCTTTTGGGCCCTGATGCTACATGGTGCTTGATGAGTGGCATCAGGTGGCCTCCCCCTAAAACCACTCTAGCCACAAAAGCAGTGTGATCAAACATGCTTACCGCCTCCCACTAGATGACAAAAAGTTACATCTCCTACTAAAAGCCAAAGGTACATTTTCACCATGTGCCCACCAACAGTTGACTTTGTGAATAAAACTAAAAAACTCATTATTTTTTGTTTTCTTGTGAAAGAGCACTACAGACCTTCATGCACACAACAAACTACGTTCAACTCCCAACCCACGTCCAACCACCAACCTATAGAAGCCACTGAACTTCCAGTCGACCCTCCAGTTCAAATAGACCTCCTACAACTGTGCACAGTCACCCATCAACTAGTTTAGAGCTGAAATTCCCCAACATTCCAGGTATTTATCCGAATTCACCATAAACCCTGTCTCATTTCTAAACCAATTACTCAATTTCTTAGAATTATTAGGTAATTAAGTGAAATAATTTCCCTGTAACCCCACAACTGCTCTGCATCTAAACCAAATTGTCCTAATTGACTTGAAACCCTTTTTCCCATTCTTAAATCCACAAGAACTAAGAATGGTTGCTCTAGTTGCTATGGATGTCTAACCAGTTTCAACTCTCCATCTGGATTTGGACCATCTCCCTTTGGCGGACAAAGAATTCCAAATCAAGGACACCTTTGTCCATGAATCCCCACTAAAATTATGCTGCTAGTATAGAGATGAATAGCTAAAATATACAGACAAAATAGGTCTTCAGGAGTCTAATTTACCCAAGTACCAATTCCCTCCAATACATATCTTTCTCGAAATTGTCCATTATTGCCATGTAAACTATAGTCCTAGCTAATGAGCAGTGATATCCCCTGACCATACTATACTCTTTACTATCACTGCTAATCCATCAATGAAATGCTGCAGTTGCAACTAGGACAAAATCTGACCCCCATTTCCATTGGAGACCTGCTAGACAAATTCCCCAAGATTACCCCTACCAGACTTGCTAAAATATTCCAAACCTCTATTGTAGAAGAGAAACATATTCCAAAGGATCCTTCCCCATACATGTGGACCATATTTTCTAAATTTGGCCAAGACATCGTGTCAATGATATCAAGTGCCTTAGGCTATACTACTAGTGAGTATATTGATGAAATCATTCTAGTTTTCATGTCCAGCTTCACTCCAGGACAAACCCCTGCCATCATATATGATTTTTCCAAATTCATAGCAGATAAACTGCATGATCAATTCTTAAGAATGAACAATGAAAGAGTATTCAAGTATTCCTCACTTTTGTACGACCTTTTCTTATATTATCAAGCTGATAAATTCCCATTTACTCTTCAAAAACTCTATATCAGAGGCAACCCTAGGTCAGTAGTCTTTTGGACTCCTCTGATCGAAAAAATTGAATCACCGTATCCTACATAGACTTCATAGATATTTTTGTACATCCTGTAGTGACCATGCTACTAAGAAGTCCTCCTCCAAGAATCAGTTCAGATATTAGGAGGATCCTAGAACTTTCAAAACAATGCAAAGTGGGAGATTGGTAGTTGTACCAAAATCACACTGAAATTAGGATCTATAGCTGTGAATTAGTACCATACAAGTTACCCAGATACCTCCAAATAAGGTTATTTGCTCTGGGTACTACAGACAGATAATCAACTCAGATGAAGTACATTTTGTGAAAGATAAAAGGACGGCTCAACTTAGAATCAAAGATCAACTAGGCCCCTTTGTGTGCAATATTCAGGATGTTGGAAGAGAAGCAGAGAAAATCCTTCAAAGAATTAACCTACAACAAAGCTTCATGTGGAGATATGATCCCCTGGACCTTATCTACGATAGAAGACAGAAAAACAAGATGGCTCCCTACATTCACCACCGAATCCCTGATATAGAGAAATATGCAAACACTTTGGAATAGGTGGAGAACACTTTAGTGGACAGGGATAACACTGAAGTTGCAGTTGAAAATGCTCTAGTTGATCTCAAGAAATGACTTGATGAGGGTTCTTTCCTATAGGTGTCAGGAGAATCTCAAGTCCAAGGGGAATCTCAAATACAAGAAGAATCACAGGAACATAGTGAATCAGATATAGAAGAAGATTCCCAGGTGAAAGAAGAGTCAAAACAGCCAGGCCTATCATAGGAATTAAATCAAACAGGTATACCATAGCCCATCATGAGTACTCCCCCTACCTTGCAAACTCCTCTAAATGAGCAAAAAGGCCTCAAAATAAATAGGGAAGAAGCTACAACTTCAGGTAAGGCAACCATACAGACATATACAGAGACTAGCCTTGTCAAAAGGCAAAGGTTAAATCTTGTCTCTGAATAGGAATTCATAGAAGAAATAGTTGGGGCCACTAGTATAGAAAGAGAAAGAAGCAGGCTTGCCACTCCCTCTGGGGGCACACTAGAACCTTCCACATCAAATACTTAGATGTTGGAAAGGCAACAGAGAGTTGAAGTGTCCTCATTTGGGATTCCAATTAATAGGGAACAAGACATCAGAGAAAGGTACAAGGATATCAAGGCCAGAAATGAGAGGCTAAAAGCCTAGACTTATGCACAATACCTAAAGATGGCACCTACAATTCAGACAAGGCTTATGTTAGCCTATGATGTGAAAGAAGGTAAAATGTAGATGACATTTGTGAAATATATCCCAAAAGATCTTCCCCCATATATGTATACCATATTTTCTCAATTTGGCCAAGACATTGTATCAGTGATATCTAGTATTGTAGGCTATACTACCAGTGAATACATAGATGAAATCATCTTAGTCTTCATGCCCATTTTCACTCTAGGACAGCCCCCTACTATCATGTATGATTATGCCAAGTACATAGCTAATAGGATGCATGACCAATTCCTTAGAATGAGTAATGAAATAGTATTCAAGTATTCTTCAGTTTTGTATCATCTCTTTCTATATTACCAAGTTGACAAGTTCCCCTTCACTATCCAAAAGCTTGATACCAAAGGTCATCCTAGGTCAGTGATTTTTTGGACTCCTTT
>Ga0115844_100538_pt1 | contig 10996 bp, 7 predicted proteins | sample InSIn1gowninarea_FD_83858 | JGI IMG/M metagenome (GOLD analysis project Ga0115844, IMG submission 83858) | reverse complement strand
AAAATATTTATATATATATATGTATATATACATATATGCAAATATATATATATAAATATATGTATATATATACATATATATACATATATATATATGTATATATATACATATATGTATATATGCATATATATGTATATATATACATATATATGTATATATATACATATTTATATATATATGTATATATATACATATATATAATCGGATCGAATGTGTATTCATTCGAACTTTGTTTGTTTAAAAATCGGATATTTAATAACCGGATCGGATTTTAAACGAATTTGGATGCAAGGGCATTCGAATTCACTTTAATCGGAATGGATTTGAATCGGATTCAGATGCTTAGCCGGATAGTTGACAGCCCTACCTATTCAGACTGGTGCTACCGAACACGACGTCGCATGAACAAAAAAAAAGAGTAGATTTCAAAAACAAAAACACAAACACTTCCTTACCTCGGGTTGCAATTGAGGTTGCTTTCCCATAGCTTCATTGTCGTCCATGAGCCATCTTTAACATCGTCATCTATGATTCAAAAACCATAGAGAAAGAGGAGAGAAAAATACATCTTTACATAAGGAGAGAAGAGAGAGGAGAGCGATCCATTTCAAACTTGAATGAAAGGAGTGAGGGAGAAGGAGAATGAGGTGAGGAGAGGAGGTGAGGTGTGAAGTTTTTAAAGTTGGGTTGGAGAAGAAAAAGACTATGGTGGAATTAGTAAAAATTGAGGTGTGGGAGATGGAGTTTATGATGGAGAATGTGATGCAAGGGAGACTTTGAGTAAGGGTATTATGGAAAGTACTGGAGGGAGTGAGAAAAACCGAAGTAGACTTAGAAGAGGAGAAAAGTGAGTTGGACTTAGAAGAAACTGTGGTGGCAATAAAAAGTCCCAATATTTATGGTCCTCAATTTTAAAGCTTGGTTCTCTCGAACCCCAGATTTTGTGGGCACAAAATCCATGAGTAAGGCATGTGCATGGACAGGCGTAGGGGTGGACACATCAGTGCCGAAAAGTGATTTACCCTATTTGGGGGCATGCTTACCACTTTTTGGAGCTGATGTGTTGGCCCCCTGGCTTTGCGCACAAAATCTGAGGGGAGTTCACAACTCATAAAACCTCATGAATAAGACTTATCTTAGAATTAGCCTAAGGAATGATTGACTTAGGGGGCCAACATATCAGTACCAAGAAGTGTGAATCACTTTTTTCAACACTGATGTGTCGGCCCCTCATGTAAGTCCTACTCTAATTTAACTTTGGGAGTCCTACAAGATCCTGCCTCTACAAAGCTAAGCAAAAGTATGTGTACATGGTCATACACTACAGGCGCACGTTAGTGACAAATACACTAATAGGGTCCAGAATCCAGACTCCATTAAAGCCTCCGATCAAACCGCGAGGTGAAGAAGAGAAAAAAAAAAAAAAAAAATGGCAGTCTCAGGAAAACCCTCTCTTCTCTCTTACTTCCTTCTCTCCATCATCCTCTGCTCTTCCTTCTCTATCTTCAAAGCTTCTTCCGAGTCCGATTCCGACCGAGTAGCCGAGCTCCTGGTTCTCCAATCCCGATCGAAATCCGGCGTCATCCATCTTGACGACCATGGCCTCAATCGCTTCATCACCTCCGCAAAATCCAGATCTTACTCAATCGTCATCTTCTTCGACGCAGCTCATCTCCACGACAAGCACGAGCTTCACCTCCAAGATCTCCGCGCCGAGTTCGACCTCGTCGCCTCCGCTTTCATCGCCAACAACAAGGATTCCCCCGATCGATCGAAGCTCTTCTTCTGCGACATCGAATTCAAGGAATCCCAATCAACTTTTTCCCTCTTTGGCGTCAATACCCTCCCTCACATCCGCCATGTCGGCCCTAAGATCCAAAACCTCAAGGATTCAGATCCGATGGACCAGAACGACTTCGCAAAGATGGCGGATTCCATGGCTGAGTTCGTCGAGTCGAAGACGAGGCTAACTGTTGGACCCATCGAACGGCCTCCGATGATTTCCAGGAAGCAATTAGGTTTATTGGCTGCGATGATGGTGATTTTGGCTCCGTTTCTCGTGAAGAGGGTTCTGGCTGGGGATACCCTTTTACAGGATTCCAAGTTGTGGTTGGCGCTTTCTGTTTTCGTTTACTTCTTCAGTGTTTCGGGTGCGATGCATAATATAATTCGGAAGATGCCCATGTTTTTGGCCGATCGGAACGATCCGTCGAAGATCATTTTCTTCTATCAAGGCTCGGGAATGCAGCTTGGAGCGGAGGGGTTCGTCGTCGGGTTCTTGTATACGGTCGTGGGATTATTGTTGGCATTCGTGACACATTTTCTTGTTCGTGTGCGCAGCGTGACTGTGCAGAGGGTGTTTATGATTATTGCACTTTTGGCTTCGTTTTGGGCTGTTAAGAAGGTTATTTATTTGGATAATTGGAAGACAGGATATGGAGTTCATGCATTCTGGCCTTCAAGTTGGAGATGAGATAGAAGAGCATGTATTTTTCGCTTAAGGTGAGGGTTTTGTGTTACTAGTAATTTTAGCCCATTATGAGCTTTTGGTTTTGCAATGTACTTTTTTTTAGTGGTTTTAACTCAGTATAAAGAAAGTTTTAGTTTGCTTATCTCTGTGGTAAATTCTTCAGTTTTTTTGCTTGAAACATGAATGCTGGGAATGTTTAGAATTCTGAATACATTGCTTTCATTTATAAATTTAATGTCTTTATATGGTTTGAGATTGCAAAGCTATATTGTTAGAGTTGTTTGGATGTTAATATGCTATTTGATTGTTATTCTCTTTGGGATTTGTAAGCTCTATTACTAGTTCATTTTTTAATTCTCTGCACGGTTGCAACTGAGGACGAGTAACTGCGAATGAAGGAAAAGTAAGAACTAAATCGAAATTGCAAAAGTGCAGCACAAGTCAACAATGACCAAACTTTCTTTCATTTGTATATTGACATAACAAAGATGGTTAAATAGGAGACATGTGTAATGGAACAGGACAGTTTATTTAGGCACAGTGACTTGCAGCGGTGTCAGACATGGATGTAAAGTGACCAGTAACCAACATATGTCTGTACAATCTTCTATATTTGAAAACATATCTTGAGTTGAGTTAATTTAGTTCATTAAAATTGCATATAGTAAGACTGTTTTTGAATAAGCTGAAAATGTTAAAATTAATTTAAAATAGCATAAAACAAGATATAGTTTTCAGAGACGGAGGGTCCTTGTGAATTAACTACATCAACTGTCATGGAGCAACAATATAAGGGTGGAGGAAGATAAATTGAAAGATCAAAATTATGAAATTGTAAAAACTGAGTTATGGATATAATGGAAATCCTCATTTAGTTTATTAATTAATTGCATGTGATTTTAAATAGACAATTAAGTTCAAGGCCACCATCAGTACAGAACTTTCTCGAGCTGCTAATAGTAACATACATATGTGTTAAAAAATTGTTTCTTAGTGGAATGTGATTTCTTTCTTAATCAAGTAAATCACTCCACCATGCCCAAGGCTTGCATGGATCAGGATTCCTGCTTTGATCAAAATCAAGCTCACAGGATTTGACCTGGGGATGATGTCCTAATAATTTCTCAAGTACAGTGGTTTGATAGGTAATCATTTTTTTAATGGATAATGGGATGAACATTTTTCGTAAATCAATATATATCTATATATATATATATATATATATATATATATATATATATATATATATATATATATATATATATATATATATATATATATATATATATATATATATAAATCCTGCATTGATATCACCATAACTGTCATCATGTTATTTGTCGATGTCTACTTTTTTACCAGCTCTCTTCAGAACCAGCCTCCTATATGTCTTGAACATTTTGAATTTGCATCTTAGTTGGTTTCTGGACTAATCTTGTGTCTATGTTCCCATTATAATAGCATTTGACTCTGGGTTCTTGATTTCTCTAGGTTTTGACATATCCAGACACATATTACTCCTTGTAATCAAATATTAGTTACTACCTAATTGTGTGGAAAAGATACAACACATCTTCATGTAAACAATTGTTCATGCATGCTTCTTAAACAGATGGTGGGTCTTTTATATTTGAACAAAGAAATGCGTTGTCTTGTAAACCATAGTATGAATTTTCTGCCATTCGTTGATCTAGAAGCAGCGTAAAAATTCTCTTCCTTTCAATTCTTATCCTAGTTGTGCGATGGAATGTTTTGATGTCCATGATACACGGCCAAAACGATTAGAGGTATCAACCGCATTGCTTTTTCTTTCCCCATGATCAAGGAACTGGTTGGGAAGGGTTCCTTCCCCTATTGACATGGCTTTAGTAAAAGAGAAGATAGAAATAGAAGGGAGAGAGAGAGAGAGAGAGAGAGGAGAACTGTCATACCTGTTGGGAGAAGACACCAAGGTCAAAAGGCACCACACCCTTTTGCTGGAGACTCCATTGAAGAACCATTTTTGACCAATTACTCAGCCATCACATGGCAGTTTTATTGAGTGATATGTATCATCTGTTAATACATATATTAATAGTATATCATTCTTCATTCATTTCAGGCGTCTCCGAAATCCTTCCAACAAGAATGCCCTTTTCTAAATTTAGCCTACAAATATGTTTGACCCAACATCAATGTGTTTTTCCTTGAAACTAAGTACATTGATTGGTCTACGAAAAACATGCATTGAAGGTCTTGAATAGTCATCTTTGTATAATGTGTAATGAGATGTAAGTTGTCCTCACTGTTTTTGCCGTAACTTGAATCATGTCCAAGTGGAGATATGATGGACTGTTCTGTGTCTATGATTCAAGGGGAGTGTTTGCTGTTATCTAACCGCATGGCATCCTTTTCCCCCATAATCAAGGAACCTTTTAGGAAGGGTTATTTCCCCAGCTGACTTGACTCTAGCTAGTAAAAGAGGGGAGAGAGAGAGAGAGAGAGAGGAAAACTCGTACATATTGGGAGAAGACACCAAGGTCAAAAGGCACCACACCCTTTTTCTGGAGACTACATTGAAGAGACACATGAAGGTCTATAAAGGAGGTATGCTTTCATCCTTTTCATTCATTCAAAACATCCTCCAAAAGTCTCTTCTTCATCAAGTTCTTAGACGTGTTACTCTCTCTCTCTCTCTCTCTCAACAATATATATCACTGGGCACATCGGTTGGTGATTACCAGAGTCCAACTACCACACACTAAAGTGAATTAACTCAATAAAGTAGTAAATAAACTTTAAAATCTATACTATGCTTGTAGCAACTAATCATTACATATAAATCAATATCCAAACCGCTTTGTTATTAGTATGACTAGACACACCTTAGATTTTACTTTACATAAGATTTTTTGTAGTTAATTAGATATCTTTGAGTTAGACTATAAAAGATCTTGTATAAAAACCACCCGATTTAAATCATTTTTATTTGATTGAAATAAATTAATATAAATAATAAAATCAATACTAAATCTCATAAAATATTTATTCAATGTCAATAACATAAGATTTACATTAAATAAAATTAAATATAACCTTTTTGACAGCTTCCCAATTAATTCCTCAGAAGCTTACCCAATCACTTCATCATACTTTGCAAATACTGAAAATGTGTTTTTCAGTACTTGGAGAAGTGGAATTGAAATAATTTTTCAAATGAGCTTCTCAATTAGTGAGCTTCCCACCTTATCTCATCATGTACTTGATAAACTTATGAATTAATTAAGGATTTTACAAGAAAATATGTACACTAACCATTGCCTCTCTAGGAAAGTTGAAGGTGATATCATTGCTCCAAGGGAGAGGCATGGGTTCAAAGATTCACAGGCAACATTCCGTAGGTGATTGTGTTGATGTTTGCCAGTCCTGCACTGAGGGATTGCCTATGATATAAGCAGTGGCCCAAAAAAAAAAAAAAAAGGCTCAGGCCAAAATAACAATAAAATAAATGCACTACAATAGATATCATGCATAATTACCAAAAAAGAAAATGTATGAATAAAAATTTTACATTATTAAGCCTAAAAAAGTCAGTTCATCTTGTAAATCGTAATTCCCTCATTAAGTGACAATGCAGTTTTTTAGGGGTACGTGTGCATCACACACTGTCTAATGAGCAGGGGAAAATTGTGATTAATGTGATCTTGTTGACGTGGGATGAAGCATGAAAGAAATCCTCTCCTTTGTGCAAGATTTCTTGTGATCAGAAGAAGTGCTTGACTGCCCAAAAAAGTAAAAAATCACCATCCATCACTTTTTGGGGGGTACGTGTATGCCTCTCCATTGTAGATCAGGTCTATTTATATGCATTACACATTTATGTGTTTTGGGATATATGTTATGGGTGTAGAGCACCGGTTTGTAAACTCATTTATTTTTCACTGGGTACTTGCATACCTTCTGCTGTGTGTCTTTGTTGGTAGAGTAAGGATGGATGGTTTTTCTTTTGTTATATATTGATCATAATCTTCCTTAGGTCACGGATGCTGTCGACTATGTTGTCAAGGCTGGGAAGACTGCACTTCAGAAGGCAAAGAGATTACTAATGAAATCTCCAAAAAATTTGTGCCATGCCATTTCTCATTCTTCTAATAACAGCAGCTTCTGTAATCATGGGTGTGATCAAACCTTGGAAAAGAGACAAGGGTGCTTAAAATCCACCCTTTTTCGTCATCGTTTCAGATTAATCAATGGATTAGTGGTGTGTTCCATGTGCTGAGGATTAGCAGCTCCTCTTCAAATGTTTTTCCTGCCTTGTAAACACATTTTGATATTTTGTGACCTTTGTTATCGATTGCAATCAATTCATTTGGATCTTTTTTCTTTTTTTCTTTTTTTTTTCCTCTGGCTTTGTCTGTTTGCAAAGATTTTGACAGAAACTGGAAGAAAGTGTGAGAAAATAAAAATTCTCTTCATAAAAAGTTATGTTTCACAATTGGAAAAGGATCTCCTACACCCAATTTTTCTGTTCCTTCATGTCCTCTCAGACAAATGTAGGAGATCCTTTTCTAATTGTGAAACATAACTTTTTTCAAAATAAAAAAATAAAAAAATATATATATATATATTCTCACATTTTCTATCAAAATCTTTGCAAACAGACGTAGCCAGATTTAATTTAAGTTGAAGGCTTGGATTGATCAAACATTTTATTGAAGGGTTTAAAGCTGGTCTGTTTTATTTCTAAGACCAGACGTGGAAGTGTGTACATGTATAGATAAAAATCTCTTCTTTAGACAGTGAAGAAGTAATGTTGTCAATTGGATCAGACTGGCCCGAAGCTTGACATGTCCGGTCCAAAAATAGTTGGGTTGGGCGAATTTAATTTTGGGATTTTGGCCCCAAGTTTTAGGCCCAGAGTTTTATTAGGACCAAGTGTAGGCAGGCTCAACTTGGTCCAACCAAACTTGTTAACAAATAATAATTTTATTTATATGCTGATTAGGTCTATAATTTTTTTATTCTTTTTAGATCCATATATTTATTAACAAATTTACCGTCATCAAGTAGTTCAAGTGTCGACTGTTTAAAAAAGCTCATATAATAAGCATTTAGTGGTAATTATAGGTCCAAAATCAGTCAAAAAATTTAGAAAATAGTTTTAATTTGGACAGCCTGAACTGGGTTTGAAGCCCTGTTTTAGAACAGGCGAACGGGCTAAATTTGGGCTGACTACCTCTGGTCAAGTTGGGCTTGGGCAAAACATTTTGGGTTGACCTTGACCTGGCCCAGCCCAGCCTGATTGACAGCCCTATTCAAATAAGAGGAAGGATAGTGTCCACTTCCCTTAAAAGCACTAACCTCCGCTGGTGTCAAGGAGGCACACACATCAGTGGTAAAAAGTGATTTACACTTTTTGGGGGGTGCTTATCACCTTTTGGTGCTGATGTGTCTGCCCCCTGATGCCCAGTGGAGGTTAGCAGTTCTTAAGGGAGGCCAACACAATCCTTTGTGCCATGTTTCAGTCTATTAATTGGATAATTGACAAGGATTTCAACAGCCGGAAATATGCCTGGGGATGTATGTTCCCAAAAAGTGATGCCTCAACAGACCATTGCATTGATTTAGCAAAACAAGAAGAAAAAAGGCCATTGTATTAACTTTAACTTTATCCTCCCTGTTATGATAATATTGTTGTTTTTTGCATTACAACTTCGAATTTTTCCATCATTGAACCGAATGCTTTTTGGCACATTTAGCCTTCACGGCTTAAGGTATGAAGCATGTGGATGACACTGCAACAAAGAATTTTTATTTTGTTTGAAAGATGAGTTGAGAAGAACAAAGAACTTGGAACATTTTTTCCATTTAAAATTAAAGGAATGTGAACTGCACTATTCACTAGGATGCATTCATTGTGAGCTTTCCACATACTCAAGCACAACGCAAAGCGCGCTAGGGACCAAAATATTTCTTAATGAATACTGAGGGTCTCTTTTGGGATCCCTTGCCAAAAATTTACCAAGTCCAGGAGGCATGACCCAAACCAAACTAATCTGCTGACGAAAGAACTCCACAAGCTGTGGCCATGTGACAATGGATTTTCTGCTATGAGAATCTTCTCCGGATCCACTGTGAGAATCTTCTCCTGAATTGCCACCCAGAGAGAAAACAACTCTAGCTGGGGCCTAGGATCTGTATTCTCTACCCAAAAAAAAAAACCGATGGAGCAGTTAGCTGGGTTTTCTGGGGCAAATGGTAGAGAAGACCTTCTCCTTGAAATACCATTCCAGTCTGCAGTCCTCTCCTATCCCTAGTGTTTTTCCAGCTTCCAAATGAGCCAGAAGATTCGTCACATACTCAATTTCCCACTCATTTATGTTCTTCCTGAATTTGGGACCCCAACACATCTGGCCATCCTAGGCTCCATGCAGTCTCAAAACCGTCACAACTCGATTTTCTGCTATGGAAAACAAACCTGGGAGACACATCCGCACACCACCAGTTGGACCAAAAACACACCTCAGAACTGCCCCACCTTGAAAGAAGTGTTTGGAAGAAAGTCACCATAAATTCTAGTTATTCCTTTCAAACTAATGATCCGAAACTCCGCCCCACAATGTTCTATCTATGATCTCTGACTGCAACCATACTTTGCTGTAATGATTTGCCTCCATAGATGACCCAGCTCCTCACAAAATCCCCACAACCATTTCACCAACAAGGCTTTATTCATGACCTGGATAGGACGGATACCCAAACCGCCATTGTCCTGATGGTAACAAATGTTATTCCACTACACTAGATGATACTCTGGCTCTCCAAAACTATTGTCCCACAGGAAGTTTCTTTGTATCTTCTCAATTCTCATAGCCATCAACGCTGGCACAGTAAAAAGGGATTAAAAATAGGTCAGGATGCTCAAGAGGACACTCTTCGTCAGCGTAAGCTGGCCCCTTTTTGATAAGTATTTTCCCTTCCAGCTTAAAAATCCCCTTTCTAACCTTTCCACAATCAGTTCCCAAATTGTTTTTGAATGGAAAGTAGCCTCAAGAGGAAGATCCAAGAAGGACAAGGGAAGATGCTCCACCAAACACCCTAATATATCTACCAATATGTCCACATTAGTGACCTTAATCAGCTAGAGTTAAACTTTTTTGAAGATTTATCTTTAAGCCCAATAATGCTTCAAACAAGAGCAAGATACATCTCTAAGAGTCTTCATCTCTCCTCCTCCAGCTTTGCAGAAGAAGATAGAATCATCAGAAAAAGATCAGCTTTTTGGAGGGCCCATTTGCACTAACTTTGAAATCTTCTAATAAGCCCTGTTAATAGCTTTTTCCACTAAGCTTCTCAAAGATCCGTGACTGTGAGGAAGAGGAATGGAGAGAGTGGGTTCCCTTCTTTCAAACCCTTACTGCTGCAGAAAAAACCAACCGAAGAGCCATTTATTAGAATTGAGAAGGAGGCCGTGGAAATACAAATCCTGACCCATGAATCATGATTGCCATTTCTTACCAAACCTGAACTTCTGAAGAATGTAGTCCAAGAACTACCAATTGATATGATCATGTTTTTTCCATGTTGACACAGCAAACCACCCCTGCCACTCAAAATATGTGCTTGGAATCTATAAATTCATTTGCAATCAAGGATCCATCTATACATTCAACATTCATTCACAAGAATTATTTACGTAAATCCGGATATCAGACGTTTGTATGTTGCTTCATCAGGTTTAAGCCTCAACTTCAACATTTCATCATGAATCTTCATGGCTTTTCTCAGCTCTTTCTCATGACAAAGCCCACTGATCATAATTGAAAAGCTTGCACTGTTCACCACGTTTCGTGTTTTCATATAATCAAACAGCCTGATTGCTACTTCAATCCTCCTTTCAACAAAAAGCCCACCAATAAGTACATTGTAAGTTGTCACATCCAGACTTCTTCCCAATCTTTCTATCTTATCATGCAAAGCCACAGCTGAATCAATCTGTTTGTTAAAACAGTAATGCTCTACCAGCGCACAACAACAAAAGGAATCTGGCAAGAGCCCCTTCTCCAAAATTATACTCAACAAACCCTCTGCTTCCTTCCATCTGCCTTTGTTACATTGAGAAGCTATAATCTTGGACAAATTTGCAGCACATGGAGTAAATCCCCTTTCAATCACATCTTTTAACAATCTAAATACTTCTTCTGATGGCTCTTCCTTGCAAATTACATCTGTGAGTGCATAAATACTACTACGATTCACTGTAATACCCCTCTCAGAGATCATATCATAAATCCTCATGGCATCCTGTACTCTTCCTTCCTTAGAAAATGCCCTTAGCATAGACCCATATGAAGCATCTTGCAATCTGATATTCTCATCCCTAGCTTTCTCAAAGAACATTTTAGCTGCATAAGCCTTCCCCAGTGTGCAAAACTTCTGAAATGTTTGATCAATCCAAGCCTTCAACTTAAATTAAATCTGGCTACGTCTGTTTGCAAAGATTTTGATAGAAAATGTGAGAATATATATATATATATTTTTTTATTT
>Ga0115844_100489_pt1 | contig 11013 bp, 10 predicted proteins | sample InSIn1gowninarea_FD_83858 | JGI IMG/M metagenome (GOLD analysis project Ga0115844, IMG submission 83858) | reverse complement strand
AGAAGTTCGCTATACTGAACTAGTATGTAATCAAGTCACTGTGGGAGATTTGGCATAACTATTCCTTGGAGAATCCAACCTTCATCAGACATGCGTGGTTAGAAAGAGGACTCAGAAGGATACTACAACATGAGATTTCAGATATTTGAGATCCACAGTTGTAGACATACAACAGATTCAATATCGAACTCCTACAAAGTGAAAAAAGGTGTGTAGTTTTTTTTTAAATTTTGCATAAGATTGGATTTGAAAAATTAGTTTGAAGGAATTCAATAATAAAATATTGAATAATTATTAGCATTAATTAATGCCCCAAAGAAAGAAAATGGAAAAACCTAATAAGCAACTTGAAATCTCTAGCATGGCTCATGAAGAAGAGAAAGAAATGCAAGATGATATATCAAAATTACAAGACCAAGTATAACAAATTTCACTCTCACTAAAGGTAAATGAAGCCAAGATGAATGGCATCGAAGCTAATATGAATGAAATGCAAGTTAATATGGATGGAGTGGAAGCTAAAATGAATGGCATGACCACTAAGATGAATGGCATGGACGATAAGATGGAAGACTTGAAGATAAATTTGAATAAGCTGCTACAAGAAATGGTCACTAATGGTGAAAAGGTAGTAAAGGAAGCTCATGATGAGAACAAAGAAATGTTAATCATGATTTCATAAACTCTAATGTTGGATTGAAGACCCACCATATTACAAAAATTTATATGAGGAAGTTTGATGGCAAGGATCCCAGAACGTGGATACTATAGATGGAGCAATTTTTCAGTCTCCATAATGTGAAAAATCCACAAAAGGTATGTATTGCAACTTTATATTTGGAACCAAATCAATTTGAATGGTATCGATGGATTTTCTCTCAAAAACAAATTGTCACTTGGGAAATTTTTACAGAAGAAATGATAGCACATTATGACGATACCAAAAGCAACACATTTTCTAGCCAATTGATAAATCTCAAACAAAAGGGTTCAATGATGAAGCACATTGAGTACTTCCAAAAATTGAACATAAGGGTAAAATATATTCCAGGGGAGCATGGGATTGATGTGTTCATAGGGACTTTAAAGGGTAATATCCAACATGCGGTTCACCTTTTGGAATCTGATTCATTGGAGAAGGTATTCAGGTTAGCATGAAAAATGGAGAGAAAAATTATCTAGGAAGTCTACCACTCACAAATATAAAGATGGAAGTGTTGTTGCCCTTATCCTTCCATAACCTACAAGGTTGACACCACAAAAATTGGAAGAAGAAAGAGCAAAAGGGCTTTGTTACAGTTGTGATAGCAAATACACTAAAGCTCATAAGTGTGTTGAGAAGAAATTATTCTTCATGGATTGTGAAGAGGAGGATGAAAAGGAACAAGAAATGTCAAAAGAAGAGGATATACTCCAAGAAGAAACCCTAGCTAAAGAGGAAATGAATCTGACTATATCTTGTAATGCATTGTTGGAATTACCACTCCTCAAACTATCAAGATTGAAGGACATATCAAGAAGAAAAAGGAAATAGTGTTGATTGATTCGAGAAGTAACCATAATTTTATTCTTTTTAAGATAGCAAAGGAATTGAATTTCTTCCTATATCCAGCACCAGAGTGTTAAGTGATGGTTGCAAGTGGAGGAACCATAAATTGCTCGAGAAAGTGACATAATATCAAGCTATCCATGGGATAATATGTATTGAATAGCCCAATTCTTTCCATTCCAATGGGTGGTGCTGATGTTGTACTAGGAGTCCAATGGCTACAATCCTTGGGTACAATAGCTTTTAATTTTCAATAACATTTCATGAAGTTTTGTGTGAAAGGAGAGGAAGTTGAATTAAGTGGTATTTCAGAGAAACTAGGAAATATAATCATCTCTTACACTATGACAAAGCTTCTAAAGAAGGAACAACATGGTGTAATTACACAATTATGTTCACTAGAGGTTCCCAGATCAAAATCATCTATTTCTCCAGATCTCCAAAAATTCTTGGACAATCATTCCAAGGTATTTAAGACTCCCAAAGGTCTCCCACTATTCGTAATCATGATCATGCTATTCATTTGATTCCAAGAAGTGTTCCTCCAAACATCGGGCTATATAGATATCCCTGTGCCCGAAAGAGTGAAATTGAATGTATGGTTCTAGAAATGCTAGAGGCTGGTATAATTCAACATAGTCAAAGTTATTTCTCTACTCCAGTAGTGTTGGTGCACAAGAAGGATGGATCATGCCGCATGTGTCCGGATTATAGGGAGTTCAACAAGCTCACTATTAAAGATAAATTCCCCATTCCTGTCATTGATGAATTATTGGATGAATTGCATGGATAAATTTGCTTCACCAAGTTGGATCTTCGTACAGGATATCATCAAATCGGAATGAAGACTAAAGATATTTCAAAAACAACATTTAGAACTCATGAGGGTCATTATGAATTTTTGGTCATGCCTTTTTCCCTTTGCAATGCACCTTCTACATTTCAAGGTTTGATGAATTCCATTTTCAAATCCTTCCTTAGAAAATTTTTGTTTGTATTTTTTGATTATCTACTAATCCACAACAGTTTTTGGAAGGATCATGTTGAACATATTGAAAGGGTTCTCAAACTATTGGAGGAGAAACATTTATATGAAAAAAGGTCCAAATGTTTCTTTGGAGTATAAGAGGTGGAATATCTGGGTGATATTGTATCCCATGAAGGTGTTAAGGTAGACCCTAGCAAAATTAAATCCATTAAGGAATGGAAAATCACCACATCCATAAAGCACCTACGAGGATTTTTGGGGTTGATAGGGTATTATCACAAGTTTGTTAAGAATCATGGGAGAATAGCAACACCTCTAACAACATTATTGAAGAAAGATTCATTTTCATGGACTCCAGAAGCAACAAAGGCCTTCTAACATCTTAAAGAGGAAATGTGCCAAGCACTGGTCTTAGCTACGTCGAACTTCACAAAAACCTTTATTGTGGAATGTGATTCTTCAGGAAATGGAATTGGTGTTGTTTAAAGAAAGATGAAAGACCTATTACTTTCAAAACTCATCCAATCAAGGGAAAATATTTACACAAAGCTATTTATGAGAATAAAATTTTGGAAACACTAAATACACTTAAGAAATGGTGACCCTACCTAATGGGAAGATAGTTCAAGGTAAAAAAGGATCATGATAGTCTTAAATCCATTTTAGAACAAAGATTATCCTCTAAAGAGAAACAAAAACAGGTCACAAAGATGTTTGGTTATGACTTTGAAATCATATATAAAAAAAGGAAGCAAAATGTTGTGGCAGATGCACTCCCAAGAAAGGATGAGGATGTGGAAGCATTGGTGTGCACCATTTTTATTATCCAACCAGATTGGATAAACGAAGCAAGGGAGGAATGGAAGAATGAGGAAGAATTGTGGGCGCTCATTCAAAAGTTACAATAAGATACGAATACATCTGATACATTTAGCTGGAAAAATGATTCATTATGGTACAAAGATCATTTATACCTATGTAGGAATTCACAAATCAAACAAAAGATTCTTATGGAATTGCACACTTCTCTTTTAGGAGGGCACTCAGGATTTTTAAAAGCTTACCACAGTGTTAAGAAGGAATTTTTTTGGGATGGCCTTAAATTAGATATTCAAAAGTTTGTGGCGGAATGTTTGGTTTTCCAACAAAATAAAGTTGAAACAATTAAGACCCTAAGTCTATTACAACCTTTATCCATTCCAATACAACATTGGGAGGAGGTTTCAATGGATTTTATCACAGGTTTACCCAAGTCCAAAGGAAAGAGTGTCATCATGGTGGTAGTTGACAAAATTACCAATTATGCACACTTTTGTGCATTATCACATCCATTTAAATCTAGTACAATTTCTATTGAATTTATGGAAATAATTCAATAGCTACATGGAAACCCAAACATTATTGTAAGCAACAGAGATCTCATTTTCACTGGAAATTTTTGGACATAATTATTTTCTTGTCTCAGTACTCAGTTATCTCATAGCTCATCTTATCATCCTCAATTTGATGGGAAAACTAAGATAATAAACAAATGTTTGGAAGGATATCTTCATTGCTTTGTATCTAATAAACAGACACAATGGGTCAAATGGTTGCCTCTCACTGAATGGTGGTATAACACTTCCTTCCATACTACAGCAAAAATGACCCCATTTATGGCACTTTATTGATATCATCCACCATCCATCACATCATATTTAAGAGAAAATTCTAAGGTTGAAGTAGTGAAACATCACATTGATCATCAACAACAAGTTCTCCAACTCTTAAAGGATAACCTCGCGTTGGCACAGAATAGAATGAAACCACAGGAAGAACAACATCGCAGCGAAAGAAGTTTTGATGCAGGTGACTGGGTATTCCTACGGCTACAACCATATAAAAAAATGTCCCTCAAGTAAGCTAAGAAGGATAATAAATTATCACCAAAGTATTTGGTCCATACAAGGTGTTTCAAAATATTAGTACTACGACATACAAATTGGAGCTTCCTGCAGATTCTTGAGTGCACCCAGTTTTCCATGTTTCATGTTTACAAAAGGTTATAGGTGACAAGATCCCAGTTCAAATAATATTGTTAGAACTTGACGAGGAAGGAAAAATCATATTGGAACAGTAAGCAGTCAAAGAAACAAGAACTAGACAGCTATGAAATCGATCAATTTTGGAGTATCTCATCAAGTGGAAGAACTTATCCGTTCAATATTACACATGGGAGGATCATAATTCTATACATAAGCATCCAAAAATACTCAAGCATTGAAGAAAATGATTTTCGAAATGAGAGGGGCATGTTAGGTCCCTATAATACTAGTGATTCCCCCATTACTATTTTCATTGTATCCCTTATTGTTATTATTGTTCCCCTATTGCTCCCATATTATTATTAGTATGCCCCATATAAACCCACGATTGTTATTTTTGTGCCCTTATGTTATTACTGTTATGTTGGTTTGATTATATTATGACCCCTTAGACTCCTATATATAGAAGAGAGGATTAGCCATTTGTATCATCCAAGGATTGTTCATTTGTGTAATGTAAAGGAGGATGCCCCCTCGAAAATGTTGAATTCTAAGGCGTTGATCTATCTTTTCTATCTTTTTTGAGCTGGTTTCATAACAAATCCTGAGGAAAATCTGTTGGTTTGGAGCTTGTTGGAGGAGGCCAAAAATTCTTCATAGATGGGATGCTATCAGAGGAATAGGTAGGATGTTTTCAAAAGGAATCCTATATTGTACCGTATGTGGTCACTGAAATTCTTGAGTTGGTTGGCCAGTGGAATTCTGTACTATACCTGGTATGGTCTCTGCCAAGTAACTATCTGGATGAAAAAATGACTCGATCTGGTTGTGGAAACTAGTTCCCATTGGTTGGGAGGAGCATTCTTTAGCCTATTGTGGTTCTCGTAGCTAAACAAATTAACTTATCATCTATGTGTTATGTTAAAAACAAATTTAATATATAATTGTGTAAACATTTTATGTACATTTTTTAGCTAAAATGAGCCTAGTGCTCAAAAAGGAATTATTGGGAGTGTAATTTTGTTTTATTAATAATATTTTGAATGTCTTAGCAGGGGCTAGGACAGTATGCACTTGGTGCATTTATTGGTTATTTTGATGATGAGAGAGTGTTAGTTTCTCTATGGGTACTTTTAGAAGTACTGTGGATGTCTTTAGTGGGAGCTAAGACAGTGTGCACGTGGTGTAAAGATTTATCAGTTTGATGATTAGAGTGTTAGTTCTCTCTAAGTACTTGTAAAAGTACCATGAATTAAATATCACCTGTCATTACATAATTTATTGATAGATAAAAATATTTCATTTGATTAAAAATTTTGTGACTAATGTGATTGAATTTGTTAATCATACATTACAGGTTACTTTCCATCGAGTGTTGATGGGTCATCCAATCCCTATTGAAGTGCTTGCGTAAAAGTGACCATGACTTGTAAGAATAATTGGTAAGTAACAGTAAGTTGGTATAGATATTTTATTTTGTTTCTATATAATTTAATAGTGGATAACTTATGGAAAGTAGAAATTTATTTATTTTGTAGTTACAAATGCCTATGATTATAGATCACCATTATTTATTTTCATTATTGATATTCATTGGAAATGGAATCCTTCATTTTGAAGTGAAAGGATCTCGAATCAAGAGGTAGTTATGGAATGACTTATAACTACCATTGTCGGTTCCAAGGAAATGATTGGAGCGATGTGAGTAGGTTAAATGGTTTTCTTTCATTCGAGTGGATGGGGGAAAAATAATTTAAGAAATATAGAGTCAGAACACTTGAAGTTTGGTAATTGGGGGAATCAACTCATTTTATAAGCTCAACAAAAAGTCCTAAATTGCAGAATGCCGCCATTAATATTCCCCCTTTTTCCTTGGTAGTCATTGCATGATGTTCTATACTCATGTAGTTTTCATTGCTAAATATCTGCACAAACAAAAGATCAAGGAAATGCAATCACTTTAATTATAGTAGCTTGGCGATAGATACTCTTCGTTGGCCTCAGTCTTCTCTTGATAGTGGGTAAACAAAGAGTTGTCAATCGTAATTAATGCCAAGAACCTTCAAAATAATGGACTATTGAAAGGCATGGTGTTTTTCTCTTGCCTTCAAGAGATTATCCAAATATATTATACTAATAAATAATTAACTACATTTTTTATGGAGAAGAATAAGTTGTTTTTTAATATTTTTGGAAAATATCATGTTGTTATGTTTTGCATGGAAAGATTAAGAAATTATGATAGATTTCTGAAAATAAATATGAATATAGTAAAAAGAAAATATATCGTTACATATAGATAAAGATTGATTTTTATATATTTTTCTTTATTAAGAAAATATATTATTACATGTGGATAAAGATTGTTATTATATATTTTTCTTGGTAGAGAAAATAGATTACTACATGTAGATAAAGATTGATTTTATATATTTTTCTTGGTTAAGAAAATATATTACTACATGTAGATAAAGATTGTTATTATATATTTTTCTTGGTAAATAAAATAGATTACTCCATGCAGATAAATATTGTTTTTTCTATATTTTTCTTGGATAAGAAAATATATTACTGCATGTAGATAAAGATTGTTATTATATATTTTTATTGGTAGAGAAAATATATTACTAGATGTAGATAAATATTCTTATTACTATATATAGAAAATGATTGTTGCAACATTAAAAGATAAGTAACCTTTCTTGTCTTTATATAACATTGCATATGCTTTATATGTAAGAAAAGATAGGATGCATGCTCTTTTCTTGAAAAGAGATTACATAGTCTTTTTCTTGGAAGTGAATATAGATTAAAGAGGGTAATTTGTGAAATATTCTCATGGGTAAGAGAGTTCTTTTGAAAAATAATACTTAGTTATGAGAAAATATAATAACCTATGCATAGATAAAATGCATAGAGATAATATAAGTCATATGAATCTTCTTTGGAAATAATACGTTTTTCTTGTGGGTGAAAGATAAGTTAATTGTATTAACTCATTTGCAAGAGTTTGCAAAAGTTAAATGTTTTGGTGAGTAAAAAGGTAAATGATTTGTATCATATATTGGATAATTTGATTTAATTGCATGGTTTAATGCATAAAAAGTTATCATTACTATTATCTTAGTTCTTATGCCCAAAAGAAAGATTGATTATGATACTTTCTTGAAAACAAATGAATGAGAACTTTGTTATGATACTTCCTTGGCTCATTTTATGTCAAAAATGTACATAAAATATTTACCCAATTATATATAAAATTGATTTTTAACATAACGCATAGTTGATTAGTTAATTTCTTTAACTATGAGAACTACAATAGGCTAAATAATGCTCCTCCCAACCCATGGGAATTGGTTTCCACAACCAGATCTAGTCATTTTCGCATCTAGACAATTGTTTGACAGAGACTATACGATGTCTAGTACATAATTCCACGGGGCAACTAGCTCAAGAATTCCAATGACCACATAAGCTCCAATATAGGATTCCTCTTGGCAGTGTCCTACTTATTCCTCTGACAGCGTCCCATTTATGAGGAATTTTGGGCCTCCTCGAATAGGCTCCAAATCAATAGAGTTGCCTCAGGATTTTTACGCTCTTCACCATCTTAGCCAACTCTTTTCCCTTACTGAGATCATTTATCTCTAAGGAGAGGAAATCTGAGTAGGAAAGTGCCATCCACCCCTCTCGACAGGTAAGTGCCATCAACCTAAGGCCTTCTGAGCTTTCACAACTGGTTGGCATGTTAAATTTCTCCCTTTAGCACTTTTTCCCATAACAATTTACATAATGAACCATATGAACATTATCATTAACAAAATAAACATGCATGTACACCATGCATTTGCACTTAAACCTCAACATGGGTCCATAGTATCTAGATTGATAGGAAACATAACTAGCATACATGTTGTATGCATTCTAATTCTCTAAGTAACACAATCACGCATATCATATAAAATTATACTTTCTCATTTATGGTTGTAAAGTGATTTTAGCTTGACAGGTTTTCTTGTGGCCATTAAGCTAACACTACTTAATCCCATCATCAACTTCAGTCATAAATATGCATTATTTAATAGGTATTCACTTTGTAAATCATTTCCAATTTTCATAGTGTATTGTCATTAACAAACTGATACATGAAGTAACTACAATAATAACTTGTTTACGAATTGTAATAAGCTTAAATCAAATTAAATTAATTCATATAAGTTTTAATAGTTAGTCATGAAACACTAACCAACCACAACTGCCAACCATCTTAATGCAACCATCACAAAATTAATCAACAATTAGTTATTACAATCAAGTCTCACTACTTGATTCATTGTTTATTTTCAATATCTAAAGGGGTTCTTCCAATGTCATTTTAAAACACTCTATTGTCCTATTCAAGGATGTTCCACATATTTACATTCATGCATTCACTAATTAAAAGTAGTGCATGTAACTTTCATGTTCATTAAATGTATCATTAATATTTCAATATTTGCAGATGTTGGTAGTTAATTGTCATTTTCCTTAGTGAGTGTTCAGGATTGTTCATAAGTATGACAAAGGTTTTATTATCTTTTATCCCCATCACGATTAAAATTTCATGAACATAGTTTTGTAGCAGATTTTATTACTTACTTCTCCTTGTAGTTATAAACATGAATCACACATATCATGTCAAAAGTAGTCTACTGCATATATTAATATGTCAGTTGTTAGACTCATACCTGAGTTGATTCTCACTAGTAGGATACCTCGATTTCCTTTTTGCTTAAAAAATTCCAAAAGTGTCAGTGCTACAACCTTTAGCTCTGATACCACTTCTAACATACCCCAGTAACGTCACATGAAAATGTAGGGAGTTAGAATTTTTTTTACACATATTACCCACAAGTAATTATCCAAATCACTATTCCACATTCCTCATTAACCATTCGATAGAATGTTCATTAGTACATAAAGTAACTTTCAAAAGAGGACAATAAATTTCATAACCGTTAACAACCACTATTGTAGTACTGTTGTAGTATATTAATATAAATTGTCTGATGAACCTTGCATCCATTTCATGATTCCCTTAACAAGATTAATTAATCACATTTTTAAAATATGATTATCACGTAAGATAAGGAAACAACATCATCAAACTGAAACAATAATCAATCACATCATTAAACACCGATATACCCTGGAAACCACATAGGGTGAAAACCAAAAAACATTTAATTTTATTATTAAATTCTCATGAGGGTGTTCACCCTTCACTTAATGCATTATAAGGGATTCCATTCCTTATGCATTGTTATAAAATATTACAATGAAATATCATTAAAATACCACATATGTAGCTAAAAGCTATTATAATTGTCATGAAAACATATACCTACATATCACCACTCTCTACATCATTGTGGCATGATTGCTCCATCAGTGTACCATTCTACAACTCGTACTCATGAACATGGATTTTTAGTTCTTTATCTACCACAATGTTAAACATAATTTTTATTTTGCACAGATCACCATCCTTTCCTACCATTGTTGTCATCAACAATCATTGGTAACATGATTACATAAAGTATTAATCACTCAATAATCATTCTTTAAAAGTGGTCTTTTAAAATCTATTAATGTGCATTCATGAGATGTAAATATAGTATCACAACATGCCTCTTATAACAACATTAAGCATGTATAACAAATAATTATTAAGCATGTCAAAATAATTACCCCATTACTATGATCATACTTGCACGAGCGCACATTCATATTGAAAGAAAACCACGGTAAGCATCCATTTCACTTAAAGGATACTAGAAACTTATCTTTGTTTTTCATGCGTGTAATTAGATAAAAGCTTATTTGAAGGGATCTAGTCCCCTAGCTTCTTCTTTGTGTATGTAACTAAGTAATTTTTCCAATAAAGTAGATGTTCCCTTCTAAGGGGAAGCTAACGTGATAGACATTATTATTATGCATGCAAATGTAAGCCCATTTTCAAAAAGCATCTTTTCCAAGATAGAGCTATTTATAAAATCTGTTGTATGCATAAAGACATGCATTTCTCTAAACCATAACTAATGTGTTAGTCATTATTTCTTGCATGCGAATATATGTATTTAAAAAAGGAAAGCTAGTACATTTATTTGAAGTAACTAATTGATTTACTTTCCATAATACTTATTCTCTTGTGCACACAAATACATGTTTCTCCTTAAAATATCTAACACAATAGTTCTATTTTCATTTATATAACCAACTATTATTTATATGCTTCTTCACATGTGTTATTTTCACATAGTTATTTTCAAGAACCCAACATAGTTTCTCTATCATTTATGTATAAAGTTATTACTCATGTGTTTCCAAGGAAGTATCATAACAAAGTTCTCATTCATTTGTTTTCAAGAAAGTATCATAATCAATCTTTCTTTTGGGCATAAGAACTAAGA
>Ga0115844_100536_pt1 | contig 11017 bp, 17 predicted proteins | sample InSIn1gowninarea_FD_83858 | JGI IMG/M metagenome (GOLD analysis project Ga0115844, IMG submission 83858) | reverse complement strand
GCTTCCGCTCTGTCATGCTTACAACAGGTCGCTGTGGTTCGTCCTTTTCCTTCCTGCTCTCTCCCTCCCTCGTTCCACCCAACTCTCTCTTCCTGTTCACCTCGCTCTCGTCCTGCCCGGGCATCAAGTTAACCTGCACCGAACTCCCTCCGATGCTCGTCGCCACACTTCCCTCACTCACGAGACACTCCCCGTGCATCTTCGCTACTCCCGCCGGAGTCAACACGCTCGTAACCGCGTACATCGAGTCTCCCTCCCTCTGCGGCGGGACAAACCCAGGGAAGGTCGGAGCCGGCCAGCTCGTAGCGTCGAGGATGGCAGGAGTGTCGCCGATGAGGAAGTAAACCAGCGGAGGGGTGAGGACGGGCGAGCGGCGAGTCGGGTACCGACGCTTGACGAGTTGGCGTTCGCCGATGGAGAAGGTCAGGAGCTCGTAGTCGACGCCGAGAAGGAGGAGGACGGCGCGGTTGCCGACGTCGGAGGGGTTGCGGGAGGGCGTGAGAGGGGATCCGGAACCGCTCGAGGGGAAGGAGTTGATGGAGACGCCGGTGGTGGTGGTGCGGAGAGAGGCGGAGTCGGAGAAGTCGAGGGAGCGGTAACCGCGCATCTACGAGGGAGGCGGGGGAGTGAGTTGAGATAAAAGAAGGAGGACAACGAGAAGACGCACCTTGACAGCGATCCACTGAGCCAGTTCATATGTGAGCGTCGCAATGACCATCACTGTAGACGATGCGCAGAGAATCAGTATCGAGCGCAACCTCTAGATGGAGGAAACGACGGCAGAAAAGAAAAAGACGCACTGGAAAGATTCGCGACTTCCTCCCTTTCGTCCTCCTCCTTCGCCCTCTCAAGCTCCGCATGCAGCGGGAAGCTACCAAAGACCATCTCTTTGACCCCTCCCTCCTCCGCCTTCCAAGCGTTCTCAATCTGCTCCGGAGTCGGGATAGTCTGGAGGAGGACGACCTGAGGAGGCGCCGCGAAGAGCGCTCGAAGCTGTTCGTCCGCGCGCTGAGCGCTAGGACGGTCGAGACGAGTTTCGGAGCCGAAGAGGGCGGGGAGGAAAACGCTTCGGAGGGACGAGGCGGAGGGGTGGGAGGGCGAGGAGAGAAGGGAGAGAAAGGAGGAGGCGACGGTTTGAAGGGCGGTCTGACGGGCGGGGAGCTTGCGGAAGTGCTATCGACGGAAAGGAAGGGGGGTTAGCTGGCTACGTCGAGCGGTGGAGGATGAAGAGGACGAACAACGAGGTCGCGTGTTACGAGCGGAGCAGGTAGGGACATGTTGGAGTGGGGGCGAAGGGGGAGAAGCTGTAGAAGAACGGGGATGGGCGGGATCGGTGACGGGAGGGAAAAGAGCAGAGGCGAAATAGGAAGAGAGAGTTGGGCTGAACGAGGGAGGAAGAGAGCAAGACGAGAAGTCGAAGGGATGTCCCATGCGTCTCCGCTTTGATTTAGCTCGGTATGGAGGCTCGGTATCCTGGCCTGAGCGTGAAGAGGAAAAGAAGGTTTTTTTCTTTCTCCAGCAATTGAACCGGAGAGGGGTGCGAGAACGCGAAGCGAGCTGAGCTCAACGGAACGACTACGAGAGCGACGATGGACGTCGATTGTCGATATGGATAGCCTGAACAGAGCGGAAGCGGCAGAGAATGTGAAGAGAAAGTGGTTGAGAAGGTCGGAACGGAAGAGAAAAGCGCCGCTCAATGCTCGTAGACGCTCTACAACTCATCGTGTCCACCGACGCTCTTCGCCGGGTGCCCTTTCGTCCTCATTAACTCCTTCTCCCACTCCCCCTCGGTCTTCTTCCACTCCTCCGTCCACTCCGGCCTCGGCACACACGTCGTAACCCTCTGACCGGCAGGCAGAACGCGGTGGCATTCAGCAGGACACGGAGCGGTTTCGTTGTATTGCTGGAAGTAGGGGTCGGTTTCGTTGGCGAGGACGGAACCGAGCCAGAGAGTGTGGGAGGGGAGGGAGTACGAGGCGGAGACGATCATGGAGGAGGGGATGTAGATTTGGTTGCGGCTGGAGGAGAACTTGAGTTAGTATGAGGGTACACGGAGTGTGAAGAAAAAGGAGAATACCCTCCGAGGATTATGGTCTCAATGCTTGTAGCCCAGACTACCTCGCCCATTCCTGCCCATCTCAAGGCGGAAGCGCACATCGGGCAGGGCTCTGCAGAGGGGGGCGATATAAGTTAACCAGAAGTCGAGAAAACGGGCGGTGCGGGACAAGTCACCTCCGGTAGTGTCTGTAAGGGGGGGAGAGAAAAGTGAGCGATACATCCCCAGCGAAGGAGAAGAGCTATACTCACACATGGTGTAGTGCTTCCAGCTGGCGAGAATCTCTTGAGGCGTCTTGCCCTGCTCAGTCAACATCTCGGTGCATCTCGCCAGACCAGTGATTTCTCCGTGCATGGAAGGGTCTGTAGACGTCGTGGAGAGAGTTTTCAGTCAGGTAGGAACGGGAAGAGGAAGCGCGATGAGGAGGAGGGTTGAGACGGTTGAAAGGAAAGTAGAACGCACTCCCAGTGACGCCCACCGCGTTGGCCGCGACACAGACGAGCTCGTCGGAAGTGGTGTTGACCTGTAACAGCACTGGTCAGCTTAATGACTTGGCGAGGACGGGAGGGAACAGAGCAGAGGTGAACAGGAAGAGAGAGTTGGGTGGAACGAGGGAGGGAGAGAGCAGGAAGGAAAAGGACGAACCACAGCGACCTGTTGTAAGCATGACAGAGCGGAAGCACAACGTCGAAGTCAACTCCTGCAGTAACGGCCTGCAAACAGCAGTCGAAGTGAGACGTACGCCGAACGGGAAGTGCGAACAAGGGTCGCCTCGGATCTCCTTCACGGCGTCGAGGGCGATCCTCATCCACTTGTTTCGAGTCGTAGCGGGAACGCCATTGATGGAGAGACCGGCTTGGTTGTCATTGTGTAGGCCAAGAGCTTTGGAGGCGGGGAGGGTGAAGGGGCGGAGACGAAGGAGGAGAGGGAGGGAAAGGAGAGCAGTGAAGGTCAGCACGGCCGAAATACACGGCACCTCTGCGCAGAGCTGTAGAAGAGGGACGTTAGCTCAGCGAAGGAGAGTGACTTGTCGAGAAGCGCAGGGAACGGCAGACAAGGGGAGGGGGAAGAGTGAATTTGGACGAACTTGACGGTCTCGTTTGCCACGATCCACCGCTTGAATGCTCACTCCGTCGCCGACACTTCCGCCTCCATCCTGGCATCCCTTCTCACCGTTCGTAGACCGAGTTCGTCGACATCACCTCGATCCAACCAACTTCGCTTCCCGGAACAACCGCTGTGCACCGGGAAGGGACGATGAGCTCGCCAGACGCGCAAGGAGGAGCAAGCAAGACCACGTACAGCAACAGCATCTTTCCCTATGGCCTCCCTCTCCCTCCGGTTCCCGGCCGCTCTCTCATCTCAGAATCCCAATCTCGCTTCAGACGCGGCTCAGACGGACCGGCAAGACGCACCAGGGTATGCGGAGGCTTGTACTTGAGCGATCGAAGCGCTCACGATGAGCGCAGCGGTGAGTAGGAAGGAGAACATGGTCGGGTGTGAGGGAAGTCGAGGAGGAGGATGAAGAGGGCTGAGAACAACAGGGAGGGATAGCGGGACGATGCAGGTCGTTCGCGCCGCTGCACGAGGTCAGACAGCGGTTACAGCGGACAGGGCAGCAGAACGTCGGTCTAATCTCACCCGATTCCCTTCTCCGCTTCGCCGCCTTCGCCGCTCGATTCCTCGAACCTCTTGGGTGTTATCCAGTGCCCAATTCCTCCCCTTCCCCTCTCTCTTTCCTCTATCCTCCCCAAGCACCGACACTCAAGAACCTCGCTAATCCTCAAGATGGCCACCTCCGCTCGTGTTGCCTCTCCCACCCCGTCCTTCGAAGACAACCACGGCCACGATCCGTCATCGCAAGGTCTCTTCCGCATGCCTCACATCTCCGATTTCACCAGTCGCTCCTTTTGGATCGGAACCTACGACTACAAGGCACTCTTCTTCTCATGGAAGTCGAGGAAGCTCCCCTTCTTCGGACCTCAAGAGCGCCTTCCGGCTGTCCTTGCCTTGGTCCTCGGACTCCAACACGCACTGGCGATGGTGCGTTGTACCTTCTCTCTACCCTGTCGAACTGAAGGAGGAGTTGGCTCGGGGGGAGGACCTGGGGAGAGAGTGCGGACTAACCTCGTCTTTTCCCCTTTTCCTCCTTTTCCTCTCTCTACCTCCTCCCTCTTTCCCCTCTATCCCTCCAACCCGCACAGGTCGGTGGTCTTGTCGTCCCTCCCATCCTTCTCGGCGGTTCCGCCGGCGCAAACTTGTCGGCGAACGAGCAAACCTACCTCATCTCCGCCGCCTTGATCTGGTGCGGCCTTGGCACCGCACTTCAAGTCTCCCGCATCCCTCTCGGCAAGGGTTACTACCTTGGTTCGGGCGTACTTAACGTAATTGGTACTTCGTTCGGTGCGCTTTCTTTATTCCTTGCTCTCTTTCCCGACTTGCCCACGCTCTTCACGCTTCTTCTGACTTTATCGCCCAATGCAGCCTTCGTCACGACCGGTCTCACCTTCATCAACAACCAGTACAGTCGCGAGAACGGACTCTGCTCGGTACGTCCTTGCCTTCTCCTTTCCTCGCCTTTGCAAGCTGAACTGACTCCTCCACCTTTCTCGCCTACTTCTCTCCTTGCACCTTCCTCTCCCTCTTCCTCGCGTCGTCCCTCGCTCGCCGCGTCTACATACAGTACGCCGCCGACGGCGTCACCAAGAATCCGTGTCCTGAAGCCTTCGGCGCCATGTTGGGAACCGCCTCCGTCGTCGCGCTCATTGCCGTCGCCATGTCCTTCACGCCTCCCCGCATCCTCCGCAAGCTCTTCCCCCCGCTCGTCTCCGGCTGCGTCCTCCTCCTCATCGGCCTCGCCCTCATGAGCTCCGGTATCGTCAACTGGGCAGGTGGCAGCGCTTGCCAGTCGGGCGGAAACTGCTACGTAGGTGGCGGGCATGAGCTCACTTATGGCAGCCCATCCCTGGTCGGGTTGGGATTCTCAGTATGGATCTCGATCATGTAAACCGCGATTTTCCTCTTTTTCGACCCGAAACTGACACCAACTCTTCCCCGACCGCAGCCTCTTCGACCTCTTCGGTCCTCCCTTCATCAAGAACATCTCCACCGTGCTGGGGCTACTCGTCGGCATCATCATCGGCGCCGCGACCGGATACTTTCAAGGAGACAAAATCACCGCCGCTCCCGTTGCGACTTTCCTCTGGGTTCACCGATTTCCGCTTTCAGTACGCGGGGAGTTGGTGCTGCCGTTCCTTGCGTCGTACCTCGTTGTGATCAGCGAAGCGTGTGCTAATATCACTGCGACCACGGAGGTGAGCAAGCTGGCCATCGAAGGCACCCAGTTCGGCTCTCGTTTACAGGGGGGACTATTGAGCGATACGCTGTGGGCATGCTTGGCAGGCCTTGCGACGGTACCTCCCAGCACTACCTTCTCGCAAAACGTCTCGGTCATCGCTCTCAGCAACAACGCTTCGAGGTATGCCGATTTCCTTCACTATCGCTTGCTTTCTCGCGACCGTCGCTCCTTCCGAATCATCTGCTCACCCTTTGACGCTCTACAGGGTCTCCGGATATGTCTGTGCCGGCCTCTTGGTCCTCATGGGCGTTTTCTCCAAGGTAAGCACCCCGATTCTAATTTTCGGTTTCTCAATCCATTCTCTCCCCTCTTCCCGTCTTCTCCCTCGAATCCGCTTTCCTCTCTTTCGCCAAGCTTCAGCCCAACCGACCTCTCGATATACAGTTCGGCGCCGTCTTTGTCGCCATGCCCTCATCCCTCATCGGCGGTCTCACGGTCTTCCTCTTCTCCTCCGTTGCCGTCGCCGGTATCCGCATCTTGGCTATGATCCCATGGACTCGGCGTGACCGCTTCATTGCTACAGCCTCGCTGAGCATGGGATTCGCCGCCGTGACCAGTCCGGATTGGTTCTCGTACGTTTTGCTTTTTTCCCTCTTCCCTCCTGTGCCTATTGTGGCGCATGCTTGCGTCACCGCACAAGAGCTGTGGAAGGACGACGGAAACCGTGAAGCTGACTTCGACCTTCCTCGGCCTTGCAGCAACTTCTTCACCTACTCCGGTAACAACACCGCGCTTCAGGGTTTCCTCGACGCTCTCGTTTTGATAGTCGAAGAAGGGTACCTCATTACGATGCTCATCGGTACGTCTATGCTTGTCTACGCCCGCTTCCCTTACACCTCCTCCCCTTCTCCCTTTTCCCTTTTTCTTCCCTTCCCTGATCTTCCATCCTGACCCCACCTTCTTCACGCACAGCCATCCCCCTTCAACTTCTTACACCCTACGGCGAAGACGACCTTGCCGCAATCGAGCTCGCCCGGTCCGGTCTCCCTGCGAGCATCGAGTCGTCGAGTCCGGCAGCCGTGGCGAACAAGTACACGCACCACTTGCCGGTCAACAGGAGGACGGACACGGAGGAGATGGGCTTACACCCTATCGACTCGAAGTAGGCGCACAGGGAGGAGGAGAAAGCGGGAGGAAGAGGGAGAACGGAGGAAAAGGGAGACGTTTAGTCGTTTGTTGTTTGTTTCTTTTCGTTCCTCACGCCCTTTTTTGCCTGTAGTTGTGTCGGGGTTGTCGCAACTCTTTTTCGTACCTTTCGGTCCCTCACCGGAGAAAGCCACAATAAACGGAAAGAGGGAAACGAACAACGACGATTGCGAGGTGCCGGGTCGATGCTGCCGGTACGGATAACGACTACGCCCGCACCCTTCACCCGTCCTGTCGGGAGCTCGACAGCCGATGGCAAAGCGGCGACTGCTCACTTCTTCGACTTGCTCAAGTCCACCTCAACGTACCGCTTCGGAACGCCAAACTTCTGCGTGAGGAGCTTGACGACGAGGGCGTCGTGAGTGCCTGCAGACGTCATCGTCAGTGATCGCGCAAGGAAGTCTCTTTATCAGAGAGGACACGACGAAAGGGAGAAAGGGAAGAAAGGAGACGCGCCTTGACACATAATCTCCACCATGGGCGTCTTGCCCTTCTTCGCGCTCCCCGCCAGCGGCTGGATCGACGTCGACGACGCAGACTTATGCTTGAGCTCTTCGGCGAGCTCTTCAGAGGTGAAGAGGGACCAGGGTTCGTGGCCTGTTCGCAGATATTGAGCATCAGCGAAAGGATGGGAAGGTGGAGAAAGGGAGGAAGAGGTTACGGACCGGAGATGAGCGTTACTTGTCGCTTGCCGACGTTCTTGATGGCGATTTTGATGTAGGGCGGAGTTCCCTTCCTGTACAAGCGCAAGAACTCGAGCAGTCAGCTCCCTTCTCCGATCGAGCAACAGAGGCGAGGTGTAGAGCAGTGACGTACTTGATGACCTCCTCCCCCTTCCCATCCTTCAACCCCCAATACCCGACACTCCCCTGCTTAATCCTCTCCAACACCTCCTCCCGCGTAGTACATCCCGCCTTCCCCTGTTCCCTCCCATACTCCCTCGCCCGTTCCGCCAACGTCTCTTCGTTCTTGCTCCCGAGGACAAGCTTCGCGAGAAGCTCCATGGCGGATTCTTGTTCGAGCGTCAACGAGGACGGGGTGGGGTGGGCGGAGGGGGAGAGGAGGAGGAGCTTTGGAGAGCGCGGGTGGGCGAGGGAGAAGTGGGAAATGTACTGGCGGAGGAGGGAGAGGAGGAGGGGGGAGGTGTAGAGGTCGTTTGGTGGCCTGTTCGGGGAGGGGGGATGAGAAAGAGTGAAAGGATCAGAGACGGAGGACGAACCGTTCATGCTCGACGTGCGAAAGCAGTTCTCGAAGCGAGTCGCCGGAGGGCTTGAAGTACTCGGTGATCTCGACGCCGCTCACCGCTGAGGAAGAAGAGGAGGATGCGGTTGCGGCCCCGTTCTTTGCTGTTGAGGTAGAAGCTTCGGTTGTGGAAGCAGGCTGAGCGGCGGCGGATGCTGCGGAGTTGGCGGCTTGGGCGAGGGTGCGGAAGGAGCGGAGACCTTGTACCCTACGAAACAATGAGCGGGTGAGCACGATACTGCTAGAACAACGCAGGAAAGCGAGCAGACGCACTCAGGATGTCCTCCGTTCACGCCCGTGACGACCCACTCCCCTCGCACTTCCTTCGCCTGTATCAACGGTCCCTCCTTCCATTTCTTCCCGCTAATCTCCTTCACGAACTTCCCCAAACTCTTCCACCGCGTCTTCTTGATCTCGACTTCGCTTCCCGCTGCGCCATTCGAGAGGATGGCAGGGCGAGAGGGGAGGATGTAGGTGCTATATAACGCGGAAGCGGAGAGGGGGAAGAGGGAGGAAGAGGAAGGGGAGGAAAGGGTTCGGATGGCGAGAAGGAGGGCGGAGGTGAGGGCGGCGTCATGGTCGGCTGTTGTGAGCTCTGTTGGTGGTGCTGAAGGTGCCGAATCGGAAGGAGCGGAGACTTCGAGAGAGGCGAGTTGGGCGGAGGGAGCTTCGGGTTCAGGTTCGACAGGAGGTTCGTCGGGCGGCGGTGACGCTTTGGAGGACGAGGAAGATGCGAGAGGAGAGAAGATCTGCTGAGAGCCGGCTTGCCAGAGGTAGTCGCCTCGAGCATGTAGCTGCAAAGTTTTAGCAGTTCAGTCTCGACGAGCCGGCGAAGAGAAATGGGAAGGAAACGTACTGTCGTGACCCCCTTTCCCTTCGTCTGCCCACCTTCCTTCTGTTGCCTCAACAGCGTCTCCTTGTCCGCCGCGAGCCATCCAACCGCAACGATCACATCCTCCTTTTCGTCGCCGGTTTCGTCGTCTTCCCGGATGAAGACCGAGACGAGGTCTCCCTCCTTTGCGCCGGCAGGAAGAGCGCGGAGGGATGCTGTCGAAATACCGGAGAGGAAGAGAGCTGTAGAAGGAGAAGCATGATTACGATTCAAGGCAGAAAATGAAAAAAGGAAAGGAGAAAACGCACCTGAACCGCTGATGAGGTTCTCCACGACGGCGGGTGCAGTCTCGAGCTTCGGCAGGAGGTAGGGAACGAGGTCCAGGGTGTAGATGGTGGGTACGAGGTAACCGTCGTTGCCCTTTCCGACCCTAAACAACCTGGGATCGGGTTCTCCTCCCGCCTTGCTCGGTACGAGCACGAGGGACAATGGCTCGTCGAGATGCGAGGTCGCCTTGGCCGTCAAGGCGCCGTCGAGGAGTTGTTTTGCGGTTTCTTTGTCGAGGGTGGAGGGGAAGGCATCGCACAGTTCGTCGCGCAACTTGCGCAGGTCGCTTGACCGGATAGGCGTGACTGTCTTGGACGAGTAAGGGCGCTTGAACATTGTCGGGGTCGAAGTTGGAGGAAGCGGAAGGAGGACAAGGAGGGGGAACCGCCTTCTCTCCCCTCCCCTGCTCTCTTCGTCTCCCCTGGTGGACTGCGGGAAGCATATCCAGATAGCCAGACCCTCATCACCCCCTCTCAGACTCTTCCCACCCTCATCCATCCCGTCCCCATCGACTTCTCCCCCTCTCCGTCATGGCGCCGACTGCCTCGATCCTTTCTCAGTCCGACGACGCCAAGTTGCTCGCAGAGGCACTCGCCACTGTCCAGACGCAGCTGCAGCAACTCAAGCGATGCCTCGTCAGTCCTCCTTTGAGTCTCCTCGCTTTCCCATCTCTCCCTCATCAAGTGGGGGTATTGTGCTGAAGTACTCTGGGAGGGTGTACAGGACACCGACCTCATCATGGACGCTCTCAAGGCCGCCTCGACTATGCTCGCCGAACTCCGGACGAGTAGCCTTAGCCCGAAGCAGTACTATGAATTATGTAGGTCAACCTCTTCTTCCCTTCACTTTGCGCCGGTTCTGCAGCCTGTCCTACATCCGTCGAAGAGACGCAATGTGATCTAGCTGTAGCAACTGTGGCAGTCGAGAAGGATTTCTTCCTGCTTTGCGTCCCCTTCTGACCCTTTCCTTCCGTCGTTCGACAGACATGGCCGTGTTTGACGCTCTCCGCCATCTCTCCTCCTTCCTCTACGACGCTCACCAAAGCGGGAAGCACCACCTTGCCGACCTGTACGAGCTCGTTCAGTATGCGGGTAACATCGTTCCTCGACTTTGTACGTCCATCGCCTTCCCTCCGTCTTCTACAGTCCCGCTCATGTCTTCCTCGCGCAGACCTCATGATCACCGTCGGCACAGTCTATATGTCCATTCCCGGAGCTCCCGTCAAGGAGATCATGAAGGACATGATGGAAATGACGAGGGGCGTGCAACACCCGACGAGGGGACTGTTTTTACGGCATTACTTGAGCGGGATGACGAGGGATCATTTGCCGGTTGGGGAGGATGATGGGTACGTCTTCTCTCGCCTTTCGCTTCTTGCGGCGGTGGTCGTTCTGTCTCGTCTCCACACTGAGACAGAACGTACATCGCGCCGCATGAGATGTGATGCTTGTAGCGAACCCCTTCTTCTCCTTTCACAGACCCGGCGGCAACCTCCATGACTCGATTGGTTTCGTCCTCACCAACTTCATCGAAATGAACAAGCTCTGGGTGCGCCTCCAGCACTCCGGTCTCTCTCGCGACCGCGAACGGCGCGAACTCGAACGCCGCGAACTACGTATTTTGGTTGGGACGAACCTCGTTCGGTTGAGCCAGCTCGAGGGCGTGGATTTGGAGATGTACCAGAGGACGATCTTGCCGAGCGTGCTGGAGCAGGTGGTGAACTGCAGGGATGTGATCGCGCAGGAGTACTTAATGGAGGTCGTCATCCAAGTACGTCCCCCTCATTCCCTTTCTTCCTTCTTGATCACCAATTCACCCTTGCCCTCGAAGGTTTTCACCGCCGAATTCCACCTCTCAACCCTCGCCCCCTTCCTCCGCGCCACCGCCCAACTCCACCCCAAAGTTAACATCAAACACCTCGTCATCGCTCTCATCGACCGTCTCGCCGCCTACGCCGCCCGCGAAGCCGAAAACGAGTCGCCGGAGGAGCGTCGGAAGGGGGAGGAAGACGCGAAACGAAGACTTGGGGAGGAGGTGCGGAAGAGGAGGGAGGCGG
>Ga0115844_100534_pt1 | contig 11023 bp, 4 predicted proteins | sample InSIn1gowninarea_FD_83858 | JGI IMG/M metagenome (GOLD analysis project Ga0115844, IMG submission 83858) | reverse complement strand
TACTATTTAGTATTTACATTTCTCAACAATAAATACTCTTCCATTCTTTTAGTTAGCCCAATGAAAAACAATTTCTTTTGCATCATTTCTTTTCTCCTCTTCAGTTCTATTTTTATTTTTTACTTTGAAAAACCATGGAATATTAGGCCACACTAAATATTACCCCCAAAAAAATTCTCTACTACTGGAGAATTATCGAGCTTATTTACATTGGAAAATTGTTTATTCTACCAAGAGCTCATAGACTATCCATCAATGTTATCTCATTTTTTTCTCTACTTAGTCACGCTAAACAAAAAAAATAAAAATGGTATATGAAAGTCAAACAATATTTTCAATAAATAAATCCACGCAAGTAAGAGATAAATTTTCCTTCTCTATCCCTATAACCACAAATAAACTTTGGTTCCAATAGCATGTTTCAAGGACAATTAAAAAAAAATGCTAGAAAATCTACAAAATTCCAAAAGATATGAAGTTCGTGGAAACTAATTGACAAATATTTCACTAAAAAATCCTTCTCCTTGAGGCTATTTAAAACACAGTGAAACTAAAATTGGTACCATGGATTAATGCATAGTAAGATATCCATTTTTCTTAGGTTTGACTTTTCCAAAGTGCTAAATCTATAACAATTTTATGTATCGCAAAATTTTCATGAAAACTAATTTTGGAATATTTTACAAAAAATCAACTCTTTGGACTATTTCAAACAACTAAAAATTAAAAAAAGTACCATAGGGTAATACATACTAAGGTGGGTTTTTTTATTACTTGTTTCTTGTTTTGAATCTCCCATCGAGCATAACTGAAGGGTTAAAGATGTAGTCATTTCTTTTATTTTCAAAGGAGAAATATTTGCTCATCTTTTCAAGAAAGGGCATAGACTTGTAAGGAAAACAACTAAAAAATAAAAAAAGAACTGAAGAGGAGAAAAGAAATGATGCACCTAAGATGTATTCTCAAAACTAATTTTTAAGACAACACAAATACCTTGTAATTAAAATTGGTTGTGACAAATTCAAATAGATTTTCTTGAACTCGCTCCAAAATTGGATGGTGAAATGATTGAAGAAAAAACATAAAGGATATACCAATTATGAAAGCCTTGTTTTCACAAAATGAGATAACATTTTATCATTATGCTTCAATGCAACACATTAACTATTGAACATGACATCATAATACAATTCCACAAGAATGATTCCAAGTTTCCATGGAAGGGAAATATGTATTCATGAAATAGAAATTTTTGTTACAAGCAATAAACTATCAAAGATAAAACTTGAACTAGCTTATAACATTATCTAGGAACTTGTGTGAAATTATTGGGCATTATACTATCTAATGTTGGAAATTATTGGGCTAATAATGTAGATTTTTGTTTGTTTTCATTCAAAATTGCAAAAACCAACTAGCATTTTGAATAAATGAATCCCCTAAGAAAGGGGAAAATATTAACAAACAAGAAATGTTCACCACCATCTAGCATGTTCATGCATACATAGGACTTTCCATTACCAAAATCATATCTTGTCCACTACATATACGGAAACAAAATATCTCCCTATAACCAACCCGCTTCCTTAACATCAACTCATAGAGCCCTATCATAGTAGTTTTCATGAATGTTAAATAGATAAATGCAATCAAGCTAAATCAATTGGATTTTAACTTAAGGATTTATATTGTTGACGTGAAATACATACTTCGAGAAAACTATTAAGCACACACCTAATATCAAATCAAAACGTTTGTAGGAAAAGAAATCACAAATTTCAAGAAGCCATATCAAATTGGGACATTGAGAATAGTAGCCATGTGAAAAGTGGGAAAGGACTAAAATCTTAGCTATTAAAAATGTGTTCAAGTCTTCTTCAGTGTGCAAATATTGTTAAGAAATAAAGCAAAAGAAATTGTTTTTCATTGGGCTAACTAAAAGAATGGAAGAGTATTTATTGTTGAGAAATGTAAATACTAAATAGTAATTGATAGAAAATATATAGACTTGCCGTTGATAGAAATTGGTTAAAATATTTTCCAACCACCTCAGTGCCTCATATTCCACTAAATCTACATTAGGGTTCATAAACAACATTCAATTACATTTATAAAAGAACTTAGGTAGTTTCTTTCCTAGATAAGTAAAATTGACAACAATGCTATTTCAATAATAGATAGAAAAAGTTTATGGAAGACACAAAGGGACAAAAAAACCTCCAAATAGTTACAACAACTAGAGAACTTCATATGGTGAATATATAGGTGGAGATAGATAAGTAAAATTGACAACAATGCTATTTCAATAATAGATAGAAAAATTTTATGGAACACACAAAGGGACAAAAAACCTCCAAATAATTACAACAACTAGAGAACTTCATCTCATGAATATATAGGTGGAGATAAAAGCAAAGCACAATAACTAATTCACGTGAGAAAATTTTGGCAGTTGTACCTACCTATTGACTGTTTAAATTAAGTATAAAACGAAAATGGAAATAATATTAACCAACTTCTATATCACATGAAATAATAATATAAGTATCACATTAAATGTACTTTCTACACCATTGTTTAGGCTAATAATGTTGCCCTTACTTATAGAAGTTGCCCATTCTTGTCAAGAAACCTCAACCTATGATTATACTTCTCTGGAACATCTTTTCTTCCACTATTTTTGACAATGGTGCCAACCTCATTAAATGTAGTTTTTACACCATTGTTAAGGCCAATAATCTTCCCTCAGTTATAGGATTTACCCTTACTTATCAAGAAACATCAATATGTATGGTTATGGAGAAATTCCATCCTTATCTAAAATGTGTTCCTTATCATTGTCAATTATTTCTAGCTCTCAGGTTGAAGTGATTAAGAAAAATTTACATACTAGCACAAAGAAAAAGATCTCATGGGAGAGTCCATTCCTTTAGCATAAACCTATAAAAGTTGTATCTCAAGGTTTCTTATCCCAACAAAGATCAACCATTGCTAATCTAGAGGAACTGCTTCCTTATGTTGAATTTTAGCATTCACATCAGAACTCATCAACATCTTCATAAATACCTACACATTACTTGAGAGATGAAAAAAACAAATGGGTACATTCTTCTCCTGATAGAGAACCAATTAGATTTAATTATGAGTTTCTAGATCTTCATGATTTTTTTAATCATGCCAATGTGATATATATCATGAGCTAAGTGTTTTGTTTACTATCCATTTCGTTTATATGGCTACACTAATTCCTATCAAGATCGATTACCTTGCCCTCCATTGTAAAGATTTGTTATTATGTGCGCACACACATTTTCACTGCGAGATTGAAGACCTTGCCCTTCATTGTAAAGATTCATTTCCTTTTTTTTAAGTATAATTCCTATCAAGATAGAAGACCTTGCCCTTCATTGTAAAGATTCGTTGCCGTTTTCAAAAGTGTAACTCCTATCAAGATGGAAGACCTCACCCTTCATTCTAAGGATTTGTGAATATGTGGGCACCCACATTTTCATTTTCACTTTTATGGTTTATATGGCTACACTAATTCCTCTTCTACACTAATTCCTCTTCATTGTAAATATTTGTTGCTTTTAAAACTTTTTAAACGAAGCTTTACAAATTTGTCAAGATGTTTTTCAATTTTAAAAAAAAGAATAATATTAATATGCAATAAATTTCATATAACTATTAGATAAAATTAAAAATAAATAATATATTTTGGTATGTCCAACAAATGCTCCAATCATCAAGCCTTTTAGCACACTGTTTCCAACATCCTCAAAATAAATAAAATATTAAAATGAGAATTGAATCCACACTAGGTAATTATGTGAACAAATAAAAAACGGTAAAATCATGAATGAAGCCCTATTTGCAAGATGTGCATTAATATGCAATAAATTTCATATAACTATTAGATAAAATTAAAAATAAATAACATATTTTGGTCTGTCCAACAAATGCTCCAATCATCAAGCCTTTTAGCACAGTGTTTCCAACATCCTCAAAATAAATAAAATATTAAAATGAGAATTGAATCCACACTAGGTAATTATGTGAACAAATAAAAAACGGTAAAACCATGAATGAAGCCCTATTTGCAAGATGTGCATTTGGAAGAGTATGAAAAACAAGCCAGCATTAATGAAAAGAACAACCGAAAAAAACAAAAACAACCTGCACGAAAAAAGCATCCACCCAACAACCTATTCTCAAAAAGGCGTTGATTTAATTGAAATTAAAAAAAAAAACATGTACTCTAGAATTGAAGGCAGAACAAGTATTTTATCTACGATTCCAGAGGAAGTATAGGCGGTAAAACTCTTGTAGCCGTTGAAGGGTTCTGGGAATCCCTACATACACATATATTAAGTCTTATCATTTTTCGAGCATCTTCTTCCTCCTCTGTCCATATCACGTCTGGCTATGCTTGTGTGTTTATTGTCTGTGTGGTTTGAGGTTGGGTCTGTGTCTAGGTGCAGGTCGAGTTCATGTTCGAGTCAGTCATGGTTGTGTGGGATAGAGGAGGAGGCTGAGGCTGGCAAAAGAAGGAAGGGCAGCGTAGGACAGGTGACCTGCTTAACAGTTTTGTTGTGTGGGATTGAGGCTGAGGCTGAGGCTGAGGCTAGCAAAAGAAGGCAGGGCAGCGCAGGGCAGGTGACCTGCTTAACAGGTTTGTTGTGTGGGATAGAGGAGGAGGCTGAGGCTGAGGCTGAGGCTGGCAAAAGAAGGGCAGGGCACAGTTTTTTTGGGTTCATAGAGATCAATTATCTCATCAGGGCAGGGAAGTTGAGTTTCTTAACAGTTTTTTTTGGGTACATCGAGATCAATTATCTCTCAACAATGGTATGGATCAAATTCTATTTAATTTCAGTTCAATCTTTTTGTTCATCTGTGCGCTCTGCTGTCACAATTAATTCCATTTCATAACCTTGTATTTTCGTTTGTGCAGGGAAATGAATGAAAATAAAGAAATAGGTGGTTGACATTGCTGCTGTTCAAAACCTACGTCGTAGATCCTAATTATCTAGCTGAAGAGATGAAATTGAATCCCAATTCGAGGTATGGAGAGATGGCCCTGTCTGTGTATGTCTCCTTTGAATTAGTTTAAGGCTTTGCTTCCACCTCAAAAATTTCTAATAGATTTAATTTTTTCTTCAATCGGCCTCCTCGATAATTCCTATTACATTTTATTTTTCCTTCATCGCTTCAATCGCTCTCAGGCTCTAGCTTCACAAATTTACCCCATCCCCTACGAATTCAAGCATCGCTGGCTTTTTGAATCACTTCCCATAGCTCTGTAGTTGGGTTTAATCGGTCTATGGCTCTATGGCTTCACGAATTTATCCCATCCCCTGCGAATTCAACCATCACTTTTTTGAATCACTTCCCATAGCTCTGTATTTGGGTTTAATGTGTTGCTTATTAGTTTGTGGTTGTGCGGTGTAACTTTTTCTTTATTAGTTTAACCCATGCTAGTTTAATTTAGTTTGTGGTACTCCGGTATAACCTCTTCTTTATTAGTCTAAGCCATGCTTTGTTTTGGACATAACTTGGTTTCTGTGTATTGCTTCTCCTGTATAACTTCATCTTTATTAGTTTAACCCATGCTTTCTTTTGGACATAACTTGGTTTCTGTGTATTGTGTTATTTGTTCGTTTAACCCATCGGGTTTTTCCCTTTTGGGTATAACTCGTGTTGTATATTGTGTTGTGTATTGGTTCAACCTGATGTTTTTGGCTTTAACGTGTTGTGTATTGCGCCGTGTGCAGCATCCATCGATTTAAGGCTCGGTTTCCTCAATAATTGTTTTTGGCTTTAACGTGTTGTGTATTGCGCCGTGTGCAGCATCCATCGATGTAAGGCTCGGTTTCCTCAATAATTTGTTATACCCTTGTGCCGTGTGCATGAGCTGGATTTAAGGCTTTGTTTTCTCTCCAAGAATTTTAGCCTTGATGGGCTCTGTTTCCCACTCAATGGTTTTACCCTACCCTAACATTTCTATTACATTAATTTTTTCTTTCATGGCTTCAATCCACGCATATCTCTGGATCTAGCTTAACGTGTGGCTTCTTTCACTGTATTGTGCGCCGTATGTTATTTTAACCCCAGTATTTTTATTATTGGCTTGCTGTGTATAAGTTTAATTCGTTTTATTCTTTTATTATAAACTACTTTGTATTGTGTTATTTGATACTGTAATGCATGGTTTTTAACCCTTATATATTTTATCAGTAACCAATTAAAACCCACCCTCAAACAATGTTAACATGTCAATTAACCCCAAAACGCACCTCATTAAAACTTCGTCTGCTTACAGTTACTCTATTTATTAAAGTTTCAAATTAATAATAATACATACATACAGTGAGTTGCTCTTTGTTGTCTCTGCTTTATACAACTTTTAAATTATTAATAATAATCCAACTCAGCTGTGTCAATGGGGAATTCTCTGTTATATATATAGCTTTCCTTCGTTTGAAACCTCCGGAATCAGTTACATTACATTACAGCTTTCACTTCTCTGTTATATATATAGCTTTCCTTCGTTTGAAACCTCCGGAATCAGTTACATTACATTACAGCTTTCACCTTCGCCTTCTTTGGGGATTCAACGCCCCATCAAGTCCGGTCCCGTCGAGTCCACGATTAGCTAGTCCCTCTACCATTTCTACTCATTTATTTCCCTCCGGTATTAGCGAGGCCCTGTACCATTCGTGCTAGTTAAAACCACATACACTGTGTGTTAATGTGCTACTTCAATCCATGGTTTTGAACGCTTATAATTTTTGTCTGTAACTAAATAAAAAACCCTACCCTGAATCAATTTTAACCTGTCAATTAAGGCCACCAATAGATTTACTGGCTTAACCTCGCAGCTTCGTTACACTTTCCTTGTCACCTGTTTATTAATTTTTCAAATTAATAATGCATACATTTTCAAAATCTTAATACAACTCTCTTTCTTAGCATTGGTTTATTCCACTTAAAGAAAAATAATAATAACGCAGCTCAGCTCAGCTCTGCTCTTTCGCGTCAATGGGAAATTCTATGTTATATAGCCCTCTTTCGCTTCGCTTCAATCCTGTACCATTTGTAATGGTTTTTCCTAGAGATTGTTAAAGTCAGATAAAACGAAATGAATTGTTTTTTACTTTTATTTTTCATAACCTGGAATAACCTATCCTACGTTTTACAAATCAAATTTAGTTATATCATTAATTACATATATAATCATATTCATAATATATATTTTTAATTAAAATATGTTTATTAGGTTTTTTTAGACAAGGAAAAAAATTAAACTAAAACTTTCATCTCATATTTCATTAATAATACTTTTTTATGGGCATTTTTTTTGAAGTAGTTTATGGAAATGACTTATACTTTTAGTAAAAGTGTGAAAGAAAGTAAATTCATACTACTTTTCATTATTTAAATATGTGATAGAAAGGATCATTTTGTTATGTATAAGAGAAGTTGATAATTTTTGTTATATTTTACTAAAAATATATGGTTTTTCTCAAATACTTGTATGGTACTCCATGCAAAAAGAGTTTTGCCCAAAATAAATGTTGACTTAGTTATATACTATTTTTTTCTTTTAAAAAAAAAATATGATATGGGAAGTTATTTTTTATGGAGAATGGGCTCCATTTTTCTTTGAGAGTGTAGTTATTTTTGTTTGTGTTGATTACTTTTCTTTAAACTCATACCCGCCACAACATATTTTTTAAGATGCATTTACTTCACACTATTTATATTTGAAGAAGGTCATCTTATACTTCCATGATCATCCATTTATATTACAACACTTATTACAATTTCATTTAACAAAAAACAAACTTATAATTAAAAAATTTAATATATTTTACCCAAACATAAATTACACAGCCTTCCACAATGTACTGGAAAATACTAAATATCTCTGTAATTAACAAACCATTCATATTGGTGCTTTTTTGTTTGTTTTTCCTTTCATTGATTTTTAAAGGCCTTTGTATTGCATTATTTTATATAACCTAACGAGAGAATACATATATATAAATCCATTTCTTATATATTTACTTCTCTCAAATGGTATATATATGTTTGTAATTTTGAAAATGGTTTATGTATTTATGTTCATATTTTGAATGGAAATTGTACCACATTTCTTTGCTCATTTTAAATTGTGTGTGTGCATGGGTCAGTGGAATTGTGTGTTTGCCTCTTTGAAATCGAATATATATGTGAGTGGTTTTGACAATGATTATTTTCTTTTGTATTTCAACACAAAATTGTATATGTGTGTTTTCTTATTTGGAGTTGTATTTTGTATTTTTATTTAATTCAAATTCCATATGTATCTAAATGGTTGTATGAATGATTATTTATGAATATGTGTATGTAATTTGAAATTGTATTCACGTGTTTGTTGTATTGAATTACGAATTTGGATATATATGCATAATGTAGATTTTACTTTGTATATTGTGTGATTGTTTATTTGAACTTGTACTCTATATGTTTCTTTATTTCAAATTACATACATATATGTGTGTGAATGTTTACTTATGTATATTTGTATTGCATGTGGGTTGAAATTGCAATTGTATGTTTGTTGTATTGAATTGTGATTATAATTAATTTCAAAACATAAATTTGAATTTGTATATAAATTGTATGTTTTACTTTGTATATTGTGTGTTTTCTTAGTTAATATTTGAGTTTTATTTTTTTATTGACTCGAAATTGTATGATTTTTTTGGAATTGTAAAGTATGTGCTCTTCTATTTCAATTTGTATTTTGTGTCTAATACTTAAAAATTCAGAAAAATGTATATTTCCTCATTTAAATTTGAATTTTGTGTGTTGTTTCAGGTTGTAATCATGTGTTTTTGTTGTACTGATGAATCTAAATGTGTATGCATAATGCAGATTTTAATTTGCATATTGTGTGTTTATTTTTTTTCTGAAAGCTACATTAGCATGTCTGAGCGTTTTCTTTTATTGACTTGAAATTGTCTGATGCACAATTAGTTATTATAAATGGTATGTTGTGTGTTTAGTTCAATTTGTATATGGAGTGTTTACTTATTTCAACTTGTACTCTGTATCTCTTTCTATTTGAAATTGAATATATGTATGTGTGACTGTGTGGATATTTATTTATAGATATTTGTATTGTATGTGGCTTGAAACTGTAATCTCGTGTTTGTTGTATTGAATTGTGATTGTAATAATTTCACAGCCTAAATTTGAGTTTGTATATAAAATGTATGTTTTATTTTGTATGTTGTGTGTTTGTTTATTTGATATTTGAGTGTTAGTTTTTGTATTAACCTGAAATTGTCTTATGTGTGTAACCTTATATGGGATTGTAAAATATGTGTTTCCCTATTTGAATTTGTATTTTGTGTCTAATATTTAAAAATCCAAAATTGTATATTTCCTTATCTAAATTTGAATTTTTACCATTGTTTGAAATTGTAATCATGTTTTTGTTGTCTTGAATTATGAATTTGAATGTGTACTCATAATGTATATTTTAATTTACATATTGTGTGTTTGTTTATTTCAACTTGTACTCTTTATGTTTCTTTATTTGAAATTGAGCGCGCACACACACATGTGTGTGTGTATGTGTGTGAGTCATTGTGTGGATGTTAATTATGAAAATGTGTTTTGAAATTGCAATTGTGGGTTTGTTGTATTGAATTGTGATTGCAATTGATTTCACAACCTAAATTTGGGTTTGTATATAAAATGTATGTTTTACTTTGTATATTGTGTCTTTTTTTATTTAATATTTCAGTGTTTGTTTTTGTATTGACTTGAAATTGTATGATGTGTGTTTCTTTACTTGGAATCATAAAATATGTGTGTTTTTTTTTTTAATTTGAATTTGTATTTTCTGTTTAATATTTAAAAATTAAAATTGTATATATCTTCATCTAAATTTTAATTTTGTGTGTCGACTGAAATTGCATATAAAAGTCAAATGTTTTGTCAATATTTGTTGGTTAATGTATGTGTTTACATTTTATATTAGCTTAAGTCTCATAGTTTAATTGTATTATATTTTAATGTTTATTTATTATATTGAATTTTACTTCTGATTCAAGATTTTTAATTCTTCCGCTTGTTTTTAAAAATGTATTTGGTTATTTTTATTTTATTTTTTCTGCATATTTTTAACAGATGTTTTTTTTTCTTGCATTTTCCATTGAATCATTAAAAATTTAATTGGAACATTTACAACAAATCATAATTAGAAATTATTTTTAAGCTTCCACCTTGCCGTGGTTGATCCTGTTAGTGGAGATTATAGTCTCAAAGCAAAGAGGAGCTCTTTTAATTGTTATCAGAATAAATTTTTATATAGTATAGATCTTAGCCAATATAAAATATAAAATTTTTAAAAAATAAAAATGAATCATTCACTACATTAAGAAAATATTTATTCAATCAAAAGTTTTCATAAATAAATTGATGAAAGCTTATTTTAAGGAAAAAAGGTGCACTACATGGTATTCCAATTGAATTGGTATAATTCATCTTATGAGGAAAACATTATTCACTACATTTACTATTAATCACTTGATACAATGTGTTTACAGTGTTTCGACATACACAATGAAAATATACAAGTATCCCGATTAATTTAATGTATACACTACTAGTAATTATTCTTCATATCTAATAAAATATATACACATATATATAACAAGAATGATGAAATTTTAATCTATAAGAACATTTTTTCTAATGTAAAACATATCCTTTATAAATAACATAATTTATAAAATGTACATCCACTACATTAAATCAGCTATTTGTTTCATATTAAATTAATAATATAATAAAAATGAAAGACATAATTATTCTTCATATGTCCAATAAAAAAAACGGAACTATGTCATTTTAGTGTATAATTGCATTTGATCCAATCTAATTTGTAAAATAGTACATACACAATGTTTAATAAAGGAAATATAATAAAAATGAAAGTCATATGTATTCTTCAATGTCCAATGAAAAG
>Ga0115844_100041_pt3 | contig 11039 bp, 8 predicted proteins | sample InSIn1gowninarea_FD_83858 | JGI IMG/M metagenome (GOLD analysis project Ga0115844, IMG submission 83858) | reverse complement strand
AATATCAAGACCATTGTAAAAATTATTTATATTGGGTGAAACATATATATATATATATATATATATATATATATTATAATTAGTATTAATAGTTAGTTAAAAGATATTATTTAATAATTATGAGCTATTTAGAAATCAAAAGGAAAGTAGGACCTCCCCTGATATTATAAGACTAAATTATATTTATATAAAAATATAAATTAATGGTTAGTTTTTTAAAAATTCATTTATTTCTTTAAATTCATTAATTTGTTTATTTGTACGTAATTCAACTTAGTTCCATAAAATAAAATAGTAAATAATAATAATAATTAATATATAATAATTCATGAATAATTAAATTAACAATTAAATTAACTTTTTATACTAACCTCGTATTTATTTTATTAATCCTAACCTGTTCTTATCATTATATTATAATTAAAATAATAATAATCGAATGATAAGAACAGGTTAGGATTAATAAAATAAATACGAGGTTAGTATAAAAAGTTAATTTAATTGTTAATTTAATTATTCATGAATTATTATATATTTATTATTATTATTATTATTAAACGTATAGTATTTATTTATAATTTTATATTATTTTAATTAAATATATATATATACATAATTTAAATAAATAAAAGAATTACTAACCATTAATTTGTTGATTTGTACCTAATTCAACTTAGTTCCATAAAATAAAATAGTAAATAATTAATGAATAATTTAATTAACAATTAAATTAACTTTTTATACTAACCCGGTATTTATTTTATAAATCCTATCCTTTTCTTATCATTCGATTATTATTATTTTAATTTATATATATATATATATATATATATATATATAAGTAATAATTTAAAGAAATAAATGAATTTTTAAAAAACTAACCATTAATTTATTTTTACCTAATTTTAACTTGGTTCCATAAATATAATAATAAATAATAATAATAATATTAAATTTATAAAATAAAAATTTAACCTGGGTCCTAGAATAAAAAATTAGCCGTTAATCTTTTGTAGCCGTTGGAGTCTCTACTTAGACTATTTAACATGCTAGACTGGATCTGTTTCTTCAACTTGTCCTGATGATGAACCACACTAGTTGGTTCGAAACGCGTCGACAAATGGTTTCTCATGTGATTTTCGCCTAAAAATCTCTCGCAAGCTTAAGACTATCGAGGGTTGGTCTAAAGAAATTGAATGCACTATCGGTGTTAAGGAAGTGTGCCCCATTTCCCCTACCCTTTTTGGCATTTACATCGATAAGTTATAATAGTGTTTGGAAGCTATTTGATACGATGGCCCCAAGCTCACTAATATGGTCATTACCCTTATCCTTTAGGCTGATGATATCGTTCTTCTTGCCAAAATCCATGATGATCACGACAAGCAGTTTAAAATGCTCCATGATTACTGCTCCAAGATGGGTATGATTGTTAATATCGATAAAACTAAGTCATGATAATTAAATCCAAAAAGATAAACCATGATGATTTCGGCTATGATAACAATTACTTGGATAATGTTTCTTCATATAAATATTTTTTATCGACATTCATCATCAGCTCAACTGGAGTTATAGCATTCAGAAAAGGATTATTGGAGGTTGGAAAACTTAATATGAGTTTGAAAAGAGTTGTAAGTCGAATGATCTTCAGGTTTGGAGTAAGAATAGGTTCCTCTTTGGGACTCTCGTCACCCCTATTAATTTTTTATGGTTGCGAGGTTTGGGGTTGCAACATATCTAGAGAATCATGGAGGAAGATCAAATTGATCAAAAAGCAATTTATAACCTACAACCTCAAGATTAAAGGACATACTCCCTGTCATATCCTCTTGATTGAAGTTAGTCTTTTCCCAGTTGCAAACATGACTATGTTTAGGTATCTAATGTATAAGAGGAAGCTTTACAACATGGAAGCCAAGAAATTCCCCAAAATTGCTACTAACTCTAGCCAAAACCCTCAACTTCGGCTCAAGTGGGGATGGCACAATGATGCCCAGTCTTCGCTCGTCTATTTGGGGATAAAGGAGGAGATCATCTTAGAGATGAAGGATAAGATTAAAAATACTATTACTTCCAAATTAAAGGAAAAGTTGTGGAAGGATAAGGAGTTAGAGGGGAAAAGAAAACTAAAGTATTATAAGGAGGTAATCAACCTCACTCTTGCTGACCAGAATTATCTTTTTTCCTTGACCAATTATAAGAAAAAAATGAACTTTGCAAAGATAAGAACTAATTCTGATGAACTTCAAAGTGAAATCAGGCATTAATCTATTCCTAAAACACCTCGGGATGAAAGAATCCATCACAAGTGCGATACAAATAAGGTAGAAGATGAAAAGCATTTTCTCTTGTATTGCCTGACTCTTACTCACATTTGATTCATTTCTATAACATTTACCATAATATCAACCTTCTTGACTTGCTAAATCAACGAAACATTGTATTTGTATAGAGGATTCACAGCTCATTGCCAAGATTTATCATTTCCATCACCGTAAGTTTAAGTATGCCATTAAGATTGAAAAAAGGTCTAAGACTCATAATAAGGATGATGGTTGGAAGATAAGCATTTGTTGGATCCCTTCCCTTTATTCCTACTTTTCCTCCTTTTCTCCTCCCTTCTTTCTTCTTTGGTTCCCTTTCTTTTTGACAATTTTTGTTTCACTTTCTTTCGTAGCCCTATTATTTCTCACGTGTTAAGAGATTAGGTTGATCCCCTATTTTTTTGGGTTTTTTCTTTTTTTTTTGTAAGCTGGGGTGGGACTCTCCGATTTACATGTCCATTATGTACCCCTCTACGGGGGAAGGGTAGCCCAAGATTTGAACCCAAGACTTCCGGTTCGGTGAGACTTCATTTCCACGGCCCTCGCTGCTTGAGCTACCCCATGTGGACCCTATTTGTTTGGTTTTAGTTAGCATTATATTATTCATTTTATTTATAATAAAAAATCTTATAATATTAATTATTATTTTAATAATAACCTTGATATTATTATTAAATTTATAGTTTAGTTTCTCCCCTTCCCATCTTTTTAGTTATAATTATAAGATAGAATACTTCCAGAAAATCACATCTCAATTTTTGTTGCCAACAAGTTTTGAACCACTAAGTGGGTTCATCATAAGGACTTGGAAGAAAGCACTGACCCAACCAACAATTATATAATGTAGGGATGTAAAACAATTAGGAAAACTGAACGTTGAAACAATAATAAATTAATTAAATGAACGTTAAATAGTATATATATATATAGAGAGAGAGAGAGAGAGAGAAGTTTGAATTATTATTACTCTGGCTATACCCTAATTCTTGATATAATAATTTAATTACAAAATAAATAAATCAATCAAGTAATTTTAAATTAATAAATCAAGTTCTAATATGTTATTAAAGTTTAGATGTGATCTTATAAATATTACATTATTTAATATTATTATATTGATTAATATTAATATTTTGAGATAATAATTATTATTATTATTTTAAAAATACACAAATAATAATAATAATAATATGAATAAATTAATAATAATTAAGGTCACTTAAAAAAAACAATAAGAAAGAAAAGAGAGGGGAAGGGCATTAACTAAGGGGAAAAATGGCTAGATCCAACAACTACTAATCTTCCACACATCGTCCCTATTTAGCGTGATAGATATATTTTTTTTCTTAATTTTGATAGCCTCCCTAAACTTTTGGTGATGGAAGTCGTCTATCCTTGCAATGACACAAGAGTTTTCAAAACAAACATGGTGTTTGGTTTTGTCAGCGTGTTCCGCCAAGGGTAAGGAGTGTGTCCTACAATGCCTAATATCAACCACATGTTCACGAATCCTTTGATTTATAGAGCAACTCATTTCATCAATTTAGGGGGCCCCACAGGAACATGGGATTAAATAAACACCCTTCATGTCTTTTAGATCCCCAAGGTCTTTGATAGATCTTAGGGAGCTACGAATAGTGTTGAGGGGTCTAAAAGTGGAAGAGATCCCATACTTCCTTAAAATCCGAGCAATCTTGTGAGTAATACCTTGAACAAAGGAAAGTTTAACATTGGTAACCAACTCTCTTTGATCTTTACTTAATTTAGGACCTTTGTTAGCCTTTAAGAAAGCCCTAAGACCCTAGGACCAACTATAACCATTATTATTAAAAACTTCAAGGAGATGGGTCTTCTCCTCTTCCAAGTGATCTTTATCGAAGACCCTAAGAGCACAAGTGGCCAAAATGTTGAGAACACCAACCTTTTGAGCCCGAAAATGATGGGAGTTAACATGCAGGTATTACTGCATGTGGGTTTTCTTCCGAAATACTTGATGAGAGAAAGAGCCACCATTTCTCTTGAAGATGAGAACATCAAGGAAGGGAAGGTTGCCATTAATTTCAGTTTTTATGGTGAACTTAATGGAGCTTGAAAGATTATTAAGATGTTGGAGGAATAAATACAACTTCTCATGACCATGAGGCGAGTTGATGAAGGTATCATCAACAAACTTCTTCGAAAGCTTAGAATTGAACAGAGGGGAAGCCAAGGCTTTGGATTCAAAATATTCCATGAAAAGATTGACAACAACAAGGGAGATCAAGGAACCCATGGAAACACCACAAGTTTGTTCATAGAACTCACCTTCAAAGCTAAAAAAGGTAGAGGTGAGGAAAACCTATACCAACTTGGATGAATCCATATCAGTGACACACTTGATCACTTCAACCGCTTCATTGATAGGGATATTAGTGTAGAGAGAGATAACAACAAAACCAATAAGCGTGTTTATTCAATCCCATGTTCTTGTGGGACCCCCTACATTGGTGAAACAAGGTAGAGGTGAGGAAAATCTCTACCAACTTGGTTGAATCCGGATCAGTGACACACTTGATCACTTCAACCGCTTCATTGATAGGGATATTAATGTAGAGAGAGACAACAACAAAACCAATAAGGGTGTTTATTTAATCCCATGTTCTTGTGGGACCCCCTACATTAGTGAAACAAGCCGCTATAAATCAAAATATTCGTGAACATGTGGTTGATATTAGACATTGTAGGACATGCTCCTCAGCCTTGGTGGAACATGTTGACAAAACTAAACACCATGTTTATTTTGAAGATTCTCGTGTCATTGCAAGGATATACCACTTCCATCACCAAAAGTTTAGGGAGGCTATCAAAATTGAAAAAAGATCTATCATGTTGAATAGGGACAATGGGTGGAAGATTAGTAGTTGTTGGGCGCCGTGTCTTTTTTCTCTTAGTTAATGCCCTTCCCCCTCTCTTTTCTTTCTTAATGTTTTTGTTGTTGTTGTTAAAGCGTCCTTAATTATTATTAATTTATTCATATTATTAATAATATTCCTATTTATTTAGGGCATAGTCTAACTTATAGACAAAATGACCTTTTTCACAACCATTTTTCTGGTTAATATATGACAAAGATTTTTAAAAGCTTGAGTTTAAATATTTAACCTACATAATTATAATGCACCCGGGATTTTCCAAGGTGCTGAATACATTTATGCAATAAAAAATGTATTTTAAACAACAACAAAAATCTTGAAATTGTATGTCGATTTTTGTTGAATTCCGGTGAAAAAGGTAATTTCCTCTATAAGTTCGACTACACCTTTATTTAGTTATTATTATTATTATTATTTATATATATTATTATGTCAAAATGTTAATATTAATCAATATAATAATATTAAATAATGTAATATTTATGAGATCACATCTAAACTTTAATAACATATTAGGACTTGATTTATTAATTTCAAATTACTTTATTTATTTATTTTGTAATTAGTATTATTATATTAAAAAATTAGGGTATATTGAAAGTAATAATAATTCAAAGTTATATATATATATATATTCGAATTTAGGTTTTTGTGATCCATTCTTGAATTATTGAGAAACATTTGGCAATAATTACATAGGAGAAGTTTTGTCTACGCGTTTCAAACCATCTAGTGTGTTCATCGTCAAGAAACGTGTCGACCTAACTTCTCTCTCTCACACACACATAATTACATTTAAGAAATTATTTTTATATTAGTTTTCTAATGTTTTTATTATTATTTTAACATTCATTTTTCCTATCCATTTTGCATCCCTACAGTATATAATTGTTGATTGGATGAGTACTTTCTTCCAGGTCCTGATAATAAATGCACTTAGTGGTTTGAAATGCGTCGACAACAAAAAATGAGATGTGATTTTCTGGAAGTATTCTATCTTAACATTATGAATCACAAAAGTTTGCATTCTAAAAAGTTATAGTCATGTTAAATTTTTTATTATTATTATTTTTTTCAATTCATGTTTTTCACCCGTTTCTATTTATTATATTTTTTTTTATTTTTTTTAAGTTCATGGTTTTGACGCTTTCTTATTTATTATCCTTTAAGTATAATTTTCTAACTTTAGGAAATTTCTTTGAATTTTTGAAATAATATTTACCCCTTCCTTTTATTTTTTCCTTTTCCTATTCCTATTTCTATTTTTATGTATTCATTTATTTAAATTATTATTATTTCTTTTTATTAAGCTATGTTTGTTAATTTTTTTTTTTTTTATTTCTATTCTTTACTATGTTTTTTGGTTTTTTCAAATTTTAGTTTTCAAATTTAATGATTTCTATTTTTTTCTCTCTAACATTCATTTTGGATATTTTAATTATTAAATTTATCAACTAGAATTTAGTTGTTGCATATCTACCGTATTTATATGGTCTTTTGTTCTAGCTATCTACTTATATCTTGATGATGAACCATAATAAGTGCTTTGAAATGTGTCGACATAAAAACATTTATGTGATTTTTCCGGAATATGTTATATATAAAATCATGAATGACATAAGCTTGCATTATGAAAACTATGTTGATCTAGAAACACTTTTTTCCCTTCTCAATTTTTTTTAATTATTATTATTTAATGGAAAAGTTGTAATTTTCATTAAGCAAAGAAAATTACATTTTGTAGATGCAAAAGCATATGTTGTACATGAGGCATAAAGCCCATCATGTTTGAGTAGTAAAAAAAAGGTGTACTCCATGCAGGGACACAATGTAGTGTCACTGAGGTTTCAAAATAAGATAAAAAAATTACTCTACACAGAGAGTATTAAACTGTTATATATAAGTCTAGTATCATTATGCATTTATAAAATTATATAAACAAAAAGTATTTTCAGGCTCCTTTAGAGCTAGTTAATATGATATGTCTATATAAGGTCTATGGTAGTGCCGATGGAAGGTTCCATCCCTGTGCTCCAGTATCCTCCATGTCCCTATAGGCCTGTGCGCTGCTTCATTGGATAGGAGATCGACAATTGTGTTTCGCTCCCTATACATATGATGACAAACAAAAGTGTCAAAAATATTGATGAGTCCATGGACTTCTTCCATGATATGACTAGGAGAATATGCATTGCAATTTGTAGTTTTGTTTATCTAGTTGCATACAATTTTTGAGTCTCCATATAGTTGTAAGTTTCTGCAATGTTTTTCTAGTGCAAATTGTATGGTATATTTGGTTGTTATAAGCTCAGCAAAATTGTTTGTGCCTCTACCTAGTCCCATCTATATTTTGAAAGAATGAGATTCTGAAAGGTGTAGTATGGCACCACCCCTACAGCCAATGTCTTTTGCTGAGCCGTCAAAATATGCCCAGGGGTGTATATGATTTATGTTCTTAGGGATAATATGTCTGGGAGTAGAGCTAGATTCATCCTCAGGAATGAGTTGGTAATCAGATAGGATGCGGGCTATGATAGTTGACCAGAAAGGGGGAGAGTTCTGAAATATGTATCGATTTCGAGCAATCCAGATAGCCCAGCATGTGAGGATAGGGATATTTCTGGCTTTTATCGAGGAGGTGGCAGACCACCATGCTTGCCAAGCCTCACGAACGGACATGCCCTGCCATTAAGGGAGCGAGGGTAGATGAGAGAGTATAGAACTCCATATATCTTTTATAGCTAGGCACATGAGGAAGAGGTGATCCATAGTTTCGTTATCAACTTTACACAGACCGCACCAGAAGGGTCCATGGAAGGATCTTTTGCTTAAGTTATCTCTTGTGGGGATCTTGTTCCTCGAAATGATTCACATGAGGAGCCTCGATCTAGGTGGTTCTTTTAACTTCCATATGCTGCTCCACCAAGTTTCACATAGTGGAGGTTTTTCTGAGTCCATTAGAGCTATATAACCTTGTTTTGGTGAGCTTTTTTCATGCTTTGCTGGTGCCCATATTAGCTCATCCTCTCCTTCCAGTATTCTGATATGTGATTCAGTAAGGGTCTCTGTGTATTCCTTCCAATGTTGCTGCCATAGATGATGGATCTGCAATGCCCTCCCAGATTTCCAGGCTTGTTGTGCAAATGTTGAGCATTCTATGTCCGCTATGTGGATGAGATGAGTGATCCTCCTGGCAGATAGATGAGTTCTTAGTTCCTCAAGGAGCTTGTGAGCGTTTCCACACCCGATCTAGGGGTCTATCCCTAGTCTGACTTATGCTCCCGACTGTATTCTCCATGTGAGACCGTCTCTAATAAGAGGCATTGATTACAGTACTGCTTTCCATATGATTGATTTTCCAACATAATTCCACTGTGGTTGTCTTAGCAATTCCATGCGACTTTTAGGAGAAATGTATTTAGAGATGGCCACCGTTGTCCATAAGCTGCGTGATATGATTAGATGCCATCCTAATTTGTCCGCCAAGGCTGTAGAGAAAGTGCCTGGGCTTTTGATTCCCCAACCCCCCATTTCTTTGCGAGAGTTAGGGATTCCTAATTGGCCCAAGCAAATATTTTCCCCGACTTCTTCCCTTTCCACAAGAATATGCAACATAGGTTTTTTAATCTAGAAAGGATTCCCCTTGGTATCCACGCTAACGACATCCAGTACACTAGAGTTGCTTCCAGAACTGCTTTGATGAGGATCAACCTACCTACTCTCGATAAATATTTGTGGTACCAAATGTTAAGTCGTTTTTCCATCTTGGTGATGAGCCATATCAAGTCTGTGATCTTGTATTCGTGAGGGTTCAATCCTTAGCCCAAGTATTTGAGACCCTCTTCTAGTTGCAAAAGGATATAAGGGAGTATGCTCAGGGCATAGTGTATCGTGTATGAGGAGCACCCAATAGCCGTTGTAGTGGACTTTGCATTGTTCACCATCATGCCTGTGGCCAATAGGAAAATAGAGAAAGTGTTCTATAGTGAGGTCAAATCACCAATACTCTCATTTAGGAAGAGCAGAACATCGTCTACAAAGAGTAAGTGTGTCAATGTGCATCCATTTGCGATCTTGATGCCTCTTAGTCTTCCTTGACGATGTTCCTCCTTTAAGATTCTGCTAAGACCTTCCATAATGAGTAAGAATAGTAACGGGGACAATGGGCATCCCTCCCTGAGACGTCTCTCAGAGTGAAAGATGGGTGATGTCGCCCCATTTACAAGGACACTGAATGATACATTAGTAATGCAGCACATAATCCATCTTATGAACTCGTATGGAAATCCCAAGTGAGTTAAAAGCATTCTAATATATAGCCAATTAACTATGTCAAAAGCTTTCGAGAGATATACCTTTAGGACCATACCTTCAAGTTTCTTTGTCTTAATGGAGTGCAAGATTTCTTGTGTAGTTCCGACAACCTCATGGATTTTTCTGTTTTGCAAGAAATCGAATTGTTCAGCTGAGATGTGGTTGGACAGGATCGGCTGAACGCAATTGGCTATGATCTTGGATATGATTTTGTATATACAGTTGCACAAGGAAATGGGCCGAAAGTCATTGAAGGAGGTGGGATTATCAGATTTGGGGATGAGAGCGATGAAGGTTGAGTTGTAAGCCTCATACATCCTTCCGATGGATCTACACTCCTCTATAACTTTTAGGAGGTCCTCTCCAAGAGTTTCAAAAAAAGCCAGATAGACTTCCACATTCCATCCATCCGGTCCTGGGCTTTTGTCTCGTTTGAACCATTTTAGGGTGGCTTCTAGCTCTCCCAAAGTGACTTCCTTTGTCAGTTCCAAAGCATCCTCATGGTCAACGAACTTGGGAAACAACTGAGCTATTCTCATGACTTTAGCTAGGTAACATTTTGAGGGGCCTTCTAAATTTTCCTGAAATGAGATGTAGCCAGGGCAACTAATCTAGGGAATGATTCATTGTTTCTCCTTGCTCATTTGTTAGCTGCAAAATTGTATTTATAGCTTTGCGCCTGTTTGCAATTTGTGGTAGAATTTGGTATTATCATCCCCTTCCATAAGCCAAATGGCTCTGCTTCTCAGTTGCCAACTTTCCTCTCGATCCTTAAGTATATGACTCCTTTTAGCTAGAAGGGATGTAATTTTGTCCTTATGTTTTGGGGAGGAGTAAATCCCTCCATAATCATTATCAAAAGCCTCTATTTCTTCTTCAGTAGTGTTTAGGGTTAAGTCCTCCAGGGTTCGCTTTTTGTGTGCCCATATTTTGGAGATATTTTTCGGTTCTCTCAGATTTTGAGCAAACCATTATGAGACGTTCCTTCCTGCTGCTGGGGGCGAGCCTTCCAAAATTCAGTGACTAGCTTGATGTATTTTATGCCTCTTAGCCATGCAAAGTTGAATTTGAAGGGGCCCTAGGTTTGTTCATACCTCTCCTTATTTCCATGTAAATCAGACTATGATCCAATATGCCCCTTGAACCAACCCACTATCTAAATCCATGTCCCAGTTCAACAGGTGCTCCTTAATGAGGAATCGGTCTAGTCTCCTAGATAGGCTATCCTCGCCTGATCTGTTGTTTCTCCATGTAGGTTGGATTTTGGTTGAGAGGATATCGATAAGATTATGATCCTCCAGAATGGTCTCAAAAAATTCCAAGAAGATGTCTCTTTGTGCATTATGCCCCCATGATTCCACATAACCAATGGAAAAGTTTAGGTCCCCCCCCCCCCCCCCCCCCCCCACACCCCACTTCTACTAATAATAAAATTTAATTTTTTTGATTTTTTTTTTTTTCTCTTTATTTTTTTGTAATTTTTTCT
>Ga0115844_100531_pt1 | contig 11050 bp, 10 predicted proteins | sample InSIn1gowninarea_FD_83858 | JGI IMG/M metagenome (GOLD analysis project Ga0115844, IMG submission 83858) | reverse complement strand
AATCAGCAATCACTGGATTATAACAGACTTGAGAGATCTCAACACAAAAGAGTTGTATAACAGTATGAATCTATATTCCCTAAATCACTACAGAGAAAAAGAACACTTCCTGGAATTAAATGAATAACATGATCATGATCGTGCATAGGTGGGAGGCCTTTGGGAGCCTCAAATACCTTGGAATGATTTACTGAGATTTTTTGGAGATCTAGAGAAATATATGTTTTCAATGTTTGAACCTCTAGTGAGCATAATTGTGCAATTACACCCCATTTTTCTTTATTTAGAAGCTTTGTCATGGCATTAAATATGATTATATTTCCTGGTTTCCCTACAATACCCATTAATTTAACTTCCTTTCATTCCCAAAAAAATTTCAAGAAAAGTTCTTGAAAATTAAAAATCTATTGTACCCAAAGATTGTAACCGTTGGACTCCTGGTACAACATCAACACCACCCATTGGAATGGAATCATTGGACAATTCAATACATATTCCCCCAGGATTAGCTTAATATTATGGAATTTTCAAGAAAAATTTATAGTTCCTCCATTTGCAACCATCACTTGACACTTTGGTGCTGGATATAGGAAGCAATTCAATTCCTTGGCTATCTTACAATGAATAAAACTATGGGTACTACCCAAATCAATAAGCACTATTACATTTTTCTTCTTGATTTGTCCTTCTATCTTGAGAGTATGGGGAGTGTTAATTCCTTCCAATCCATTTCAAGATATGATCGGATTCATTTCTTGCTTCTCTGGGGTTGGTTCTTGGCATATATCCTCTTATTTTGTCTTTCTGCTAGTTCTTCTTTAACAGAATTCCAGCAGTGTTCTTTTTCTCTGTAGTGATTTAGGGAATATAGATTCATACTGTTATACAACTCTTTTGTGTTGAGATCTCTCAAGTCTGTTATAATCCAGTGATTGCTGATTTTTTGGTTTATTAGTTCCCATTTCCTTTTGTCCCAAATGGTACATATTCCTCCTGAAGCTCCTGTGGCCTCTATCACTGTTCCTTCATAATTTTTTAATTTTTTAATCAGTTTTTTATTTTCTTGCTTGCTTGTTTTGGTCTCTTGGATCATATAAATTTCCAGCTTTTCCTTGACTAAAATATCTCTAGCTGCATTGACTTTGAAGATGGTGCCAAGACCATGACAATTCCAAGAGACCACTATCATCATTTACTATTGTGTTGATGTGATCCTCCCTTTTCTCTTTGCTGAATTTTTTCATTGTTTCCTGTATTTTTCCCAAGAAAGGATTCCATTGGTTGTTGAGTTCCTAGTGTCATTTCGTTTGCAGCTACCTCATCTCTGATTTCCTTATTGGATTTTCTTCCCACTTTTTTTTGTTGATCCCAAGTTTAGGGATTTTCTTTAGCTTTATTTCTAGTTAGTATGCGGTCCACTGAGGGAGGGAGTGGAGAGGAAATGGTGATGGGGGAGGAGGATATGAGAGCGAGGGAGTTGGGATTTGATGATGGGGATCTAGGAGAGGGTGGTTCAATAGGGTCTTCCAAAGGCCCAAAGGGGTTCAAATATGTTTGTATAGGGGGGATACCATTCAGTGAGGGTTGAGAGGTAGTTTTATTTGTTTCCTGGAGTTGTGAGGCATTTGGTATTGACTACTTATTGATAGGTTTTTTTCCTTTTTACTTGTTCCCATGTATTCTCTTGTTCTTCTACGTTTTCATGCTCTTTCTTTTAGGACACCTATTAGCAAAATGTTCGTACTCATGACATACCTTGCATTTAAATGGGATCTTCTCGTAGTCTAGTTGTTGAATATGCATCCACTAATCGACTTTGAACTTTATTGCCTCTAGGAGACCTTTTCCAAGATCTACTTCCGCACAAATGCTGGCACATGCATGCATGCTATCCTTTGGTTTGCATCTATCTATATAATTTCCCACTGCACTTCCTATAGCCTTGACCGAATCATTTCCCCAGCAGTGTAGTGGAAGGTGCGAAATTCTGACCCAGACTGAGACTGCACTTGGAACATCCATTTCTGGGTAGAAATCTGGCGTCCACCTGTTCAGATATAAACCTTTGGAGTCCATGAAGTATGGACCGTTTCTAAATATTAGATCTTTGTCTTCCTTTGATTCGAAAAAAAGTGTAATACCCCCTTCTTCTAAAGTAGCAAAGTGTTCCCTCTGTGGACAAAGGCAACCCCTCTAGCCCTAGAGTGGGTCTAGTCACAGCAAATACAAAACAATAATTGATTCCCTTAAATAGTCATTGTTGGAGGCCTACCTCAAACCAGTGGTTGATGACGTTCCATTGTGCTGCTCCAGCCTCTGTTTCTTTCTCCTTAATGAACAATCAACCTGAAACACCGCAAGAAAACAATAGAGCACATAACCGAGAACAACAATGATCTATTTACTTATAAAGTCAAAAAATCATAAGCTATCAAGTAAATTGTACACAAGATATAGGAAATCATCATTGATTGTATTAAAATGAATCAAGGGCAAAGCTTACAACCAAGTCTTGACGTCACAAGCCTTCTCGGAGGATCCAGCCAATATGTTTCTTCAAGCATTCACTCTCAAGAATGGGTCTCCCAAATAGGTGGTATCTCTCTCTCACTCATAAGCTCTAATACAAGATTAAGGCATTCCACAACCTCTTATCAAACTATTAGCAATCCCACACTTGTCACACTCACACCAAAGCTATCTACCAAACTCAAAAGAACTAGCAACACTGCCCAACTAAAAGAACTAGCAAATCAAGGCAATGCTGAGTGATTTTATAGGAGAAGGAGTCTACATGAAATGAGGGAGAGGGAGCTTATCCTTAAGGGAGGTTGCACAAAAGACGGAACCACCATCCTTGAGGAGGATGGGTGACCCAAACTGACCCAAAAACCAACTCTAGAGACATCCAGAAGGCCGACTGTTTGAACAAATTCGCCCAACCTCGATCGTTGCTAGTCATGAACTAAGTCTCAGTGACGACATCGCGAGGAGGCAATGCATGCAGACTAATCGTCATGATAAATAGCTAAGAGCCTCACGCTGGGCCCTAAAATTTGATCGTTGCGGGAAACAGGTGTACACCTGCGACAGTGTTGCGATGAGACTGTTTATGACACGGGATCATCACGTATATTAATAGCTTACTAGCAACGATGCAAGAACTTAGTCTAAAAGGGTCAATCTTCAGCATTAGAGAGAATTTTCTTAATCTTCTTGCACGAGTGGGAAGATATGGACATGTTTATTTGATGTATGACACAGTAGAGGGACTGAGATGAGGACAGTGACAAATTACTGTGTAACACTTCCATAAAAATGTATTGCTATATTCCCCTAGGTGGTTGCATTCCAATATCTTTCAACCCATTTTTGAACTGATTTGGGTAACAGCCATAACCTCGTGAACTGTCCCAAAAGTCTATGTTCTGCCAAAGAAATAGATGCTCTTCGAGGGAGAGTAGGTGGAAGAGAGATCTTTGGTATATCCTCAAGCTTCTTAACAATTTTGTTGAATGATGGCCTATTCCTTGGAGCTCCATTCATAGCGATTAGGGATGTGAATGCTTCTTCAGTTTCTTCGATTCCTTGGTGAGTAGATGAGGGAGGTTCGCCCTCCTCAGAGGGGTGCATGGTCTAAGAGCCTCAATAGTAGGAGGCTGTCGAGAGAGAGGCCTGCGTGGGCAAGGAGGCACAGTCCTTTTATTATTAGTAGTAGTAGTAATAATTATTAATTTATATTAATAATTAATTATAGTATTAATAAATTATTATTATAATCATTTTATATTACTAATTATTTATTTATTTATTATTGTTTTATTATTATTATTATTAATTAAATTTAATATTATTTTTAATTAATAAATATTAATAATAATTAATTAACTCATACAATTAAATATTAATAATATTTAATTAACAATAATTAAGTAATTATTATTTATTCAAAAATATAAACTTTTTTTATAATTTATATTATTTATTGTTGATAATAAAAATAACAATGACAATAATATTGTTTCTTTTTGGCTAAGGCAAGAGTGGATCCTTCTATTCAATTAAAAAGAGAAATATTGTACAAAGGCGACCATGGCTATGAGGCCCGCCAATGCGATAGGCCAACCCCAATACAAGGTCACAAAATGACAAAGCCTAACCTAGGACGTCGGCCCGCCAAAACAAACCTGCCATCCAAAACTGACCATCGGATCTTGAACTGATGATCTAGCGGATTAGAAAGATAGCGGGTGACCAACAAGCACACCTTTTAACAAATGAATCAGACCCGATAAACCCAATAAACCATAATCTATAATGATATCGGGTCTATTTTTGGCTTAACCTTCGATCACTTTAACCCTCTGAAATCCACCATTGTGTGCGATCCCGGAGAGGTCTTGAGAGCAGCTCGAAGCATAACCCCTAATGTGGACGCACCAACTTGCACGCAAAACCCTAGCCGTAGATTATCCTCGCTTGATCCAACGATTACAGATCATATCGTGCGGGCTAAGAGCATCGATAGTTAGCGCGCAATGAAGGTGGTAATTCCTCCCCACCCCTAACCACGTGTTGCATGGTGAGTGGAATCGCTCCCAAATGAGAAAAACCACTTCCTACTTGATGAGCTTGTGAAATACCAGAAACTATCGTAAGGGCAGTAAAGTTGTTCACTGGAATAAAAGTTGGGGTTTTGCGGTTACCGAGAAAATCTAGGTACCAGCTCATGGGCCAAAGGGAGATGAAGATCCTTCTATCCAGCCATCCCCCTGACACATTTGGATTTCCATTACCTGCGTTAATGAGGCCACCATAGACCTACCGCCTAAAAGAGATCACACTTATGTCAAAACACTTCATGATGAAACTAGGGTAACTGTACCTCGTTACAGTGGCTCTATGTCAGCAAATACGATCTCTTGATTTTTCTGGTGCTACTATCAGTCGCTAAAGGCTCTGGATGAACATCCCTCCTTCAACTTGTCATTTGTTATCTCCTCCCACCAGTAGCTTAGATCGCTATGCTTATTTCGTACCCCCTCATTAGCAATCAAGTCCGCCACTTTGTTCGCTTCCCTACGAACATGCACCAACATGAGGGTTCTCAGCATTCTTAGGTGTGTTTGGATTCTTTGGTAGACTTGCAGAAGCTGCCAATGTTCTGATATTTTCTCAGGAGTAGCGCTAACATTTATCCTTTTTATTGAGTTAATGACTAGTTCTAAATCAGCCTCAATGATGACATTTTGAATGTTGTACTTGAGCAGTATTTCCAAGCATGATTCCATCACCATGAGCTCAATCATATTGTTAGTAGCTTTGCCAAGATAACTATGGAAGATGACATGTATGTTTCCTTCCTCATCCCTCAGAACCCCTCCATAACCTGCTTCTCCCCGGATTTCCTTTTGAAGCCCTGTCTATGTTGAAGTTTAAAAAACCATGAGAAGGGGGTTGCCAAGAAGACTATTTTGCTGAGATTTTCTTGATAATCTGCATAAAACCCTGAGGAGGAATAACCTTGAGCTCTAATTTCTTCAATATTCTTGCCTCTCTTTGTTCAATAGGTTTACTTGTAGCTTCTCCTCCCAATATATGTACAATTTCTTTGAGTTGTTTAAGGACCAGTTTGAGGATGTTACTCACCGGACTCACTTTATCCTTGAAATCCTATTATTACACTCCTTCTAGACATTCCAAATTAAGAATCCTGGGGTCAGCACCCAGGCAGAGTTTATGATCTCATTATCCGAGAAATTTTTCCTCTAGTTCTTCAAAGTGGTGATGATGTCATTAGCATCTATGTCTGTCTGCTCAAAGACTTCTCCAACCCAATTCCAAATATTTGTGGTGAAAGTGCATCTATTCAAGAGATTATTTGTAGTTTCTTCCTGTTGTCTACATAAGTGACATCTTGAGGGGCCAACAAAACCTCTTTTTCTTAGGTTATCTCATGTCAGAATCTTTCCCTGTTGAACCAACCACTTGAACAATTTTACTTTCATCTAATGAGGATTTTCCCATATTTCTTTCCATGTCTTATCAGTGATGGGATGGTTTAGCCCTGCATCTATTCTTTTGGCTTCCTTAAGGTTGAAGAGACCTGTCTTGTTCTTTCCCCATCTTAGTTCACAATAATAATGTTAATTTAACAATAATTTATTAATAATAATTAAGTAATGAAATAATTATCATTAAATAATAATAACACTTAATTAAATAATAATAATAATTGATTTATTATTATTATTTATTAAAAATATAAAATATAATTTATATTAATTATTGTTAATTAATTAAACCAAAGAGATTTATATTAAATCCAAAAATTATGTTAGGTCCTTATAATACTAGTGTAGCCCCTTATTTTTATTGTTAGTGTAGACCCTTATTGTTATTGTAGTCTTCATATTGTTATTATTATGCCACATAGAAACTCATTGTTGTTATTGTTGTGTGTTATTATTATGCCCCATAGAAACTCATTGTTGTTATTGTTGTGCCCTTACATTATTATTGTAGGCTCTGGTTATATTATGACCCCTTAGACTCCTGTATATAGAAAGGAGGTATTTTCATTTGTATCATCCAAGAATTTTTCATTTATGTAATGTAAATGAGGTTTCCCCCCTCAAAGAAGATAATGTTTAAGTAGTTGATCTATCTATGTGTGAATTGGTTGCATAACATTTGGGATCAAAGCTTTGGATTCTAGGGTTGCGCTACTTCAAACATAGCATCGTGGAATTTTCACTATAACATTTTTTTCTACAAAGCTTCAGACACTAAAATTGCAACCACATAGACCCGAAATCTTGGTGAAATTTGTGTACTAATTTTAGATCTCATCTCACTCTATTTTTGGAGATATGATCCGAGGAAGTTAGGGTTTTTGCAGGTTCCATAATTTCATCTCAAATAGGTGACCTGGGTAAAATAGTCATAACTTTCTCTTTGAGCATCAGATTTGAATCATGTCAAAAGTGATGGAAAGAGGACAGACTGTAATTTTTTGTGTATCATTTTCAAGGACTAAGGTTGAAACAGTGACACGTGGAACTCCGTACAAGTTCGCTCTACTGAACCATTCTATAATCATGCCATCATCGGAGATTGGGAATAACTCTTTCATGAAGAATCCAATATTGTTCTGACATGTTGGGTTGGAAATAAGACTTAGAGGGCTACTACATGATAGAATTTTAGATCTTGGAGATTCGCAATTACAAAGATACAACAACTACATATCGAGGTCCTAAAAAACAAGAAAAAGGTGTGTATTTTTTAACTTTTGCATAACATTTGTTTGAAAAAATAGTTTGAAGTGATTCAAAGGGCATATTGAAGCATAGATATCATTTTTTTATTTCAAAATGTATCAAAATAATAAATTAAAAAATGGACACACTTAGTAAGAAACCAGAAATTTTTCCTATGACACATGAAGAAGAGAAAGAAATGTAGCATGATATATCAAAATTGCAAGATCAAGCGCAACAAATTTCACTCTCATTGAGAGTAACCAAAATGAATTGGAAGCTAATATAGATGGTTTGAAATCCTATATGGAAGAAATTATGAATTTCAAGATGGAAGGTTTGAAGGATGGTTTAAAAACAAATTTGAAAAGGGACCTAGAAGGTTTGAAGGAAGGTTTGACAAAATTGCTACAATAATTGCTTCCGAGTGGTGACAAGGTACTTCACAAAAATCATGATGAAGATAAAAGCAATACAAATTATGGTTTTAGAGACTCACATAGTGAGTTGAAGACTAACCACATTCCAAATATTGATATGAGGAAGATTGATGGTAAGGATCCGGTGACATGGATACTACTGATGGAGCAATTATATGATCTACATGATGTGTCGAACACATAAAATGTATGCATCTCATATTTATATTTAGAACAAAATCAATTTGTATGATATCGATGGATTTTTTCCTCATAAACCACTTGTCACTTGGTCAATTTTTATAGAGGAAATGATAGCACATTATGAGGATACAAAGAGTAACATCTTATTTAGCCAATTGATAAATCTCAAACAAAAGGGTTCAATTGAAGACCACATTGAGGACTTCCAAAAATTGAATATAAGGGTAAATGATATTCTAGAGGAGCATGGGATTGATGTCTTCATAGGGACTGTTAGTGTCGGTCTAGAGCCCTCCATCAGTGATCAAAAGCTCTTTGGATATGCATAGGTAGGTGTCTCATCAGTTTCAGTTTTACATCCCATTAGGCATGCCATAAAACTGATGGAAGAGCTGGTCTTTGTTCCTTTCTTGGCTTTGCTGGATCAGGTCATACCACAATGAAATTGAGTCATACTTGTTTTTATTTTCTGTCTTGAGGTCTCAAGTCTGAGGTCTAGGGTTTTAAGTCAAAAACCACTGCAAGGTCATGAGTCCAAGGTCAGTGAATGCCCAGCAAGCCAGAAGGAGGTATGTACATATGTTTCATTGATATTTTTATCAGCTACGGATCATTTATGTCTTGGATTTAAAAACCATGTTTTTAAACCCAAGGTCATGTGAAATTTGTAAAAATAAAGAAAATTTCAAAAGTTTTCAAAATTGCCGGCAACAACCCTGGTTCCTTCGCCAGAGTCCATCAAATGGTCAACCTGCAAAAAGAACGGAGTTAAAGCACCTCAAAAGCTAAATTCAGGACAAAGCAACTCAAGAAACAATGTTAAAGTGAAATGTCAAAAAGAACATTAGAAAATGGGTTTTGTGTTTTTAATTGTTTTTAAATTCACCTAAAAGAGCTTAATTTCCCTCTAAACATTTCATTGTGCCTCTATGAGCTAGCAAAAGAGGAGCAAGAGGGCGAAATTTGTGAAGAGGTCGAATTGCAGCAAATTTGGAGCAAGTTTAGGGTGCTCGACCACTCAGGCAGGGTGCGCGACCACCTGGGCGGGGCGCGACCACTCCAGCCCTCTCCCGCAGTGTAGTTTTTACATAGGCGCGACCACTCGAGCAGGGGGCGCGACCACTCGAGCAAAAATTGCCAGATTTGACTTTTCGGCCTGTAAAACTCTGTTTTCACCTTGGTTGACTCTTTGTACTTGTAAATGATGGATTTATGGATAATTTTCATGGCACATGGATAGATTTACTCTCTCTTAACCCTTATAGAAGTTTCCTTGATGTAAATAGTGAATATTTAATGCATGGATCAGTTACCTAAGTTTTAGAGGCAAGTTGTTTTGACTGCCTATTATCTAGTGCTTAGTTTAGAATTAGTTCAAACTGCTCCTAGGAAGCTGAGCTCGACCCCTAGAGGTGGGGAAAGGAGTTAGATGGTCTATATTATGCCTTCTCTTGCTCATTTTCATGGTTGGACTCTAGAGGGAGAAGCTCTATTATATGTTTTACTTGTATCTCTGCAATTTGAGGAAAAGGAAGGCCAAGATTTTGCAGACATCATTGTGGATTCTTGTGGATTAGTGTGTTGATGGTGTGTTTCCTACATGTTATTGTAAGTGTGTTTATGTGTTCCATCTCTTTCTATTGCTGCTAATTAAACAAAAGAAGTGATAAAGTTTGAATTCATGCATGCCATGCTCAGCTTTCAATTTTGTTTAATATTTATGTTTTCCACTGTCTAAAGAGGATTCAAAGTCATTGTTTGCCCTCTTTAGCTCCCTCTCTTTCTTCCTTGATCATCCATCTCAGCTTAAGGCATCAGCACAAACTCCTACCTTGCCCCAAAGACCCCCCTGCAAAAACTGAGCTCAATCCCCGCACCCTGAATTGCACTCCCTCCAATTGCCACCAAAAACCCCAAAAAACTTTAAATCAACCCTCCTTATCAGTTTACTAGCCTAATATCAGTGTTCCTAATTGGGTCAGCTCATCCTATTGAAAGATCTACCGAGTTTGACCGGAGAGAGCCTTCTCCTTCCTCGTAGGGCTAGCTACGAGGTGTAATGGTTTGATGTAGCCTTGAGATTTGTCTATCTCAGCCTAGGTGAAATTTCAAGCGCTAACATATTGGCGACTCCACTGGGGAGAAAAAATTTGTAATTTGCTCATTGTAGTGTGATTTCTCAAGTCTTAGACGGAGTCTGAAGATACGCCAGGTAGCCTTCGAACACGCTCTTGTTTTACATCAGCGTTAGTAGATAAATGTTGCTTCAGTCGATCTCTGTGAGCTTTTGAAACCCTCATTTCAGTGACATTTTTATCCCAGTATCATTATGAACTCTAAGCTTTGGATGATAGGCTAAGAGTTTTCATACGGCTGAGCGGTTTTTCCTTTCCTAGTCTATTCACGAAATCAAGCTGGCTTCTGATCCAAGACCCATTTTCAAATCTCACTCATCTCCAGCTATCATCAAGTATTTTGAAGATCTAAACTTTGATGAAAGTTTTGAATTGTCTTTGTTTAAAGCTAAGTCTGAAAGTGCGCTCGACTCTCTAGTCCTTGATCCTGATTTTGCAGCTGCTATTGCATATGAGAGACACAACAAGGTGGTCGAAAATTTCATTTTAAGACATCTCCAGACAGATATTCAAACTACTACCCTTGCTGATTTTCTTGAGAATATCTCCGATAACATTGGATCCACTATCACGGCTCACGAGCAATCATATCCTCCCTTTGTTTCAGTTTCGCCTATAATCACATATCCTGAATCCACGGTCGGTTCTCCTTCTACATCCCATACTCCGCTGACTCCCCCGACCCCTTCAACTCCACAGACTACTCTCCCTATTGTCACAGCCCCTGTTATTATACTTCCACCTCCTCCTCCTCAAACTCATCCTACTCCCCCACCTAAAACAATGGCTGCCCGATTTGCTCCTCTTGCTCTTCCGCAAAATCTTCATGATATGCCTGCTGATTACCAAAGCAAAATTCCTATGTTTGACGGCACTCCTCAAAGTGTCACGGCTCAGCAACATATTGACAAAATGACGACTTTCTTTGATCTATATGAGATAGATGAAGAGGATGTAACTATGCGTTTGTTTGCACAAACATTTGACGGAGAAGTTAGAAAGTGGTTCAGAGGTTTGACAGCCCGGAGCA
>Ga0115844_100529_pt1 | contig 11073 bp, 8 predicted proteins | sample InSIn1gowninarea_FD_83858 | JGI IMG/M metagenome (GOLD analysis project Ga0115844, IMG submission 83858) | reverse complement strand
ACAGTTCGGGGTTGACATAACAACTTAAAGAAATAGCTGACTGCTTATCCTGGCTATAAAGCGCAAGAGGCAACAACATGAGTAATAAAGTTCTTTTAATTGTTTCCATAGTTCAGTTAATTTAAACGAATTAAAGTGATTAACATTGTAATTTGTGGAGTACGATTATCTGGGAACGGAACAAAAAATGGCTGAGGTGGAGGTCTTTGTTTCGGAAATAGTTCTCTAATTAATCATCTTCTTCACCACAAGAAAAAATCTGATTACCTTAAGGCTCCTAATTCCTTGTTTATGGTTTCTAATCGCAGAGATTTTATATTTTCTTTATCGAAAGTTATTGGTTCTTCCTTACTTCTAACACACCCTATTCTATCCTCGGCAAACAACCTGCAGGCAATAGAGGAAAGTATAACAGTGGGGGATGTAATTAGTGGGTTTTTAAAAGAGATACCGGGCGCACCCTTCAATAAAACCGTTGATACCCTAAAAGCAGGAAGCCTGGATTTAAAGGTGAAAGGAATTTTAACATCGGCTTTTGCAACCATCGAAAATATTCGTAAAGCAATTGACATCGGAGCAAACTTTATTATAGCACACGAACCAACTTTTTATAACCACCAGGATGCTGTCGACTGGTTGAAGAACGATGAGGTATATCAATATAAGGCCCGCTTGTTAGAGGAGAACAACATCGCGGTATGGCGAAATCACGACTATATACATTCTCATAGTCCAGATGGTGTTATTACAGCCTTGGTTGATACTCTCGGTTGGGATCAGTACCGCAAGGAAGGCGTTCTGTTTGAATTACCAGCGCAAAAGTTGCAGGGCTTGATTGAAGAAGTAAAAGTAAAGCTCAACACAGGAACCGTGCGATATATTGGAAAGTTGAACCAAACCTGCAGAAAAATTCTGCTTTTACCAGGGGCTCCGGGAGGAACCAGGCAAATTGAAGCAATAGGCAAATATAAGCCAGATGCTGTTTTGATAGGAGAGTCAAATGAATGGGAAACTATTGAATATGTGCGCGATGCTAATGATAAAGGGCAAAATTTGGCTATGGTTGTATTAGGACATATAGGCAGTGAAGATATTGGATCTAAGTGGATGGCGGAATGGATAAAAAAGAAATTTCCCGCAATTACAGTGAGCTATCACCCAACAACAAAACCCTTACATTATATATAATTTTCGTGTTTCCGCTGCTGTCGCAAACAATTCTTCGTCCTTTCCTTTTTCTAAGGAGTAAATCTAATAAAATGGAAATGTTAAGCCCAGACGAGAATAAAGGAGAAAAAAAAGAAGATAACAAACTGGAACCGCAGAATGAAATTGAGACAGTAGTGTCGAAAAATGAAAATATGGAGCCGGTCCCGGATAGTGAACAATTAGATGAAAAAAAGGAAGAAGAATAGAAATCGGTCGCTTTAACTGTAGAGCTTCTGCGCCTTATTTTTCTTTTTTGGTCGACATTAGAATAAGATATGAGAGAAGGATGCATATCCTTCTCTTTCACTAAATGTTTTCACTTGAAATCACTTATTGATAGGTTATGGTGAAATCAGAGATATGGTGGTAATTCTTTATTCAATTCGTTCTAACGTCTCTTCTAAAACGTTTTTATAGACATCTTTATAAAGCTTCAACTCGAAATTGAGTTGGACTTTTGATGAATTAACTGAACTATGGAAACAATTAAAAGAACTTTATTACTCATGTTGTTGCCTCTTGCGCTTTATAGCCAGGATAAGCAGTCAGCTATTTCTTTAAGTTGTTATGTCAACCCCGAACTGTATTTGAAGGCAGGAGTGATAAGTTTTGTAAGCGACCAGGCTGGGAAACCGGCTTGTAGCGGAAGTTATGTTACGATCTACAATGGCAATAAAACACCGTTTTTCTTCAAGCTGCCAGGTTCTTCAGGCTGGAAGCAGGTAACCTCCATACAACAGGTGATTGTTCCCATTGCTAAGAGACCCCAAGGTTTGACTAAAATCAGCATGCAGGTTAAATACCAGGAAGACAAGTCGAACAGTATAGAATCAAAAGTTAAAATAATAGCGAAAATGAACGCAGCTGCTGATGCAGGCAAGGCTAGCGTACCTCCAAAGAAAGAACCAGCTACCCGTGTTGCCAGAGCAATCACGCCCGCTGCCCGGAAAATTGCTCCCCAAGAACAACAACCGAAAGAAGCTGGCACTGAAAAACGTAATGTCACCCAAAATCAAAAAAATAAGGATTTGGCGAAAAAAACAGCTCTCAGATTAGCTGCCGAAAAAAGGAGACTAGCTGAGTTAGCCAAGGCTAATCTTCTAAAAAATAAAACTCCCGAATCTACCTGCTTTTACTCGTCGGACACGGCTTATTATACGTTTTTCTATATCAAGCTTCGTGATTCTGTATTGTATAGCGATCCATTTCCGGTAGAACAATATCAGGATGACGAGACAGGTGAAAAATTACTATCAAAAGCTTGGGGCTGTCTGAGCGACAAATTAATCGGGCAGTTTGGAGAAGATAAATACAACGAATTGCTTGACGATGTCGACTTCGACCTCATGAACGGACTACAGCATTTAAGAAATCCCCAGATACCATCGTGGACAATAGTAAACGATTATCCTTATACCCGTACCTATCAATCAACGGAAGAAGAAATAAAAAAATGGATTCGGTTCGACAGCCAGAAAACTCGAGGTATTAAGATTATTAAAGTAAATTTTCCGTAAACCCTTTGTTGAGCCCAATGTTAGAAGAGTATGGAAGAGCGTATCCCCTTTTCGGTTGATGCTATGGTGAATGGGAGAATTGAGCAGGTTACTGTGATTCCGCAGGAAGAGAATTTTGTTATAGTTTCTGACGAAGTTCGCTTATTAACTATTTGTTTCAACTGCGACTATGATTGTACTTGCACCGGAGCAGAAAACGTCGATCCGGAAACTGTACAAAGTATCGCTAATGCTATAAGTCTACATTATATCCTGAGAGAAAATAAAACAGGTTAATTTAATTAACAATAACTTCGCTGATAAAAAGACGTGAAGGATGATGGGCTCGCTCTTCGCCTATAGTTCCTCCATTAATTGCCTTAATTTTTATATAACGAGCTTTCGATTTCACTTCTACTTCTATATTCTTAATTGCTTCCGGCACGTCCTTTTCAAACTTAGTCAGCACTTTTCCTAAGGGGAAATACCGGTGTCCGTCTATACTTCCCTGGAAGATAACTTCCTTAGGAAACAAGATGGACGGACCTGAATTTTGATACACCTGCAGGCTGACATGGTTTAATTTTTTTAGCTTCCTAAGATCTACCACTGCTTCGAAATCGCCTGGATAGCTTTGCCAATCTCCGTTTCTCCAATTGAAAGTTCCCAAGATGCCGTCTAAAAGAGCGTCTGCCCCTCCTGCTGTATACATAGTATTAACTGGGGTTGAGACAGAAATAGTGGCATCCGGAAGCCTGATAAATTTTTGCGTCACTACATTACTAGAAAGCCTTTCCCGTACAGCGTAAGCTTCTATCGAGGCAGATTGTTTAACTGCAAACGGCTTTAAAAACTTTTTGAACTCCAATGAATCCAAGCGGTAATATATCTCAACATTTTTTTCGGGAGAACTAATATTTATCTTTTGTTTTTCTCGAAATCTAAAAGTAGAGCCAGTAAAATACGGCGTGGGTAGAACCGGAAAATCACGTATTTCTGTTACTGGTCGATCTTTTTCATTTCGTCCAAATTTCAGGTCTGGGCTATCGCCGAGATCAAAGTGCAGGGTACCGCCATTAATGAGATCGGCATGAGAAAGAAAAGTTCGTGAATAATTTTCTTTATTAAGCTTGAGACTGTTTATATAAAGCGAATGAGGACTTTTATGTGTTGCTTCAATTGTAAATGTTTTACCATCAGCAAGGTGAACAATAGCTCTATCAAAAAGAGGAGAACTGAGGATATACTCTCCAGTACCGGGACAAACAGGATACAAGCCTAGAGCACTAAAAATGTACCATGCGCTCATCTGGCCACAATCTTCATTACCTATTAATCCGTCGGGCGAGTTCTTATAGAAATCCCCCATTATTCTCGATACTAATTCTTGCGTCTTCCAGGCCTTTCCTATATAATTATACAAATAGGCAATATGGTGACTAGGCTCGTTGCCCTGGGCATACTGGCCAATAAAACCGCTAACGTCCTCCAGCTTAAATCCTGTAGTTTGAGAGGAGACAGAAAAAAGACTATCTAACGAATTTGAAAAGGGCGCTTCTCCTCCAAATAGCTTTATCATTCCCCCTATGTCATGTGGTACGGCAAAGGAGTACTGCCAGGCGTTGCCCTCGGTATAGAAAGCGTTAATTTCACTGGGATCAAAAGGATAGTACCATTGTGCCTGCTTTTTCCCCCGGAAATGCCTGCTTCCGACATCAAAAAGGTTTCTATAGTACTGAGCCCGCTGGATATACTTTTTATAGACGTCTTGATTTCTGATACTTTTGGCAAACTGAGCTATACACCAGTCGTCAAAACTATACTCCAAAGTTTTTGAAACGCTCTCAGGCTCCTGGTCGTTCGATACATAGCCCTGCTTTTGATAGGCTCCCAGACCAAATCTCTTGCTTTCAGCATAATCTGTCATTGCTTTAAGTGCGCCGTTCGGGTCGAAACCCCTTATTCCCTTTAGCCAGGCGTCGGCAATTACCGGGATAGAATGATAGCCAATCATAGTAAAAGTCTCGTTCCCACTTAACTCCCACACAGGCAGCATTCCTCCATATTTATTTTGAGCAAGGAATGTCTTAATCCAATCTGCAGTCCGTTTCGGTTCCAGAATCGTCATTAAAGGATGAAAAGCCCGATAAGTATCCCATAAAGAAAAAACGGTATAATTAACAAAGCCTTCAGGCGGATGAACTTGAAGATCTGTACTTCGAAACCGGCCATCGACATCCTGATAAAGATTAGGACTTAGATAGGTATGATAAAGAGCGGTGTAAAAAGTTATTTGTTGATCGCTTGTCCCACCTTCAACTTCAACTTTACCTAATACTTTATTCCATGCTTGTTTTGCACTCAGTTTAACCTGTTCAAAGTCCCAGTTTGGAATTTCAGAATTAAGATTCAGACGCGCTCCTTCTTCACTTATGGCAGAAATTCCAACTTTAACCTGCAGTGTTTTGAGGCCTTTAAAATCAAACTTTAGGACGAGCTTGAGATCTTTGCCTTCTACAAACTTTGTTTCCGACAGGTCTTCATTCTCTTTACGAAACAAGAACTCTTTTATTGGCCTGTCAAATTTAAGATCAAAATAAACCCTCTGATCTTTTGCCCATGCCTTGCTTCTACGGTATCCCTGGATTTCGTTGCTGCTTGTTATCTTAAAAGAAGATTCTAAAACCTCGTCACGATGCTGCAGGTCAATTAATACTTCAGCTTCTTTTGTTGTTTCGGGGAAAGTATATCTATGGAAACCAGCTCGCTCAGTTGCTGTAAGCTCAACCTTAATGTTTTTTTTTTTCAAGAAGACGCTGTAGTACCCCGGAGAAGCTGATTCGTTGTTGTGCGAAAAAGCAGAAGCGTATTCGACACTATTCCATTTGGCTGTACCGGTAAAAGGCAGTAGAAGAATATCACCGTAGTCGACAGCACCGGTACCGCTTAAATGAGTATGAGAAAAGCCATAAATTAAGGAATCCGAATAATGATAACCACTGGCTCCATCCCAGCCGTTTAGTCTTGTATCTGGGCTTAGCTGCACCATGCCAAAAGGCACAGACGCTCCCGGAAAAGTATGCCCATGGCCACCCGTTCCGATGAAAGGATTAACTAGCGAGGTATAGTCTTTCTGCGCAAAAGACACATTCGAAAAAAGGAGAAAAAGGAAAAAAAACAGTAATCTTCTCATAGACAGATTATGGGTAGAAACTCGGCGAGCGTGAATTTGTTTATTCCAATTCTACCCAAAGGACTGTTTGAACGCTACCAAAACATCCAGAAAGATTTGTCTGTCTAAATCAAAATCTTTAGGCCTTATCAGCTCTTGTGGTTTATTATTTCTATAATTTACCGGAAATAGTGCTACAAATTCTTTTACAGAAAGCTCGTACTTCAACCACGAATATTTCTCGTAGATATCAGCCAGCTTCATTTCAAAAAGTTTTTCAGCAAAAGGATCAGCGCTCATTCCAGAAATAGTATCCAACAAAATTATAAAATCGGAAACTAGGTTAACGCTGACCTTTTGCTTTTTATTTTATTGAGCTATAGCTGTAGCAGTCTTTTTCAATATCTCGACCAGAACATTTAAATTGATGGGTTTGGATATATAATCATCCATTCCAGACTTTAAACATTGTTCTCTATCCTCTGGCAGCGCATTTGCCGTCATGGCAATTATTTTGGGCTGAGGAATATTCAATTGTCTAATTGTCCTTGTAGCCTCAAGCCCGTCCATTTCTGGCATAAGCATGTCCATAAGGATCACATTGAATGTTCCGGCGACTTGCATTTCAACTGCTTCCTTTCCGTTATTTGCGATTTTTGGCTGGTATCCTAGTTTATTTAATACCCGGGTGGCTAACTTTTGATTAATCAGGTTGTCTTCAGCGATTAAAATATTGAGTGGATTTTGCTCTGCGAAGTCTTCTGATAAAATGTTGGCTGTCTTTTTATCTTCCTTAAACGTTTGTTGCCCTGCTTGCTTCAACTGCAACTGTATAATTTTAAACAGCTGACTTTGTTTAACTGGCTTAGTTAGAACAGCCGAGAACAGGTCTGAATATTTGGAACGAGTTTCATCCCCAATAGAGCTCAATAAAACTATCGGTATACTGTTTTTTATTTTCTTAATTGCTTGTGCTAAACCCACTCCATCTATGTCTGGCATCTGCATATCGCTAATGATAAGATGAATCTCAGCGTTACTTTCTATGATGGCAATTGCCTCCCGAGCAGATGCAACTAAAATTGGCTGGAGATCCCATTGAAGGAGTTGAGCTTGTAGTATTTCAAGATTCGTCAAATTGTCATCCACCACAAGCACTTTCTTACCCGCGTTTTCCGAAGAATTAAGATAAGCATACTGTTTTGAAGCTATTTGCGCAGCAGTTGTTTCCAGAGAGAAGAAGAAGGTTGTACCTTTTCCTACTACACTTTCAACACCGATAGTGCCACCCATCAATTTAACTAGCCGCTCACTTATTGCCAGTCCTAAACCTGTGCCTCCATACTTTCTGGTAGTTGAAGAATCCACCTGGGAAAACGCCTTAAACAGACGTGTTAATTTATCGTCGGGAATACCAATACCGGAATCACGAACTTTAAAATCAAGAACAAGCTTCTCTCCCAGGGTTTGTTTAACATCTACTTTTACAAAAATTTCTCCCCGCTCAGTAAACTTAATTGCGTTGCCTACCAGGTTTATTAATATTTGTCGAAGACGTAAACTATCACCCGTAATATTTGCAGGAATAACATGATCGATTTGATAGATAAGATCAATTCCTTTTTGTGAGGCTTTGTTTCCAAAGACATCCATCACTCCTTCAATACACTCCCTAAGATCAAATTCATGGCTTTCTATCTCCATGTTTCCTGACTCTATTTTAGAGAAGTCAAGAATATCGTTGATTACACCGAGCAAAGCTTCTCCGCTTGTATTGATAGTTTTAACGTAATCTTCCTGCTCACTAGTTAAATCGGTGGAAGCTAATAAGCTTGCCATCCCGATAACACCGTTCATAGGAGTTCGTATTTCATGGCTCATAGTAGCGAGAAACACACTTTTTGCCTGGTTCGCTTTTTCTGCTTCTTCTCTCTTTTTATCAAGCTCATGGTTTAAATGCTGAAGTGTAGCCGACTGGGACACCAGTTCATTATTAAGAGATTTTAAGCTTTCGGATTGAACTTTCAATTCTTCCGACTGCTTAACGACCTCTACCGTACGCTCTTGAACCTGTTTCTCCAATTCCAGCTTCTGAGCATGCATTTTCTGAATTCTCCTTCTGTTATAATAGTAAACAATGCCTATCAAAAAAAGAATAGCCCCGATCCTAAACCACCAGGTCATCCAGAAAGGAGGAACTATTTTAACTTTTATTGACGCTACTTTATCCGACCATTCTCCATTACTTTTTATGGAGCGTACTTTAAAGATATAATCTCCGGGATCTAAGTTTGTATATGTTGCAGAGCGTGCGTTTCCGACATAATTCCAGTCCTTATCAAACCCCTCGAGCATGTATGCAAATTGGATCTTTTTTTGATAGGTGTAGTCGATTGCAGCGTATTCAAATGAAAAGACAGACTGATCATATCTTAAAGTTATGTCCTTCGTTTCCGAGATATCCGCTTTTAGAGGAGAACTATCATTAGAATTGTCTGCGATAGGTACATTTTTGTTGAAAATTTGAAAATTAGTGAAGATAATTCTAGGTTCGATAACTTTCTCAACGATCTTCTCAGGATTAAATTCGTTGAAGCCATTAACTCCTCCAAAAAACATTGTGCCATCTTTTGATAAAAAAGCAGAATTAGGCTTAAATTCATCTCCCTGAAGACCTTCCGACGAAGTATAATTTTTAAACTTGTTTGTCTTGGGATTGAATTTGGCCAGTCCTTTATTTGTACTGATCCAAATATTGCCCTCTTTATCCTCAAGCATTGCAAAGATAGACTCTCCGGGCAATCCATCTTTTGTGGAGTAAACCTTGAAGGTGCCGTTTTTGCGATTCATCAGGTTCAGCCCAGCAAATGTTCCAACCCAGAAGTTTCCCACCTTGTCTTCATAGATACTTTGAACACTGTTGTTGCTTAAACTCCCAGGCTTGTTGGTATGAAGATATTTCACGAAACGATCATTTTTGCGGTCGTATAAGTTCAAGCCTCCGTCATAAGTTCCAAACCACATGTTATCTTGTCGGTCCTTGTAGATGGTATAAGTATACTCGCTGCTGTAACCATTAGGATCGTTTGCATCCTTCGTATAGCGAATGAACTTTCCTACCTTTTTATCGTATCGACATAGTCCATCGTTAAAAGTACCCACCCAAATATTATCGCCATCCACAGCCAAGCTATAATCATTATCCCCAATAACACTATTTGGATTTTTAGGATCATTTTTAAAATTTTTGAAGATTCTAGTCACCGGGTCAAAAACACTTAAGCCGTTGCCCCAGGTACCTATCCATATTTTCCCTTCTGAATCCTCTTTGACATTTAGAACATAGTTTCCGCAAATGCTATTAGGATTCTTCGGGTCATTCATGTAGTTGGTAAACTTTCCTGTCTTTCTATCCAGAAGGTTTAAGCCCCCGCCGTCAGTCCCTACCCAAAAATTTCCGCGAGCGTCCTCCAGGATGTTAAGAATAGAATTATTATTTATGCTGGTAGGAGAAGAGGAATGCTTATAATGTTTGAAGAGATTAGCATTTTTTGTTATAAACATTTATCCCCCCGTTGAACGTTCCGAGCCACATGTCGCCGCCTTTGTCGCGGTATAGCGAGTGAATGGAATTATCATTAAGACTTGTATTATCGATGTCATCTCTATGGAAATTTGTGAAGAGCTTTTTATCATAGTCAAAAATACTTAAGCCTCCGTTTTCCGTTCCAAGCCACAACTTTCCCTCATTATCGGCGATTGAAATTATCGTATTATTACACAAGCTGTTTGGATTTTTATCGCTATGAACAAAATGCTCAAAAGTTTCTTTTGCTGGATCAAAAAGATCTAGACCATCCCCCCGGTGTGCTACCCAAAGACGCTGTTTACTGTCGCTAAAGACTCTCCACAGATGGTCGGACGCTATTGATTTTTTATCAGAATCATTATGCCTATAGGCCTTAAAGCTTTTACTTTTTCTGTCGTAAAGGTTTAAGCCTCCGTGAAAGGTTGCAATCCAAAATCTGCCCTTAACATCTTCGCAAAAATCACTGATATTATTATCGCTAATACTTGCCGAATTATTTTTTTCATTAAAATACTTGGTAAATTTTTTGGTTTCGGTATTCAGAGTATTTAAACCTTCAGTCGTTTCGACCCAGCCTCCGCCATTCCCGCCCGGCTTTATATTTTCGAAGTATCTGATCACATTATAACCCAGATACTGCTGTAGATGCTGATTACTCATCACAGCGTCACGAGTTTCAGTTCCGGTATAAATTCCATCAAAGAATTTCGGTTCCTCCTCCAGGTTGAATCCTAAGCCCTGGAAGTGTTCATACCAGTTGGGGTATTTTACCACCATTTTTACTTTTGGATTTACCGCTTTTGCTGGGCCCACAACTAGCTCTCTTCCTGCATCTGCCATAAGCTTTAGCCGAAATTCTGTCCAGCTTTTATCGCCTTTTTCTTTAATGCTTTCATCCGATTTACAATTTGTGAAGAAGAAGTCGTCAAGTATAACTTCATCAAAGTTCTTGGCAGTAAACTCAGCAATCTCCTTTACTTTCTTTCTATGTTCGGGATCGCTATAGCAAAACGTTTCAAAACGATTCGGTTCACTAATAGTAAAAGTTATTCCTCCCGCGATTTGAACACCTCGGTCTCTAAAAAACTTCTTCGCGATGTCGAGAGTCTTTTGGTCTACCATTTTAAGATCCCGATGGGTTTCCAGATATACTTTGTCTACCTTCAATTGACGGGTAATTTCATTCCAGATAGGTTTGAGATAATTAGTGGTATCTGCCATTTTCCTTACTTCATACGCTCGGCAATAAATCGAGACCTTGAAATTTTTGTAATGTTGGGCATAACATGGAATTTTAACCAGAGCCAGAAATAGCAGACTAGTTAATACTAATTTAGGTTTAAGCATTGTAGTTAGTGGATAAGAGATGTTTAGAGAGCTAAAAATAGACAGAAATATTGCTGCAGCAGGTGCTGAAATGTTAACGATTGGAATGCAAAATGTTAACTAATTGGAAATAGCAGAAGAAATCGAAATGAAGAGTGGAATATTTTTACAACGAAAGATTACGACACGGCACGCCCCGTAATCTTTCGTTGTGGTATCTTTATTTTTTGCTTGCGCGGTCTATTCGTGGTCCGAAAGCAGCAAGCACAAGGAACAAACAG
>Ga0115844_100462_pt1 | contig 11097 bp, 8 predicted proteins | sample InSIn1gowninarea_FD_83858 | JGI IMG/M metagenome (GOLD analysis project Ga0115844, IMG submission 83858) | reverse complement strand
ATCTGTTCTGTCTCTAATGTACCTATTGCGACATATGGGGCCATTGTTCTTGCTTGTGGGGTTTGCACTTATAGTCCATGTAGCTGCACACTTAGCACCCCCAACAGAGTTTTATGCTGTGTCATCACCTCTTGGAGTGCATCCTTATTGACATCGCAAACTATTTCGCCAATGTCAAAAAGATCACCTTCTGTAAGCATGATGGGATTGATAAACGTCTTCGATGCCTTAACCTTCTTTCTAGGGACTGGTTTATCAGGGTTGCGTGGTTGTTTCAATGGTTGTGAGGTGGTTGTTGGGTCTACGCATTCTTTAGTCAGGTCTATGTCCTCAGAAGTTAGGGAATAATGTGTTGGCACTATTAAAAAAGGGTTGGAAGAAATAGGATAGACAGTACAAAACTGCACCACTATATTAGAGGAATCCTTCGTGGTCCTCACTTCATTATAGGAGGACCCCAACATACAGCACCTGGAAATAGAGGCATGGGAGCTTCATGTGCAGTATGATAGTGTGCATGGTATGGCATAGATAGTTGTCCTGACCCAGTGACTTGCGAAGCTATAGCAGGCAAAGGCCTTGAAGTAATAGGTGGATGTTTCGTGGCAGAAAGAGGCAGTCCTTAAAGAATGCATCCAGCCTTGGATTTATGAGGCCTTCCTCATCACTACAAACATTGAAGGAAAGCTCACACAGATGAAGGAAATGCATGCCTTAAGACAGGGAGTTGCCCTTGATAGTGAGACTTTGGCCAAGAGGGTGGAGCAAATCCAATAGACTACCGATCAGTGCACTGCAGACCTTCGAGAAATGAAGGAATAGCTCGAGGTGCTCCATGCGAAGATCGCTAACCAATATAGTGACTCAAGACAAGTCATGATGACTTTGTTGGGGGCCTGTTTGCAAGGAATCCACCCATAGTAGCTTTTTGGGGCTGAAAGCCCAAGTTTTGGTCAGAAATGTGTTAAAACTCTGTGAATTGCAGGCACGAAGCGCAAAGTGTACAATTGAGTCATAGGGTTGTCTGCCCTAAGAATTGTATTGTAAAATAGTCTAAAGTCAGTCTACCCATGGTTCGTAGATCATGGGGTTGTATAAATAGAGCAAAGCTCTAAGTTGTAAAGGGAGTCAATAAGTGATGAATAGATGAATAACGAAGGAATGGTTTGAGCTTAGAATAGAGTTCTAAGTGTCTTGGGTTGTAGTAGTAGGAAGAGGCTCTATAGCTAAGTGCACAGAGGCCTAGTAGAGTATGCAGCTAAGTGCGCAGACCCCTACAGCTGAGTGGGCAGGGCGATGTTGAGTTTGTAAGCAGGATTGAAGGTTAATAAAAGAGAAGCTAATTCATATTCCTGTGTATTTGCTATGCATTATCTTCTTTATGGTTTTATTTTTTTATGTATTGTGTGCACTATCATAATTGATGAATATGTTGTAATCAACATAAATATTACACACACAAGTTAAGTAATCAGTTAATTAACAGGGATCTTGGGTATTATACAGGTCGCAACCTGAGTAGGGCTGTGCGGAAGCTGCACCGCAGGTCACGAAGGGATCACATGTGCACATAGTGACAGGTCAGATTGCAGACCTCTAGAAGCCCATCAGACATCCCTAGGGTGTGGAAACCTGGTTCTAGCACCCTCCCATACTACTTCGTGTGAGACCTCAGTCCGCGCTTCACAGACTGTTGTCGAAAGGGCCAATAGTACTGGGATTTGCTTGGCTAAATCACCTCTGACCCTGGGTTAGGCCCCACTAAGCCAACAGTCACCATACCAAGGATGGTCCTTCGAGCATAGTCCTCATGATGTGATTCTAACCTTCCTATGAGTTTTTGAACCTTCACATGCTACCGTTTTTCATCACTGGAATATTGAAATTCCAAGGATACATTTCCAGTGGTCCCTTTTAAATTTCCCATAAAATATCTCTTTTGTGGGTTGGCACCCAACACTCTGTGCTATATATATTATAAATACTTATTTTACCACATTATTTCCCCTTTATAATTGCCTCTTCCATTATGCAAGGTCAATTTCATATATAATTCCCTAACAATCCTAATCTTTACTACCATTAGCCATCACTACTACACACCTACTCCTAATTTATGTACACCAAACTTTATTTATATACAGAAGGGGTAGCACCCCCTTTCAATAGCGCTTAATTAAATTAGCCCTCTTCTCGAAGGGTGGCTCAAACTCTAATTTTACCACCTTCCCTATTAGAGTTGAATATTCAACCCCCTCTCCTATGTTCAATCTTAGTTTCACTAGTCATTATCTCTCTCAAAGAAATGATAAAGGTCAGGCCTTGATACTCGGGTAGTAAGTCTAAAAACTTCTCAATATTGTCATCATCACAACAGTAACTAATGGATTCTATATTGGTACTTTTCTCCATCCTAATGTTCACCTTTCAAGTTTTGATTAGCTATATGTACTCCACAGACTGTAACGATGATCCATCCATGACACACTCTCCTTCCACCTTCTAGATTTTAATGTTCTGGGGATCATATTCATCCTTTCCTTGCTCTATTACATTGCAACAATCCTAGAACTCCTACACCTACTAAATATGTTTGTTGGCTTTTTGAGGCTTGACCCAAGTTCAAAGGCGATTTAGCTAAACAAATCCCAGTACTGCTGGCCCTTTTGGCAATAGTTCGCGGAGCATGGACTAAGGTCTCACCCGAAGTAGTATGAGAGGGTGCTAGAACCAAGTTTTCACACCCTAGAGATGTCTGATGAGTTCAAGTGGTCCGCATTTTGACCCTGCGCACACGTCACTACATGCACTTACCTGTACCTCGCAACTTGGGATGTTGCCTTCACGTTGCCCTACTCGGGGGCTGAACGCTATTATTACCCAAGTTCTTACTAGTATTCCATTGTTAGTTGATTAACTTAGCTTACTTGCATGTGTAAAGTATACTTGGAAATTATAAATCACTCATACAAGTGCGTGCAGTAAATAAACAATGTATTTGCAATTGATATCAAACATGTAATAACTTAAGAACAGATACACAGAAATTGGATTAAACTTCTCTTTATTATTCTCTTCTTTGGTTGCAGACTTGACTCTGCCCTGCACACTTAGCTGCAGGGGTCTACGCACTTAGCTACAGAGCCTTTTCCTACTCTATGACCCAAGACACACTTAGACACTTGCTTTGTGCTTCTACTTCTCTATCTCATACTTCCTTCACTCTCACTAACTATCTTTTACACTTAGAGCCTCACTCTATTTATACAATCCCATGGTCTGCAGACCATGGGTAGGCAAAAATTACATTACAAACTAGGGCAGACAACCCTATGACTCTTAGATACTTCCGCGCCTGCAATTCATGGGACTTTACAATATTATTATGTAAAAACATGGGCTTTGAGCCCCAAAACATGCCTCGAGGTAATTCCATGCCCAACAGGCCCCCAACGCAAACATCGTGACTCCCCCTTGAGTCACTCTGTTGGTGCAACGATCTTGGCACGAAGTTCCTCTAGCTATCCTTGAACTGCGCTGATGTCGGCAGTGCACTGAGCCGTTGTTTACTGAATCTGTTGCATCCTCTATTCCGAGACCTCCGTGTCTAGGGCACTTCTCTACATCAACATGTGTATCCCCTATATGTGCGCGAGATTTCCTTCAATGTTTTCCATGATATTGAAAGCCTCATTGATCCATGGCTAGATGCATGCCTTGAGAACTACCTCCTTATGCCATGCCATGTCCACCTGCTCCTTCAGTGCCTTCGCTTGTTTCATCCTCGCAAGCCGCTAAGTGAGGACTACTCTCTGTGCAGTTCCTCTGACACTGTCATATTGCTACTGAAATTCTCACACCTTTGTCTCCAGGCACTGGATGTTGGGGTCCTCCTGCTCCAACAAAGTGGTATAGTCTTGCACTACACCTCCAATTTCTTCCAATCCCATTGTGATAGTGCTAGCGCACTGTTCTCAGACCTCCAGGGGAGTGGAAGACTGTGTTTGTAACTGTAGCTTAGTGATCTAAAGATTCATCTCCAGCTAAAACTTGGTCATTTCCTCTCTAGCCTCGTGGACTCTGGTTGCAAACCTCTGAATTTACACCTCTACTGGTAGATTTGCTGGGATGGCTAGCTCCGAGACACATCAGTAATCATCATCTATCACCTGTGCCAACTGTTGGTTCTGTGACACCAATTCATTACGCTGTATATTGAGCTATTCCATGTTGATATTTTGTTTGTTGAGAACTTGGATTGCACGGCTCTCCCTAGCACGTAGCTCTACCATTATTCCATCTTGTAGCAGATACAGTGTCTCCTGCGAAAGGGTAGCCAAATTAAGGCGAAGGCATTTGATCATGTTAACTGCAAATCTGTTGGTCTCATTCACTACTATTAGGGCCCCTTCTAATAACACTATTGTGTTTTCCATCTGTGTGTGTAGCATCTTCTCTGCTGCCAAGGATCCTGCTACGAGGTGGGTGGAAAGGGTACCCACCTAATGGGGATGCACCTATAACTCCTATAGCTGTGCCCTAAGGGCCCCCATCATAGTCTAGTTCTCCTGCATAAATTCCTGAAGAGCCTCACTAGTGTATCATGCATTGTCTCTCCAATGTCATGGAGATCCCCCTCGGTTAGGGTGATCGGGTCAATGGCCAACTTCGAGGCCTTGACCTTCTTCTTTGGTCCTGTTCTCTCTATTGTGTGTGGGTGCTTATGTTGTGTGGATGTGGTCCCTCGGTCTGTGCTCCCTTCTACTTTTTCTACTTCCTCTTCCTCCTACCCTTGTGAGGACGTTGCTTGCTCCTCATCTGCCTTTGCTGTTGCTTCTTTTATAGCCTATGCTACTACTACTGCTTTTGCAACCTTTTTCTACTCTGCGGCTTTCTGTTCACTTCCCGCTCTGCCCTTTTCTTAGTTGCTGTTATTTCCTTTCACCTTTTCTCGGCTAATTATGTGACACGTAGCTTGGCATCGTCCTTCTTCTTCTGTGCTGATGCCTTTTGAAGTTCTGCCAGGTCTAGGGCATGCCATTCTGGAGGCCATGTCTCCAAGACAGTGAAGATGGCATTCTCATTGGCTATAAAGGGGAGCTTCACCCACTGCCTCATTGTATCCTTGCGTGCCTTGATCTATACATTATGAAAGTTGGCTTTGAATTCTGCAAAACTCTGCAGGCTGTTGTACACCGTAGATGACAGGTGAGGCCGACGATTGATCCACATCCAGATGCTCATCTCCATGAGCACCCATAAGATTTTGGTGTCACGTATCCATTTCACGTCCTTTATGGTCCAGAGCGAAGCATACTTCGCAACCTCCTATAATACTCTATCAATGCTGGGGAATTGACTGTCCTCTGACAATTCCATTGCTATGAGCATTATGGATAACAACAACCACGTGTAGTGGAAGGTTTTACCCTGCTCCTGTGCTTTGTGATATTTCTTAAAAAATTCCTCTTAGAGGAATTTAGACCAGTTGATCTGGACCCCCTCCATGCACTGCTCGGCCAGTGCAACCACTAGCGTCGGTACCTCATCAGCATGACACTTCCTCAGAACTTTTCTGGCTAGGAGTTTGGTTGCTACACGTACCCCTTTGTCCTTGATGTTGGAGATGGTGTAGCCCCTCTTCTTCTTCTCCAACTTTTATTTTGTCTTCATGGCTTCTGCAAGAGCCAAATCACTGTCCTTTCCTTCGGCTATGGTCGCGGGGTCTTTTCCTTTGCAGGGGAGCTAAGAAATGCAGTGAATGAGGTCTACCATGATGGGAATAGGATCCTCTAGCCATAGATACCCTTCATGCACTAGGCAGAGCGGCTTCCTGATGATGAAAATGGTGATGGGTGCATGGTGGAAATGTGGTATTCGTAGTAAGTGCAAGAACCCATTGTTTTCCACACCACGCAACCACTTTCGCTGCTATAACATTGTCACCACCCCCTCAGTGTTCTGCTTCATGAGGTTCCTGGTCTCTAGGTGAGGGAACTTCTCACGGTCAGTGAGGTCCCAATATTCAAAATTCATGGTTGGCATGTGGCCCAGGTGCGTGCCTTCAAACACTATGCTATCTAGGAGGAGCAGAGTTTGGAGTGAACTCTTGGTTTTGTCTGGGCCTTTCAGCACTTTGGTCTTCCCTTTCCGCAGAGGGACATATGCGGGTAGTTTTGCTGTAGAGAATATAGGTTGAATTTCCTCCTCCAAATATTCATCTTCTTCTGCTACGATGGTCAGGGCCTGCAAATCTTCTTCTTCCTCATTTGTGTCGATTGTGACCGCTTTCCCTTTTTCTGCCATTGATAGCTTGCTACATAGTGGGTTCCTCGAGGACATGCGTATGGGGGCCATTGCTTGTTTATCTTTCTTGGGCCTCAACGTTCGCGGTGATTTGGGGATTTCTACCACAACCCTGATGCCTTCTAGAACATTCTCCACCATTGGGGTCTGTGCGGCCTTGCCAATAGTTACTTCTTCAATTCCCAAACCATCCTTAGTTGCTGTCATCATATCTAGGTTGTATTTTGTCACTCACGAACTTAGGGGCTCAATTATCACTTGACTCCCAAAGCTCAGCCCTTTGCTCAAGCGCTCAATTGTCAAATGACCAAGTGTTGTTCACTGGCTAGCCCTTTGTGTTTTATATCATCTCTTGAATTCGAATTCGACCATTCCCCCCAATTTCATGCCATTAATTCTTTCTTTGCGGTATATTTTCCCACATCTTGCCCATAAATTGCGTCTTAAATGCTTGCTGCCCACTCCATTTAGCCTCAAATCGAGCATCTCATAATGAATAGTGTCACCAATGGTCACTTTTTGGCCAATTTGCATGGCAGTGTAGCCCTCTGTGTGTGGTCATAGACCCTGCAAGGCTATGCTTCTGCGTAGATCCCCAATATCACGTAGCTTCCGGACATAATAGTTTATAGTCTCATGCTTCCTTTCAACTGCCTGGAGTGCTAAGACTATTCTTCCTGTGGCTAGTCAGGTGGTCACACCACCCATGCGGGGCTCCATCCCATCCTCCATCATGGTTCGTAGAGAATCCACACCTTCCATTGTTGTGATCAACATCATGCACTTTACTACTTGCAATGCACTACCCTGGTCACTACATTTGGCGATATGTGGTCCAAGCTGAGGTGGTAGACTAACCAGTTCATGCTGATAGTTCTCCAACCTATTAATATGATCGTACGCACGTTGCCTTACCATCCTTGGTTTTTCGAAGAGAAATTCTTCCCTTATTTCATTTTCCAGCTTCTTGACCTTCACGTCCATCAAAGTGCTTTTCTCCCTAACTTCTACCCGTTCTTTTTCAAGTTTGCAAAGTATAAGGTTTCCCTGTCGGATTTCTTCCTCAAGTCTTATGTGTTATGTTTCTTGTGGCTATGTGATTCCTTCATTCTGGGCTTCGTGGATTGTTGTATCTACAGGTGTTGCTATTCGCAGACTAGGCTTTGCATGCTCCATAAGGATTATAGCCCCTGCTTCATACTTCAGCTTCGGAAGTGCTTGCGTGGTCAGGGTTTTCCACATGGTCATATAAGACCATAGAACTGCCAGTATGTGCAGGTCCCAGTCAATGCATCTCACATGGTGGACCATGTTCTGTACTTTGCACACCTTGTCAAAGGCTTCCCCATGTATAATCTTCAGTGCTCTTGGTCTTAGCATACTTCGTTGTTCGCACCCTCGTCTTCCCCTCTCCTACTTTTTGTTCCTGTTCCCTATCATGATGATGGTGTGCGTTCATGTAGGTTGCGTACCATATGCTTATACCCATCTGGAGAGCTAGGCATGTAGGCTGTTTTGTCCATCATACCCGACTTCCATCCATAGCTGAAGCTTTCCAAACCATGTAACCATCATTCTTTTGTAGTCATGCTAGTTCTCAAAACTTCATTGATGCGTACCCCACCATCTTGTCAGTGTAGCATGAAGTGCCCATTTCAGAGCATCAAAACGCTACTGTCCTTGCACATCTCGTTCAAATTTGTTCAGGAATTCATCCACCACTATCAACCCATCATACATAGGCAGATCCTTACCTCTATTGTCATGCAGCGTAGTGATCTTACCATCATGTTGCAATTGAGTGTGGTTACCTTGTCTCACTAGTTCTACCATCGTTCCATTTCCTCATCTGAATCCGATGTGTAGGAGCTTTCACACTCCCACGAAATCCTACCATCCACTGTAGGATTCACCCAATCCTGTTCCCGAGTGGTTATCTTGTAGATATAGTCTAGATCATCATTGCTTTCATCGTCGCACATTGGCTCCGTGTAGCATGATCCTTCCATAGGGTCTAAAGGTACCATTATGCGCAGTGACTTTTTCTCAAGAATCATTTTGTGCTTCTTCAAATTTATCACTTCGTCCATATCAGTGGCCTAATCTATTCCCAGTAGTGCGGGATAGGGATTGTTGTCATTGATAATCTCTATCACTTCGAAATCTACAAGCGTGCTCTCTCCTTCAATATCTACTATTATTCCCTATAATCTTCCCATCGGTAGGATCTTCTGCTAGTTCACCATTCATAATTGAATAGGGGACCATTGCAACGCAGGACTGCCCATGTTATAGATATTTTTGGGTCCTGCGATCCAAGTATTAAAATATCCATAATCAGGGGATTCTCATTCCCTAATTTGGTTGCTTCAGCCCCTAAAGGAGGAAGATTTCCTGATTACAGCTCTTCCAAGAGAAAGTTCAAGTCAAAAACCACTCAAAACAGGTCAAATTTGGACCAGCCCACCTGCTCCATGGACTGCCTGCGCTTAAAAGCAGGCAGTACACTAGCTACCTGCGCTGCCAGAGCAGGTAGCCTTCCTTCTAGGTGCGCTGGGCGGGAAAGGACAAGTGGCAAGCTTGTCTTGCAAAGTGGCAGCTCATGGAATCTTCCACTCTCTCTCTTCTGGGACACTTGTAGCTGAGAATTCGACCTTGGGTGAGTCACTAAAGCTCACCTACCAAGTGGAAGATTGAACTATCAGATGGAGGACACTAATCACATGCAGAGATGCTGACTCATGGGCCTTCCTGAGGCCTATAAATGGATCCCATTCCATGAGATCCAGGAGGTTGGAATTTGGCATTTTGCAAGGAATTGCTGTTGGTATTCTGAGGAGAATATTGTGAGCTTATTGTTGGGTGATTTGCTTTTGCTTGAGGTGCTAGGAGAACTCTTTCAAGTTGGGAGGTTGATGCTGGGTTAGAGCAGCAGCTTGTAACTTCTCTTGACTTTTCTACAATCAATAAAGCTATTCTTGTTCCTTCCATTGCTTGTTGTATTATGTGTCTGAATACTTATGCATGTTAATGGTCAATTCATTTCTAACCCTGAATTGTTTACATAGTAGATCATAGTCCTTGCAAGTATCTGGTGTCCTTGATTTTGCAGCTATTCTCTTTACCCGGGCGTAGAAGCAGACAGGAACCGAACCGCTTCAAGGAGGAGAAGGATTCGAGGCAAGGGAACTAAGCGAAAGACACCGGTTGGTCCTCTCTATCCATCTCTATTTGCTTATGTAAAAGGAACGAAGTTAGACTTTGTTGTTATATTGTTTCTAAGGCACTACCATTCCTTAGGTGGGATTGAGCAGTTTCGCATGAACACTATTCCCCGAAACAAGAATGGCGACTCCGCTGGGGAGAACTAGCCTGTAGTCTGTTTGATCTTTGCTATTGTTGTTTTATAAGCTTTGACGGAGCCTGAGACATAGCCAGATAGCCTTCGAAATGCGCTTGTCTTACATGCGCAAAGTAGATCAAAGCTAGCTCAGTCCATCTCCGGGTTGCTTATAAGATTAACAATCGATCCATAAACTTACTACTTGGTTCTCTTAATGGTAGCCTAGTACCTCATTGTCAAGTCTCCCTATTTTTATAAGCTTGCTTGGTCTTTATTTGGCTTAAAAACTCTAAAAATAACTAAATTTGTGACCCGGAGCCTTCCACTGCTCTCGTCAACAGGCCCAGCGCAGGTACAACACTGGCTGCCTGCTCTTAAGCGCAGTTCCCGAAGGGGCTGCCTGCTCTTAAGCGCAGGTGCTCTGTGTTCCAGGTGCGCTGGCCCAGTGAACTCTGTGTGGTAGTCTTGCCCTTAGCTTGTCACTTTGTTCAGTCCTTTTCTCTGTTTTGTTAGCCTTTGACCAGCATCTCTCAGATCAAAATCATCTTTTCCTTGCTCTCCAACCTCCTGAATGTGCAAAAGAACTGATTGTGTTTTACTTGTGTTTCTCTCGCTTTCAGTTTCTCGTCACAAAAGTAGTTCAATCTAGCTGTTGTTCTGTTTGAAAAGTTTTTACTTTCAGCCATAGATAGCCATAAGCGCCCTGAAAAGTGTTTTGATTGTTTACTTTACTTTTGTGTTAGTCTCAAATTGGTGCATTTCAAAGAATCGTAAAGCTTTTTACTTCCTTTCGAAAAGAAAAGTTATAAATTGTCTTCTATCCTCTCTCTTTCTGAAAGGAATTTGTTGAGTGTTGTTTACTCTCTCTCTCTCTCTTCTCTGAAAAGGAAAAAGATAAATCGCTTTGTTTCTTGAAATAATTTGAGTTTGTGCATTTAGCTTTCCTTTTGCATAAAAACATTAAGAAAAGATTGAAAAGAAATACATGCATTGTGCATTAACATCTTAAGACATCTTGTGCGTGCCTTGGTTTAGGAAATTGCATTATAGTGTGTGCTCTTTGCTCTTTGCGAAAATAATATTATTCTCTTTTCCTTAGTAGCTAATATTTTCATGACTGTAAAAGAAGATAAAGATTGCTTATCATCTTAGATTGCATTCAGGAAGTTGTAACCAACACCACGTGGTGAACCTCGAAAGGCAAACTTCTAAAAAGATCAACCATAAAATAAATTCAATCAACTTAAAAACGCATTGGAATTTAACGCAAACATTTAGAGGTCTAGGTAGAGACGTGTTCCGGCGTCTTTAAACCTGGTAATTGTCGGGGAGTGGTTGGGTGATTCCTCCACGTCGAACCGGTGATTGCCAATACGGACTTGTGCCCCCACGTACCGTGGCGTATATATTGGGGGACCCCCTTAGGATTGCATCCTTTATCCTTAGGA
>Ga0115844_100523_pt1 | contig 11122 bp, 11 predicted proteins | sample InSIn1gowninarea_FD_83858 | JGI IMG/M metagenome (GOLD analysis project Ga0115844, IMG submission 83858) | reverse complement strand
GATCATAAGCGCTGCGATATTTATTTTTAAATCTCCTGAAATAACATTGGTAATTTTATTAACTACACCTACATCGTCCATTCCCACAATTTTTAAACCGGTAAGAAAACTGATTTCCTTATTCTTTGCCCATTTTGTTTTAACAACACGGTGGCCGTAGTTAGCAAGCAAACTCGGTGCATTAGGGCAATTGGTGCGATGAATAATTAATCCTTTTCCGGTACTTACAAAGCCAAACACGTCATCTCCCGGGATGGGATTGCAGCATTTGGCAAGGGTATACATTATTTTATCGCTGCTTTCGCCAAAAATTATTAGCTCGGAGTCCTTTTTAGAATAGTGAGGTTGAGTTTCGACCGGTATTTCAACTATTGGTTTTGGTGGTTTGGGTGGCTCGAGTTTATCGCCAAGTACATGAAAATCTTTTAGTTCTTTAAGGTCGATACCTTTTATTGCAACCTGGTAAAAGAAATCGAGCGGTGAATGAAATTTATAAAAAGAAACCAGGATATCAATATTGCCCTGAACAAAGGCAGCACCCATTCCTTCGAGCTTTCTTTGGATAATTGCCTTGCCGTCTTCTGCAATAGTTCGTTTTACTTCCTTTAAAGCATCTTTAATTTTGTTTTTAGCCTTTGCAGTAACAACAAAGTTCAGCCAATCCTCACTTGGCTTTTGCTTGCCGCTTGTAATAATTTCTACCTGGTCGCCGCTTCGTAGCTTATGGCTTATAGGTACAAGTTTATGATTAATTTTTGCACCTATACATTTTATACCTATTGCACTGTGTATGCTGAAAGCAAAGTCTAAAGCTGTGCTTCCTACAGGCAACATTTTTACATCGCCTTTTGGAGTGTACACGTAAATTTCCTCTGCAAGAAAACTCATTTTAAAGTCCTGCAGAAAATCAACTCCATCGGTATCCTGGTTCGAAAGCACTTCTCTTATTTGGCCAAACCATTTATCAAAACGGTCTTCATCAGAAGAACCTTCTTTATATTTATAATGAGCCGCGAGACCTTTTTCTGCAATTTCATTCATTCTCTTCGACCTTATTTGCACCTCTACCCACTTACCTTGCGGTCCCATAACAGTGGTATGCAAAGCCTCATATCCATTACTTTTTGGGTTGCTTAACCAATCACGCAGTCTTTCAGGTGATGGTGTATATTCATCAGTTATAATTGAGTAAACCTTCCAGCAATCTTCTTTCTCGCGCGCCTGCGGAGAATCGAGTATAATGCGGATGGCAAATAGGTCGTACACTTCCTCAAAAGCTACTCCTTTCTTTTTTATCTTATTCCAAATTGAGTGGATGCTTTTAGGACGACCATAAATCTCAAAATTGAAATGGCTTTTTACAAGTTTTTCTTTAATTGGCCTGATAAACTCATTAATATACCTTGTACGCTCTCTTTTTGTTTCAGCAAGTTTTCTGGCTATTTCTTTATAAGTTTCAGGCTCCATGTACTTCATAGCAAGGTCTTCCAACTCTGTCTTAACGCTGTACAAACCCATTCTGTGCGCCAAAGGTGCATACACCCAAACCGTTTCACTTGAGATTTTTAACTGCTTGTCGCGACGCATGCTTTCAAGCGTACGCATATTATGAAGCCTGTCAGCCAATTTAATCAATATAACCCTCGGATCATCGGTTAGCGTAAGTAATATTTTTTTAAAATTCTCTGCCTGTTTGCTGGTATTTGTGTCAATTACGTTTGAAATTTTCGTTAGCCCATCCACAATTCGTGCAATTTCATGCCCGAAATCTCTTTCAATATCCTCAAGGGTAACGTCAGTATCTTCAACTGTATCATGCAGCAACGCACAAATAGTGCTTCTAACACCCATGCCGATTTCCTCAACACATATCATTGCAACAGCAATGGGGTGTAAAATATAAGGTTCGCCGCTTTTTCGCCGCATCGTTTTATGAGCTTCCGCAGCAATTTCAAAAGCATGCCGCACCAGTTCTTTATCACCTTTTTTAAGCTTAGACCTTAATGCACGAAGCAAAGCCCGGTAATGCCGAAGTATCTCCTTTTTTTCCTGCTCCTCGTTTAAATTATATTTAGCCACCACTGCTGGTGCATTTACAATTGCCTGTTCTTCCATACAAAACGAATTTACGAAAATTGAACCACGATTTCTGTAAAAATTGAGGGGATTTAAAGGATGCTCAGAGCAGAATTAGAGGATTTAGGAGAAGTTTTAATATTTAGGGCTGACCGTGTATTAATAGGAGAGATTAAAATATACATTCTTATGTTTGCCTTGTAAAAAAATTGGGAGTTGAAAAAAAAGATATTAATTATTCCAGGTTATCGTATTTATCCAATTGACTCCGGAGGAGCTCACGGTCAATTAACTTTTATTGAAAAACAGCAGCATCAGTTTGAAATGCACTTTATTTTAACTCCCGAAAATATTAGCCGCAATGATATTCCTGCTTTACAAAAGAAATTTCCATTATTAAATCTTGTTCCCGTAGGATTTGATACAAAAAAACAAAAAGGAAATCAGTTTTCTTACCGGTTTAAAAATTGTGGGAATGGACGATGTAGGTGTAGTTAATAAAATTACCAATGTTATTTCAGGAGATTTAAAAATAAATATCGCAGCGCTTATGATCGAATCGCATGACGGCCTGTTTGAGGGAACAATCAAAGTGTTCGTACATGATAAAGAGGAACTTGAAGAATTGGTAGACCGTTTGAAATTATTGAAAGGCATTCATACGGTTGATCGCTTTGATACGGAGAAGGAATAATTTGGTGGGAGCAGTTATTCTTTTTTCAGCATCCTACTAATAAACATGATTGTTTTTTTGTAGCCGGCATTCGATTCTCTATTGGCATTCGTTGCGTCGCACACTTGTACGGCAAATGCTAAATCAGCTTTTCCTGCCTGGTACTTAAAAATTGTAGCTCAATAATTATATGGGCAGAAAAGTTGAACAAAGAGATACAAGTTGCAGTGAGTGACACAACGATGTTGAGTAGAATTCCATTGCTGGTGCAATAATCCCTCTGCTTACGAAAATGTTTGTTTTTTCTCATTCTAAAAGTCGTTTAAGACTGCTTAATTGTGCTTAGATTTCTCCCTTCACAATAAATATCATCAAGTTATTCAGTTCCATTAATTTTGCCTTAACGAAAATTAATTTTTAAAAAATGGTTGATGTAATTCTTGGTTTGCAATGGGGCGATGAAGGGAAAGGAAAAATAGTTGATTTTTTTGCTCCAAATTATGATGTTGTAGCGCGCTTTCAAGGGGGACCAAATGCAGGGCATACTTTATATTTAGAAGATAAAAAAGTTGTTTTGCACCAGATACCTTCTGGTATTTTTCACCAGAACACTATAAACATTATTGGCGGTGGTGTTGTTCTTGACCCCGTTACATTAAAAAGAGAGTGCGATATAGTAGCTTCTTTTGGGATTGATGTAAGAAAGAACCTGTACATATCAGAACGTACAAACATTATTGTTCCTACACACAGGGCGTTAGATAAAGCTTCGGAAAACTCAAAAGGAACCGATAAAATTGGAAGTACTCTTAAAGGCATTGGCCCTGCATATATGGATAAAACAGGCCGTAATGCTATTAGAGTAGGCGATATTTTAGACAAAGGTTTTGTTACCAACTATATAAAGCTTCGCCTGAAGCACCAGCGTCTGTTAGACAATTTTCATTTTAATGAAGATATTTCAGAGTGGGAAGATGACTTTTTTGAAGCAATCGAGTTTTTACGATCGTTAAACGTAGTTAACGGAGAATATTTTTTGAATAATAAGATTTCAGAAGGGCAAAAAATATTGGCTGAAGGTGCCCAGGGAAGTATGCTTGATGTTGATTTCGGTACATTTCCGTTCGTAACATCATCTAACACTATTTCTGCGGGTGTATGTACCGGCCTGGGAGTGGCTCCGCAAAAAATAAGGGAAGTAATTGGTGTTACAAAAGCATACTGTACACGGGTAGGCGGCGGACCTTTTCCAACAGAATTGTTTGACGAAACCGGAGAGGAATTGCGCAAGATTGGAAGCGAATTTGGAGCAACTACAGGCCGGCCACGCCGATGTGGCTGGATTGACCTTGTTGCTTTACAGTATGCATGTATGATAAACGGAGTAACACAAATGGTAATGACAAAAGCCGATGTTTTAGATTCTTTTAAAGAATTGAAAATGTGTACTTCATATATTGTGAACGGGCAGCAAAAGAAAGAAGTGCCTTATGAAATATCTAAAGCCAAAATTGAACCTGTTTACGAATCTTTTGATGGCTGGAATACTGATACTACAGCAGTTAAAGAAAGCAATAACCTTCCCGGTACAATGATTAATTACGTTAATTTTATTAATCAATTTGTTGGTGCTCCCGTAAAATATATTTCTAATGGCCCGGGCAGGGAGCAGATAGTGCCCTTGTAAAAGTAAATTTTATAAAAGTTCATTTAAAAATTTGGCTGATTAAAAAACAGTTTGAAATTTTACGTAGCTAAAATTGATTCAATATGCCAGCGAAATCTGATAAGGGAAAACCTTCTGAAAAAAAAGATGTACCGCAAAAAAAAGTTGCGGCAAAAAAAACATCTACCAAACCTAAAAAACAGCTTGAAGATGATGATGAGTTGGACGATGATGATGACAAAAAAGTAGCAAAACCAGGAAAAAAGGCAGCATCTGCAAATAAAAAATCAGACGATGACGACGATGATGAAGATGTAGATGAAGTTGAAGATGATTGGAACAAAGTAGAGGAAGATGAGGACTGGGATCCTGACTTTGATGAATTCGATTTACCAAAATCGTCGAAGAAATCTACCGGCGGTAAAAAAGGTGCAAAAGACGATGATGATGACTTTAAAGTAGATGACGAATTTAAAGACCTTTTTAATAACTCTTCATCCAAGTACAACGACGATGATGATGATTATTAAAATGGCGAATAAAATTTAGTGGCCAGAGTTTATCATACCTTTTACGTAAACGATATTCCTCTTATTAAACAGCAAATGTTGAATTGGGCAAACCGGTTCAGCATTTGTTGCTTTTTAAATAACAACGAATATAAATCTGCTTACAACTCGTTTGAATGTTTGACAGCAGTGGGTTTGCTAAAAATTTTCAGGGAAGAAAATAATTTTTTCGAATCGTTAACTTCATTTATTAACTCCACTGACGATTGGATTTTTGGTCATTTCAACTATGACATTAAAAATAAATTTGAAGAGACTTTTTCCGCTAATTCTGACAATGCAAATTTTTCTGACTGTTTCCTCTTTGTTCCTGAAATTGTTTTGCAGCTTAAAGAACACAGCTTAATAATAGCTGTAACTGAAAAAGATGATGCAAATACCATTTATAGCGAGATCATTGAACAATTAGCCAGCAATATTTCTATTTGTACAAATGATGTCAATATAAAACCAAAAATAAGCCGTAACGAGTATTTAAATGTTGTTTCGAAATTACAAAAACACATAAATCGCGGGGATTGCTACGTAATTAATTTTTGCCAGGAGTTTTTCGCTACTGTCAACATCGAGCCGGTTTCGATTTACACACAATTAAATACAATTTCACCAAATCCTTTTTCTGCTTATTATAGAGTGAACGATAATTACTTAATGTGCGCGAGTCCTGAAAGATATATTAAAAAGGAAGGCGATAAAATTATTTCGCAACCGATCAAGGGCACATCGGCAAGAAATCATACTGACACTAAAACAGATTATCGAAACAAAATAGAATTATTTGAAAGTACCAAAGACCGTAGTGAAAACGTTATGGTAGTCGACCTGGTGCGAAACGACATTAGCAAAGTTTGCGAAGAAGGCAGTGTAGTTGTTGACGAGTTATTTGGCATATATTCGTTTCCAACTGTGCATCAAATGATATCAACTGTTTCAGGAAAATTAAAACCAAATATTGGTTTGACTGATGTTTTAAAGGCTACTTTCCCCATGGGTAGTATGACAGGAGCTCCCAAAAAAAAGGTTATGGATCTGACAGAAAAATATGAAAGCAGCAAACGAGGCATATATTCAGGAGCGGTAGGGTACATTTCCCCAGGCAAAAATTTTGACTTTAATGTAGTTATAAGAAGTCTTGTTTACAACAAAGCCACATCTTACCTGTCTTTTTTTACTGGAAGCGCCATAACCTCTTATAGCAAACCCGAAAACGAGTATGATGAATGCTTATTAAAAGGAGAAGCTATAATGCGGGTTTTTTCAGGGAAATTATAGTATTGAAGGCTAAAACAACTTTTCAGTAAAATTTGTTAGGGAGCCAGCTTAAGTCCCATTTTCAACATCGTTGTGTCACTCACTTGTGCTTGTAGATTCACTATTCAACTGTATCACCCCACAAAACCAAATTTCTTACTTCCGATTATCTGTGCATTTGAACGTGAATAACCTAATAATTTAAAAAAGCTTCTATGCTTTCATTCAGTATGGCATGCCGGTTATTTTCAAATAAAGCTATTTTCTCAACAGGTAATCTCATGTTGTAAGTAGCTCCTGTTGCCACAGCTCTGTCAAAATTCGGGTTTAACTTATTAAAAGTTTGTAAATCAACTCCAACATTTTTGGCAATTATGCTTGACTTGTATTTTCCGGTAACAGCTAGGGATCCATTTACGCCATCGGAATTAATTGAAGCATTATCTCGTGAAATGGCATTCCGGTAGGTTGATAATTCAGAAGCTGTCATTGTAGTTAATCCTCCACTGCCCTCAAAAATATAATGCGTACTAATAAACCTTTTTACGTGATTACTTGTTTCCAAAGGCAGGTATGCCTGAAGATCCCAAAAATTACTGCTTCCGCTTTGTCTTATTGCCTGTCTTACCCTGCCAGCACCGCAATTGTAAGCAGCAATAACAAGGGTCCAATCATTAAACTGCTTGTGTAATTCTTTTAAAATTCTGGCTGCCGCATGTGTACTTTTATAAAAACTAGTTCTTTCGTCAACATGACTATCTATTCGAAGACCCATTCTTCTGGCCTCATCTTCCATTATTTGCCAAGGACCTACCGCACCTGCGCATGAAACTACCCCCGGGATTAATGCAGATTCTATTACAGATAAGTATTTCAACTCTTTTGGTAATCCGTATTGGTTTAGAATACCATCATACACATCGAAGTATGGCTTACCCCAAAATTTCATCTTCTCAAAATATGCCTTTCTTGTACGAATGTAATTTTCAACAAATGGTATCGCCCTGGGATTTAGTTGTGCAACATAAGGCTTAGCCGGATCGAAATAAGATGCTGAAAAAAGACTTTTAAAACCACTTTTATCAGTTTGAAGACTGTCTTTTTGATTTGGCTTTTTAACTTCGCCTTTAAAAGGAGTCTTAAAGGCATTGAACGTTACAAAAAACAACAAAAGAACGGCCTTTACTTTTAAAGATTTTATAAGCAGAGGCAGATCAATTATTGATTTTAAATTCTTCATTTAGAGTAAACCTTGCGATTGTTATTACAAAGACAGTAAAAGTTATGGTTCTGGCTGCACTTGAAGTGGCTTACATAGGAGATAAGCTTTCACTTAATTTCATCTGCATGAACATTTTTGAAAGGCTAAGCAAAGATAATTCATTATGTTGAGAAGCCATAACCTGCATGCCAAATGGCAAATTTTCAGCATTTTTAAATAATGGAAGCGATATAGCCGGTATTCCTACAAGGTTTGCATAAACAGTGTAAATGTCACTTAAGAAGATTTCAACCGGGTCTTTTTTCTCTCCTATTTTGTACGCAGGAGTTGGTACAGTCGGCAAAATAATAGCATCAAAATTTTCAAAAATTGATCTTGTCTTTTCAACCAATAATTTCCTGACTTTCTGAGCTTTTGTAAAATAAGCATCAAAATAACCTGCACTTAATACAAATGTACCAAGCAAAATACGTCTTTTAACTTCGGTGCCAAAACCTTCGCTCCTCGAAAGTTTATACAACTGTAACAGATCATTTTCTTTTCTTGTATTTCTGTACCCATATTTAATTCCGTCGTACCTTGAAAGATTACTACTTGCTTCTGCAGTGGTTAATACATAATAAGCAGGAACGACATATTCAAGCATACTAAAATCAATAGCTTCTACCTCGTGGCCTTCATCTTTTAATCTTTCAATGAAGCCTTTTATCTCGCCTTTTATTTCAGTATCCAGGCTGGAATGTTCAAATGCATCAGTAAAATAACACAGCCGAAATTTTCTATTGCCTTCTTCTATTTCTGTAACCTTATTTAGGGGTTTATGACTTACCGTGCTATCAAAATCATCAGGTCCGGCAATTACACTTAACACTATCTCTACGTCTTTAACAGTATTAGCAAAGATTCCTATCTGGTCAAAGGAGGACGCGTAAGCAATTAATCCATATCGCGAAATGGTACCGTAAGATGGCTTCATACCAACAACTCCGCAAAAATCAGCAGGTTGTCTAACTGAACCCCCTGTGTCGCTTCCCAAACTAATCATGCACATTTGTGCCTGCACAGCAACTGCGGAGCCCCCTGAAGATCCTCCCGGAACACGTTCGCTATCAATAGCGTTCTTTACAGGGCCGAAAGCAGAATTTTCATTACTGCTACCCATTGCAAATTCGTCGCAATTTTGGCGGCCAATTATAATTGCCTCTTCTTCAAGTAAACGTTGAGTAGCCGTAGCGTTATAAACTGAAGTAAAGTTTTTGAGAATGCGCGAAGATGCAGATATATTGTGGTCTTTGTAACAAATAACATCTTTAAGACCGATAACTACACCATGAAGCTTACCTATGTAAGAGGCACCTTGTCTTCGCTTGTCAAGTTCTTCAGCTTTTTTAAGGGCTTCTGCTTCATAAATTTCTAACCATGCATTTAAATGCTGATTAGCACGAATTTTATCCAGATAATAACGAACGGCCTCAACACAAGTTGTTTGGCCGTTCATTAATAAGTTATGGTATTCACTGATTGACTTAAAAGTTGTCAAGACAGAAGCTTTTACTGGAGGAATCTATGGTTGGACAGACGAACTTTGAGATGCCTTTTTCACTTCTTTTTCGCTCATCCCTTCTTCAATTTCCTTTTTTACATTATCCTTCGCATCATTAAATTCTCTTATGCCTCTACCCAAACCTCTCATGAATTCTGGTATTTTTCTTCCACCAAATAGAATCAGTACGGCTAAAACAATGAGTATCCATTCGCTTCCGCCAGGCATTCCAATTAATAAATTAGTGAACATGTTGTATAATTTAGACTACAAAAATAAGTGTATATTATTGTTTTATTGAACTTAAGCCTTAAAATACGTGTAAAGTTTGCAAAAGATTTAAAAATAAAAAGCGGAACACGTTCCGCTTAATTATATCAAAATGTATAATGTAAAAATTAAAATCTTTTTTCCTTAATTCTTGCACTTTTACCACTTCTTTCACGAAGGAAAAATAACTTAGCCCTACGTACTTTACCTACTTTGTTTAGTACAATTGAATCAATATTAGGTGAATTTATAGGAAACAATCTCTCTACACCTACTCCGTCAGAAATTTTACGTACAGTAAAAGTAGCAGTTGCACCCTGACCCTGCCGTTTTATAACATCTCCTTTAAAAGACTGGATTCTCTCTTTATTACCTTCAATAATTTTATAGTTCACGGTAACATTATCACCGGCTTTAAATTTAGGCACCTCTTTGTTTGCAGTTAACTGCTCATGCACGAAAGCTACAGCGTTCATATCAAAAATATTTTAGCGGAGTGCAAAGGTAAGGGGAAAGGATGTTTTAAAAAAAGTTTTTAAGTATTCTTTTGCAGTTGTTTATTGACCTGGCACTTTTTAAAAGAATGTAGAACAGGATTAATGCTGTACAAGGGAGTGACACAACGATGTTGAGGAGAGATAAAACGCTTGCTCCACCTGATTTTCCACTTTTTATTAATTGTACCGGAATTAATTTCTTGCGGCGCTCCATATCCCCCTGTTATCGAATAGATAGTAAAAGAGGAAAAGCTATTTTCAATAAAAAGAAGTTGCCTGATTTAGCCAGTTTTTTTCATTTAAGACAAGATTATATTATTTTTTACTCTTTAACTAATTTACTTACCACTTTATTGGTACCCTGTGTTACCTGAAGAATATATAAGCCTGGCTTAAGTGTTGAGCCAATTTTAAGATTTTGATTAGGGGCTACTCCGTTTCTTGTTTCTAAAACTCTTCCTAACTGGTCAGCAATACTATAACTTATTGCTTTTTTATTATTACTAGTTAAGTTTAAAGTAAATTCACTTTGAGCGGGATTAGGAAAAGCATTTGCTTTAAAACCTGTTTTATTTACATTTGCAGCCCTTTGCTTTATTAAAAAATTGCAAGATACTGTAATATTGAAGCAACAAGTATCCTTTTTAGTAGTTATAAGATTAGTTCTTTCATAACAAATGGTATAATCACCCACACCCTGCATACTTCCATTTTTTGGACCAGAAATTTGCCTGAAAACAATAAGAGGACTAGTGAATTCTGCAATAAACGGAAGCGCTTTTGTTGATGTATCATTCCAGGCGCCATCATTTCTTATTACAGCATAACGTTCTCTGTTAATTGGCCCAAATCCACCAGAATTATCAGGCTGACCTGGAGCCCAATTAGTATAACTAAGAGGTTCGCCGGTTATCAAGCCAAATTTTCCTGGACTATTACTGAACAGACCAATAAGATGTGAGTAACGTAGTCCATTAAGTTGACTGTAGAGGAATTTGTTTTCTGCTACACTATTTATAGCAACAAGATTGCCTTTAACAGACGGACTGTTAACATTAAGGAACCTTGCCAGATCTAATCCCTGGCTCATTAGGACTGTGCCCATATCTGATCTGTAATAAGCATGGCCATTAAACATACCCATTAAAGTTAAGAAGCCATTATTTGGAGTATTAATAGTATTCGGGTAGGTGTTTACAGGCGCAATCCATGCTATCGTCGTGATATCACTGTAAGACTTAACAGCTATTGTTGTATCAGATAGTGTTAAGTGTAATTGCCGGACCTGATGATTTTGATAGCACGGTAAGTCATAAACCCCTAAATAAGGTTACAGAAATAGAAGAAGGCAATAG
>Ga0115844_100522_pt1 | contig 11134 bp, 6 predicted proteins | sample InSIn1gowninarea_FD_83858 | JGI IMG/M metagenome (GOLD analysis project Ga0115844, IMG submission 83858) | reverse complement strand
TTTCACCCACATTGGGTTTCCACCTTATATCATGGTGTTCATGTGTGCTTCTTGTGTATGATGATCTATTCTGTTTACTGCACTTGCTTACTGTTCATATGGTTAATGAAGATCTGATGCCTAACTGAAGACTTACATTTAATGGATTAACTGAATCATAAGTATTCTGGATATACGCTAGTTGTTTTAGACACAGTTGCGTATACACGTGGGTTCACTTTATTGAAGTGGCGTATATGTTTCTAAGAAATGAAAAGTTTTACAGATTAGATAATACTGATTCACCCCCCCGCCCCCTCTTAGTATTATTTCCAACAATTGGTATCAGAGTAGGTCCTTTGGTAGAAGCTTGATCGCTTGAAGGAGATCCGTGGAACAATGGGAAAGAAGCTTAAGAAGAAAGCATCTAAGAAGAAGAAGTCATCTCAGAAGAACTATGACAATGGAAGAATCGATTGGGGATTAGGTATAAGAAACTCTTCAGATTCAGAATCAGATTCAGAATCATTATCAGGTATGAATATATTATCCTCTGATGTTCCAGCTATCTTTCCTTTTGGAGGAGATGAAAGTGATAGCGAAACTACTGAATTTGCTCTTATGGGTGAACAAGAAAGATATCAAATAGAGGCAGAATTTAAAAGGCTGACAGACAAAATTAGAGATCAACAAGATCTATTGAACAAAAGGGAATGTGACTTCAAAGAAGAAGCTACCAAACTACAGGCCCAACTAGAAGAAGGAAACAAGGTAAGGAAGCTACTCAAAGACAAGGAAGACAAATGTCAAAAATTGCAGCATGAAGTGACATCATTAAGAAAAGAAGTCAACGAAAGGAGCACAACCATCAAGAAACTCAAAGATAGATCCAGCTACTCTGAAAGTCTTGAAGCTACAATCCTCTCACTAAAAAGAGATCTTGAAGAATCAAAGAAGCAGAATACAGATCTACTCCAAGCTATTGCAAAACAAGAAAACGAAGTCACCAGCTTAAAATCTCAACTGGAATGTGCCTTCAGAACTCGTCAAATGCAGCAGGATGTGAATGAAGAACAAGAAAAGGAGATTTTCAAACTAAGGCATCAGTTGGATGAAGGAAGGAAAGCTGAAGAAAATTTGAAAAAACAATCTCTTGAAAAGGAAGAACAACTTCAGGTTGAGGTAAATACCTTGAAAGGTAAATTAGAAGAAAAGGATAAGCTTTTACAATTTCAAGATAGTTCTAAAGTCTTGGATGATATCCTTAATATCCAAAGGTCTCCTGCTATCAAAACTGGTCTTGGTTTTCGTGAATCTGCTGAAGGTGAATCTAGTTCACAAGGTGAGGCAAGGAACTCTAAAGAGAAATCTAAAATGATCAACAAAGAGATGAAAGGTCAACCCCATCAACAATCAAGGAAAGAGACTCCTCAAAGAAAATCTTTTACTCCTCCTATGAATAATGTTGAATGTTATGTATGTCATAATCTTGGACATGTTGCAGCCATATGTAGAAGAAGAAGGTTCCAAGACCATCATGTAGAAAGATCATCGCATTCAAGGTACTTTAATGGTTATTGCTTTGCTTGCAATATGTTTGGTCACAAAGCTGTTGATTGCTACAGGAGGAATATGAAATATGTAAGATGTTATGCATGTAACAAGCTTGGACATATAGCAAAGGAATGCAGGAACAAAGCACGGACATCGCACCAAAAGGAGAAAACGTCATCACGCTTGAAGATATGGAAGAAGAAGGAAGCACAGTTAGACAGATGTGGCATAGCACAATGTACTCAGATACAACACAGCACAGACATAACAGACTCAGAGGGAGCTGAAAGTATAAAACTTCAGTGTCCTGAAACTCATACGCAAGTTTCATAAATGGAAGTCGCGTATATACGCGAGTTACACACTGCAAAGTCGCGTATATGTCAGTCTGAGGAAAAGCAGTGGGGACAGGCTCAGAAAAGGGGTCTGATATGATTCAATCCAGTATCTGCTCTATTGGTTAACAGTTACAGTCTGCTGAGGATGTCTGGAAATGTCTTGATACTTGTAAGATGTTAGAAGTGTTTTAATCCTAACTTGATGATGATGATGTCTTGATGCTTATTACTGATGTATGCATGTTCAGATCTAACTGCAAACAGATGGCACAGGTTGAGGGGGAGCACATGCCTTTAATAATACATTGTTGGCATTATGGTTAATAGTCCTTGATGATGATGCTTATGATATGATGTGGTTATGAGTTGTCCATGATAAAATATCACATGATTCTTGGGGTTGCATAGTTGATGTTCAAATCAGATTTATGATTGATTCTTAATGATGCTAAGGAGAAGAACAAAGCTTGAATACTCATCTTCCTCACTTGATGATGAGTCTCTCATATGATGCTGTCGTCATATACATAAAGATCACACAGTTATGATGCAGGCACTCTTGTGGATAAGGATTGTTGCTGATATCAAGAAGTTTTGCCAAATGAGCTTGAGCTCAAGATACATAGTGCTGATACATGGATGACTACTCAATATTGCTTTGTTGGAGACATGATGATGAGTTCTTATCTATATGATGATAGGTTGATACGTACAGATGTTCCCAAGCAATGATACTTGGATCATGTAGATCTTGATGTTGATGAAATGGCTATGGTGGTTTCACACATGATATAATGTGAATGACTCTGAATTCTGTTCAAAGGGATGAATTGATACCTTGGTATAGGTTGATGACTTATTCTCTACAGGACATTTACAGGTTGTTGATCTAGAATTGGTTGTACGCGAGTTTCATAAGGTGTATCCACGTACATACGCTGATTTATGCAGGTGCAATCGCGTATATGAAATTCTGAAGAAAATCAGCAAGGACAGAGAGTCTGGTATAGGTCTGATAGAGACTATCTAGCACAGGTCCAGGGGGAGCAGATAATCTTCTAATAATGCAATAGTGGCATTACCTTAGAAGCTTTTGGTTCAAGTTCTTATGCAGAGGGAGAAGAAAAAGAGAATATAATTGCTGGTCTAGATGCTTATGGAATAGATCATACATTGTGTATGATAGTTGCTGATGACTATTATGGTCTTACTTAGATGTCTGGTCTCATGACTCATGATGTAATTAAGTGTCTTTATCTATTGTAGTCATTTGATGAAATCTCTTCTGGTCATATGATGAATGTTGAAATATTTTAGCCATGTATTTTATTATCAAGGTCATGTAACAGCCTATGTTGGTTTCCCCACTATGCCTGGGATGAATGATGTAATGTTCATGTAAACTCTTGATGTATCTCCACATGGTTGGGTGGATGAGTCAATATTGGTATATCCCCACTAGGTTGGGTGATGGATGTATGTATTGAGTCTTTTGATGATAGGAAGGTCTTTTATGATGTATAAGTCTTGGTTCTTCTTGAAGAACATCTTTTGCAGATCTTGCCTACAGTCAAGGGGAGCATGAACAACACAATTCAGCAAAAGCAGAGCTTTCAGCATGTAGCACGGACAAATTGGTACACTGTGGCATATACAAAGGGGGAGCTCATTCAGAGATTTCAGCAGGTACTCAGGGGGAGTATGAACAGTGGAATGCGTATCTTAGAAAGAGAATATCTTGGTTCGCCCTTTTCCCTTGATGTCAAAGGGGGAGAGTGATTTGGTGTTGTTGCCATCAAGTCCAAAGGGGGAGATTGTTGGCATTATGATGCATGTGTTGTACTTGATGGCAACCCTCTCATAGAAGATCATCTCACGTACTTATAACTAGATGAATCTACAGAAGAGATATCATATGTGACTGAATGCATGGGATGCAGGACAGCTCAAAGGAATCAAATGATAGATCTAAGTGTGACAAGTTAGCTTTGCCATCAAGTCCAAAGGGGGAGATTGTTGGCATTATGAGATAAGTGTTGTCCTTGATGGCAAACCATACAGATGACAAATCATAGTGCAGAAGATCAAAAGCAAGGAATTGATGATCAGACTATAAGAAGAAGAGAAAATTAATATACGCAGGTTCATTAAGACCAAACCGCGTATACACGCAGGTTGGACTTTATAAAAGTGCGTATGCGTATACACGCACTTTCATGCAAGGAAAAGCGCGTATATGTTGGAAATCTTACCTTTGGTCCATGGTAGTTAGTCCTTGGAATTTGCGCCTATGGGTTTGGACCATGGTATCTCGACAGACGTGTTGATCCCTAGTATTAAGTTGATGGTATTGTGTCACTATGGTTTTGGACCAAGGTATTGTGAAGGCCCTAAGGCTATAAAAGGAGAAGAAGATCATTAGGCAAGTGCATCGAAAAAGTCTTGAATATCTGATGAAGAAAGAGATCTAGCATGCAGGTTCTGGGTTGATAATGCATTGCTTGATCTGAGCTAAGGAGGGATCTCACCGGTTGATGGAAGACAAGATCTAAGGATAGATCGGGATCAAATGGTTTGAAATGAACTATCTTTATATGGTTGATTATGCTTATTCTAGATCTGCATACTGACGCATGTTATGTTCTGAAGATGATTGATGTCTGATACAGCTGCGAAGTTATAAGAAAATATTTTTAGATTTGTACCCAGGTTGGCCTTGGAAAAAGCGCATATGTACGCGGGTTTGATTCATTGTAGTAGTGTATACCTTTTGAAGCTTGATTTTTGAAGTTGCAGTTGGGTCTGATTGTTATTGCAGAGTTCTGTAGTCTGCTCTGTGTTCTGGTGACTAGGTTGTTGACTAGGTTTCAGTGTTTCAGTGATTCAAAGATTGATGATGCTAGTATTGATTGTTTTTGTGCTTCAATGATCTTTATGGGTCCAGTATGAAAATTGGATGAATCGTGGTCTTCAGATTGTAGTGCTGTGCTTCAAGAGTATCCAGTCTGAAAATGTATGAAATGTGGTCCCTGGAGAGAGAAGATTGTAGGCCGACGCCTACGTACTAGTACTACAGCTAGTACAAGAGTCAAAGGGGGTAGAAGCTCCCTTCCAGTAGCAGCTAGAGAACGAGTGAAGATTGGAGCATTCTGTAGGCAGGCACCTACGTACTAGTAAATGGATCGGCTGGTACAAGAGCCAAGGGGGTTGTAGCTCCCATCCAGAAGAGTCTGGAAAACGAGAGAGGGTTGTAGCCCTCTGCAGGTTGTAGCCTGCGTACTGGTATAAGGCTGCACCGGTACAAAAGATTGTAAATTGAAGTTTCTTATTAAGGAAAGATAGAGACGACTTGCAGCAGGTGGTTTTCACCCACATTGGGTTTCCACCTTATATCATGGTGTTCATGTGTGCTTCTTTTGTATGATGATCTATTCTGTTTACTGCACTTGCTTACTGTTCATATGGTTAATGAAGATCTGATGCCTAACTGAAGACTCACATTTAATGGATTAACTGAATCATAAGTATTCTGGATATACACTAGTTGTTTTAGACACAGTTGCGTATACACGCGGGTTGACTTAATTGAAGTGGCGTATATGTTTCTAAGTATGGAAATGAAAAGTTTTACAGATTAGATAATACTGATTCACCCCCCCCCCCTCTCAGTATTATTTCCAACAAAAGATTCATACATAGATACATAGAAATAGCTATACATGCATGCATAAGTAAACAAATACATATATCATTTAGAGTAAATAGATAGCTGAAATATAATACAACATATGCATGAAATGTGTTGGCTCTTGTTATGTTTAAGAAGTGTAAGTTCCAATCATATAATACATCCATGTCCAACAACTAGTTCTAACAGCGGAACATTACAACCACAACCGCCTCCTCCTCCAAAGATATGTACTAGCTCTGCGCAGTGGTGAAGCCATGGCTCATTACAATATTGTCAAAGCTCTCTCTAAGATAGTCCTATCAGAAGCTTGGCTAACCAAAAGCCTATACAATGAGTTATGAGGGACTATTTATAGCAAAGGATGGGGTGACCCTTGATATTTCCCTTTGTGACAGTTCATCTACCCTCATGACTTTTCATCTACTCTATGACTGTTACATCCAACTATTGACACTTGAACTTAACTTGACAAGATAATACATTACAACGCACATGTACCCATGTGAGAAAAAAAATTGCTTGAGTAAGACATGCTAGACATCACTATGACTGAGACAACTGTTGAAAGACCAACTCTTTGACATCTTCATTGTGATTGACAGTAGCAAATTGATGCCAAGATCAGTAGTCTGTGATGGTGTCCTTGTGATCCAAGGTGACATCTTTCTGGAACTTGACTATTACCTCCATATCATCTAGGTACACTACTCGATCTCCTCTTTCCAACTCGTCTGAAAGCATGCACATCGTTGTCTTTAATGTGGCTAAACTAGCAACATACTTGCGCACGATGTCTGCATTGATGGGAAAATTTGGGCTGGTGGAAATACACATCAAATCGTAAAGTACGAGTCAAGATCTTGTCAGACCCATGCCTTTGTCTTCGCTTGGGTGAGAGTCCCAATAGATGGGATCGCATGTGCGCACACCACAACATCCATATTCTTGAATACACATGCATGGGAAGCATGTAGAGTAGTGATGAGTTGTGGGAGCTCTTCATAGTTCTAGATCTGACTCCTAATGCGTGCCTTCAGCTCGACCGCTCTGGGCTTCATCATCTTAGGCAAGTGAAGTGGGGCTCCCTTGTATCTCATCATCCATGTTTGCATGTAATCAACCACAACATGTACATTCAACAAGATACATGCTCTTCTAGCACATCGCTGCTGCCATCCGTTGAGATGGACAACTACCTTATGCACGGTACCAAACTTGGAATACAACACTCACATAATTGTGTCAAGGAACAATAGTTCATCTAGTATTTCCTACTTCAGTTCAGCTTGGGCAAACAATGTCACCAACTCCCCTCCTTGCTTGGCCGTTTATAGTTCCTTATCCATTCGCACATTCTCAGCTATCAGAAAGCAAACACTTGAGCTAGTGGCTTTAGCATATGCTCTGGTAGCATCGGCCAAGGTTGCTAGATGTTTGTGAACGTCAGACATGATCACTCATTCCTCATACTGTACAGTAGATGTATGATCTTCTGAAGTTGACACCCTACGAGATTACACAACTCTATGTTGAGACTTGTCAAATGAGATGTTGTGGATCTCTCCTTCCGGCTGATCTCCAAGGATGTAAGTGTCTCCTTAGTCACTTGGGACTTTCTCATCTTCTGGATGTGATGAAGTTGGTGGGTCGACCCCTTGGTGGTGAGGCATGAGGTCGATGTCCTACTCTAACTCCTGCTACTCCATGTCTGTATCCATCAGTTCAAGCACTCACTCAATCTCCTGAGTGAAGTCCTGCTCCTATGATGGTTCACCCTATTCATCGGAAAACAACTATTCTAATGAGTACACTACCTGTACGGGCACTGTTTAATCCATTTGCACATGTTGTGCCCCCTGTTATACATTTCGTTGTTGTTCTTCCCTCTCCTGTTTGTGTAACTCTTGTTCCTTTCGGAGTTGCTCCTTCAACTCATGTAACTCCTTCTCTGTTTCCTCCATTCTCCATTTCTCCCTCTACATTTTTGTGATTCTCTTATCATGTTGTTGGCTCTTTTCCTCTATAGAAATATTTGCTTTCTCTACAAGTGGATCTTCTTGGAACTTGTAGATTTTCTCTTCCTTCGTGCAATCAACAATATTTCTCTTTCCCCTGTTGCACAATAGTATGTTTGCCTCTACTGCTGTTGCTGCTTCTGGTGCTCTCTAGGATGCTTCTTCATGTTGCTTTGCTAACCATTCCACACCAAATATAGCCTATTTGTTGGGTCTAGAGAAGCTGTAGAAATATCTCCATGGGTCCTCCTCTGCCCAATGAAATGCCCCATGGATCCAGTTGAATTGTACTCTTGTGCAATGATCTTTCACAAGACAATGCAAGTCATATGGATTGTAACTTCGGAGGTCGAACGGATACTTCTTCATTTGCTCTGCTTCGAAATCCACATTCTTGAAACATCGGATCTCATATAACCCAATGCTTAGTGGAAGAGTGGTCCAAGATGACTTCTTCTTCCGGTGCAACCTAGCTGTCAATCTTGCTGAGATGTGATATGCTACTCCTTGCATGACGTGCACATCTAAGCAAAACTTTGGTAGAACATGTGGAGGCTTTTGTGCAATGTACATTTGTATGAAGGTGTCGGACAATGAGGAATACCAATCAGCTATGTCTATTAGTGCCTCCATTGCTTCCATCGACATGCAGGGTGGATCCTGTTTGAATATCATCTTGTAAACTGGGGTGAAAAAAATGATCGGATAGTCGTGTGATAACTCCTCTAAAGCAGCATTTAGAAAACATCTTACAGTAAGTGTTCATAGCAGTCTCCTTTGGTGACCATGCCCACTTCAAGCTTAGGAACTCTTGTCAAGCACAGACTGCATCCAAGATGTAGGCGGACATGTAGATTTATTCTTGCATACCTTTGGGCGGTTGTTGAACCCTTGTTACTTGTTCCTTCAACTGACGAGCCAACATACCAGACTAGTTGCATGGTTTGTCCTCTCTGGCCAGTTGATCTAATGCGATCACCCAACTCTGTGGGAAGGTTTCCATGCTTTCTTGGCCATACAGTTGACATGCAAAAATGACCAATTATTGATACACCTTCCATAGTATTTTCGTCTTGTAGATCTAGTTGGGTGTCATTCTAAATGTAGCTGGCTCCTTTACCGAGTTCTTTAGAATGTCTCTTGAGTTGGCATTATTGCTGGGTAAGCTAAAGGGAGGCTTTATGATAATTACAGCCTCTGACATCTTATACATATTTTCATGATCCTATGCCCTGAAGGTTGCAATCTTCATCCCATGGACACTACTCAAGGTCACCCACTCAAGGCTAGTGTGTGAGACGATCCAGTGTATCATGTCCATGCATGGGAACATGGGGTATCTGCATGCAATCCAGTACAAGCCATACTTGTGGATGTTCACGTATACCTGGTGGTCTTTGAGGTCTTCCCAAAATGTGCTTACAAATGCATCATTGACCTCTTTCCATTTCAGCTTGATGTCCTTGTCTAGAATCAGCTTTGTATCTTCATAGATTGGTGGACTTGCGGACACTCCGCTCAAACATTGCTCTAGTTGCACTTCCATCAGTGTCATTTGATCCTGCTCTCTTGGAGGCCATTGATCCTGAACTATAGAGATGAGGATAAACACTTGCTAGATCTGGAGACAAAGAGACATGCATGCAAGAAATCTATCAGTGAAAAACAAAACAAATTCAGGAACAACATAACACATACCTTGGGATTGACAGGCAAAGATTGCGCAATTTCTTCTAGGAGGCTGGGTAACTAGCTTCCAGAATTACGCAATCCAGGTTGGCTGCTCACTACTAGAATTGTGCAATGTGCAATCCAGGTTGCTGGAATTGTGCAATGCACAATTTCAACTAGAAATGGCTGTAGGTTCAGTGGTTGCATTACGCAATTTTCTGGGCCAGTAGTCACTATCCATAAAAATTGTGCAACGAGGGCATGGGGAATAGCTTCTCAGTAGAAATGCACATTTCCTGAGGGGAAGAAAGAGCTTCCCTCTCAAGATTACGCAATGTTGTCTTGGTGAGGTAGAGTTGGGGCCAAGGCTGCTCGGACCCTTCGATGGGCAATTGAAAGAAAATGTGAAAGTGAGTGCATGGCGATACTGAGTGTAAGAAGAAGTAGATGATCATGCATGACAAGAGTGAACGAAATATATAGAAAATAGAACAACATGCATGTGGGTGAAACGAGTCGCTGAATCAGTGACCGTTCGTGCAAAACAGTTTCATGCATGGGACAATAGTGAGATAGTGACGAAAACTGAAATGGTGCTAGTACAAGCTAGTATGCATGTAAATGACAACAAGTGTTCATAGAAATCAAGAAAATAGCACTCACATAAGCGAAAACACAAAAAGTTACATAAATGCTGCAAAAGACAACTTAAGACCACTTACTCGTGAATAACGAAGATGGATGTGTCGAAGAGTCCTGGATGTGTTGTGAGATGTTAGAGCTCCAAGATCAATGTGAAGAAACGAGCTTTGGAGCATCAAATAAATAAGTTTTAAGCTCATGATGTGCATGCTATAAATCTAGGAAAGAGTGACACTTGGAGGAAAGATTCTAAAATGATCTTTGCATGTAACCTCTAGCCTAAAATAGCTCCCTAAAATATAGGGATGCCTTTTTCATGTTGCTTTTTCTATTTTGGGACAACAACCCATGCATGCAAGTCAAGTTTCCTTGGTCCTGGGTGGAACTGGTCAAACTAACTGTACATGCAAGACCCTGCTCAACTGCTAGGAGAAAATGTGCATTTCTGGAAGGGAGCTGGGCTGAATGCCCAAAAGATTTGTGCAATTTCTAGGCAGAGCCATTGAACATTTCTTAGGATTACACAATTCCTTGGCTAAGCAGTCCTGCTGGGAGGAATTGCAAAATTTTTTGGATGAAGCTTGACTTGCAGAATTGCGGAATTCTGGACCCCAGTAGGCTTCCAGACTGAATTGCACAATTTCTGGAGGGAATGTTAGTTTCCCTCCAGAATTACACAATTTCTTGAGGGGGTTGCTCAGCCTACAGCTAGACCAAGTCCAGAGAAATAGTCTGTGAGGGTAATGCATCAAACTTTTATAAATAGGCTGCCTTTCTGCAAGAAAATTATTGAAGCTTGTGTACTTGACAAAGCAAGACATGTTGTTGTGAAAGGTTGGTGGGGAGGCTCCAAAACAAAGCCAAGGAAAAGTTTTGGAGGATGGTTATAGCTACTACAACACTTGGCAACACACTAGTAGAACTCCAACTCTCTAAATGGACCTTGTTTGTGAAAAACAATTCTGACACCTCCAGAAGTATTGTTTAGTTCTTAGTTCATCTTGGTTTCACACTAGCCTAATTGTAAGATGTAGAATCTACCAAGCTCTTGGTCAATTGACACACATTCCAAGCCAAGGAAACATAGTTGTTTTTATTGGGATTGAGGGGTTTATTGGTGCATAAGTAATATAATGTCAAAGTCTGAGTGCTATTTTCTTGATTTCTATGAACACTTGTTGTCATTTACATGCATACTAGCTTGTACTAGCACCATTTCAGTTTTCGTCACTATCTCACTATTG
>Ga0115844_100521_pt1 | contig 11136 bp, 12 predicted proteins | sample InSIn1gowninarea_FD_83858 | JGI IMG/M metagenome (GOLD analysis project Ga0115844, IMG submission 83858) | reverse complement strand
AAAAAAGGGATAAATGTCAAGGGGCAGAAAGAGGTAAGCATTCATAACATTATTTTTTTAAAATTGTATAGTCATCAACTATGAAAACGTATTTATTAATAGTTATTTTTATTTTTTTTAATGTTATGTGTAGATTCCATTGTCAAATCATTTCAAGAGCATCGCGATCAACAAACAAGTGAAAGGAAAAAGTTGTACAAACACCAAAAGAAGTGTTATGATAATCCAAAGAAATATTTGGGTTTGATAATTGATGGTATGGACCAGAAGAAAACACTTCTACCACATTTTGTTCACACACCCAAAAATTTACAGGAGGAAAATGTTATTCAGTTTCACTTGGTCAGTTGTATGGTTTTCAATAGGAAAAATGTTGCCAAGGATTTACTTCACAACTCCAAATATTCATAATGATGCAAATATGACAATAACCATAATTCATGATGTGCTTTCTCATTGGTTTGGTATTCTTCCTGAAGTTTTGCATCTACAATTGGACAACACTTATCGTGAAAAAAAAAATCAAATTGTTTTTGGATATCTAAACATGCTTGTTGAATTGATAATTTTTCAGAATGTATAGGTTAGTTTCGTTCTTGTTGGGCACACTCGTGACCATATTGATCAGATATTAAATCATTTTTCAGTCACATTGAGGAGGAAGGACGTTGGGAGCTTGCCATCATTAATTGGATGTATTAAGAAATCATACATGCCAGTGCCTATTTTTCATGCGTTGGAAGAAATTGTTGACATGCAACAGTTTATTTTGGGATCGCATGGTGAGGAGAAATGCATTGAACAAATTTGTGGCATTAGCTTCCAACATCAATTTCGTATCAAAAAAATTCACGGGAAAACACTAATATGGGGCAAGAAGTATTCAATTACTGTAGAATGGGCATCGTCATCAAGTTTGACATTTTTTAAGTTCATTCCAGATCATTCGATATTTGTGTCAAATATATTGTTATTACAATCATTTGTTGAAGTTCATAATGCACGAAGGCAAAAGAGAGATATAAATTATTTTGACGACCTAGAAGAAATTAGAAAATGTATTAGATATACATATAGTACTTTGATGTTGTTGATTTAGTTTGGTGGGAGTCGTTTTCCAATAATCATAGTGATATCATTTCAAGATCAAGAAATGAAGATATAATTTTGAAGATTCCATTTATTTGGCTACAAAATGTGTCAAATGAACATGAGGAAAGAAACATTGTTGATCAACAACAATCTCAAGATATTATTAATTCCTCATAGGTAGAGGAAATAGAAATGTATATTCATTCTAGAAGATCTCGTGCACAATGTGAGGCCATGGAATACCTTTACAGGGGTTCAATACATGATATTAAGGAGGGTCACATGATTGCAACATTAGCAGATGGAGATGCACATGGCTATCCATTATGGGTTGCCATGGTTATAAAGTTCATTACAAAAAATGAATATGTTCCAAGTGTTTAAGTACATTGGTATACCACAAATACACACCCATTCAATGGTGTGTACAAGCTAGAGATGGTAGTTGATAAAAAAAATTGTAGAAAGAGAAAAATAAAGGGTAAAAATATAAAACATCACTACATAGACCTCTTAAAATTGGAGGATGTTGAAATACTTGTTTATGAATTTAATTTAACAAAGAGTGAAACTCTTTGCTTCAGGACAATAGAGATTCTGAAGAGGTTGCTACCAGAAGAACCAATGTTGAGAAGGGAGTTTGCTGAACCCAGTTGTAGATCTAGGAGAATTTTGAAACTTGAAATGGTGGGCATGTATGTTGACTCAGATGGGGCACTAGTTTATGAAAGAAAAGAATATGGAACATCTTCATCTGCATCTAGTCATTCATTTGAAGACGTGAATTTTGATGGTGTGCAAGAACATATGAGTGATTTTGAATAATTATCTATGACAATTTATATAATTGATGTTTGCATGGTATCTTGAAATAATGTTTTTTAACTTCCATATGATGTTACATGAAGTTATGTGTCATTTTTACGTTTGTTGGATTATATGTTTTAATTATGATGAATTTATTTGTTTAGAATATCCATAATGCAACAATAACTTAGAGAAATAATTTTTGTTTCATTCAATCTATAAGTATTGATATTTTGATTAATTTAGTCATATAATTTGTTCATAATGTCATGGTTGAAAGATGTTGAAAACTTAAAGTTTTTTAATTCTATGGTTGAAAAATTGTCAAATATTTATTATTATTATTTATTTTATTTAATTTATTTATTTATCTTTAATGTTATGCCTGAAAACAATTAGAATTTTAGCGATTTTTAGTGTCATGTTATTATATGTTTAACGACATGGATGAAAATTATTGGAAATTAATGTGTTGTAGATCCAATTATTTTTTCTTTAACGCCATTACTAAAAAATGTTGAAATTGTACCCAGAAAAGAAAAATGTTATTCTACTAACAACATTAGTGTGTTTTTTTCATTTATTTTGCACTATGAAATTGGTTTTATTGCCATTTTTAAAAAATGTTGAAAATTAACCCTAAAAAAATAAAACATGATTCCAAAATATGCACTTTTCATTTTTGGGTTGTTTGTCATGTTTTTTGGGGGTTTTTTGGCTAGAGTTCTCGTTTTGAGTTTACAGTTCCCATTTCAAAGTTTACATTATTTATACAAGACTCAAAAGTACATTTCATATTTATGAAGATTGAACCTAGTTACACATTTTTCAACGCTCCCTATTAACTAGGGAGGTATTCATAAATGATACATAGACATTCTCAATCTAAATATATCTCATATGAAGAGTCATATTTGTAAGCCATATGTTTAGCATCATACCAGCTATCATTGTCACATATCAAGGCCTTGACTAACAACTCTATCTCTCCACAAGATCAGAGCACAATGTTGGCGAGACCAATGACTGAGAGACATCATCATCATTGTCTCTCAAGGCACATACCCCACCCAGGTGTTCATAGGGTATGTCCTTCTAGGACTATTTTTAACTTGGATTCCCAATCCTCAAATAATATCAGTCCTCTATGACTACTCTTATCTTTGATGCCCTACCTCATCCACAAAGAATATCAGATGACAGATGCTTACCCAATCTTCCATTCTTTCTTCTCTAAGTGAAGGAAAGAATGATGTGTCTATCTCTCCCTCTCAACTAGGGAGAATATATCAACTAGTCAAAGTGTGTTTCTTGGGTACACAAGCTTCTTGTTAAGAAGATATTTTGTCAAGGTGCCAACTACTTGTTCATCAATGGAGATATACCGTAGATGCAACACTTCATCCTGCACTAACCTTCAAATGCAGTGATACTTGTTATTTATGTTCTTTTCCTTTCCATGAAACACTGGGTCTTTAGACAACCTTATACAATTTGTGTTGTCACAATGTATCATCGTAAGGTCCATTGGCCCTTCAAACAAGTTGTATAGTAGCTTCCTCAATTAGACAACTTCTTTGCTTACTTCACAGGATGCAATATATTTAGCCTCAACACTACTCATAGCAATCAATTCTTGCTTTCTTCTCATCCAGGAGACCATGGAGGATCCAAAATAAAAACATCCTCTAGTCATGTTTCTTCCATCCTTCTCTTTGCCTCCCCAGTCAGAATTTGTATATCCAATCAAGTGAACATCATTCCTCTTATCATACTTCAAGAAGTAGTGGATTGTTCCTTGTAGATATCTTAGTATATGATTGGATGATATCCAATGACAATTCTTGGGCTCTACATAGAACTCACTGAGAACATTCACTGCAAAACATATGAGCCAATCAATTGTCTATACCTAGTTGGATCCACTAGGCTTGACTCAGAACTTCTTAGCCTCTTCAAATTTGTGATAATGGGAGTTTTCATGGATTTTCAATCCATCATGTCAAATGTATTTAACATCTCAATCACATAATTTCCTGGACCTAGATAAATCTCATAAGGTCCCTACCAAACTTTGAGTCCCAAATAATAGTGCATTAGCCCTAGATCCTTCATGTCAAATTCTACTACTAGTTTCTTCTTGCACTCTTGGATATGAACTTCCACATCTATCATAAGAATATCATCCACATACGTAAGAATGATTATGGGATTGTTAGTGCCTATATTTACCTTAGGCTGAAAAGTTAGGATCCGGGGCCAACATCAAACCACGCTCAGCCTGGTAGTTAGCCCTACTAGGTCAAGAGAGGGCTCTCTCTGGGTCAATCTCAGCAAATGATGATCTATGGGGCTTGAGATGACTGAAATATCTTCTGATTTTAAGCTAGGTATATTTGCAAAAGAGTTGATTTTATAAAATGGAGTTTTATTGGCTCAGAGGGAAAGGCACATTTTGGGGTGTGGGATTGTGGCTCAGTTCTGCAGAGATCTCGATGGGGAAAGGTAGGAAATAATTTTGGCACTTAAATTTTAGTGAGATGGAAGGAAAAGATAGGTGAGGTGTTGAAGAGGGCAAGAGCAATCATGAATCCTCCCCAAACAGCTGAAAACATCAAATAACTAAAGCAAACTTCAAGTAGAGCAATGCATTTTCAATGGATTCTACTTACACTCTTGTTTGTTTAGTTCAGAAGAAATAAGATAGATAATGGCATGTAATCACATAAAAAAATTCACAATTATAAAGAGAAGCACTATACCAAGACACATTGCCACATGAATCCCAAAGAGTGCTGCAAATCCTGGTCTCAATTCCTTAGCCAAAATGCTGAAAATCAATGTACAATGAAGCTCAAGGCTTTCTCAAGAGTCAAACCATGCTAATGACTAAAAAAAACATAATATAGACAAACATAGCTCATCCTTGCCTCTAGGGGTCGAGCTCACATGTTTAGGAGCTGATCCACCTGATTCTAAACTGAGAACTAGAAACTAGGCAACATAACAGCATGCCTCTAGAAACAAGGGAACTGATTCATTCAATTTGAAATAACCTTTAAACTGATGAATTTACCTCTACAAGTGAAAATATAGCATATTTACATCATGATCCATCAATATACATCAATTAAATCACAAATTTGTCATTAGGAAAGTAAAAAAGTCAAACTAGGAAAAGCTAGGCGAAAAACAAAGCAAAACTCTGTCAAACTAGCAATTTTTCCTCTATGCGCCGCGCCTGATTCTCTATGCGTCGTGCCTGTTTGGACCCACTTTTGGAGGCCTTCCCAGTGTCCAAATGATCTCTAAGTGTGCTTTCTGGAAAGGGTTGTCTGTCTACTTTCCAACCCAAGTGGAATTTTTCAATTTTACCTCCAGTTTCCCCTCCAAAAGTCCATTCTCCCAACACTACTTCCTGTGTGTCAAAATAGGGGCAGTGAGGTCATTTTTTGAGTGTTTTTGACCTTTTTGAAGGTTCAAAACCTGCCCAAATTTCTTGGCCATAGGTACGAAAGTGTACTTTTTCATGAAAAATCCAAAAATGCTAAGCTTTTGTGATTTGGAGGCGCCTAGCAAAAGCGAGCACCATGTGATGCGGTGCATAGGGCAGAAAATTATGTGTTAAAAATTTATATGCATAGTGCCTTTTTGAAGATCCGTTTTGAGGGCCTTCTAGGTGTCCAAATTGGGTGAAAAATAGCTAGTTAGAAAGCTTATTGAGTCTAATTTCCAAAAAAACTTGAATTTTTCAATTTGGAGTTCATTTTCCTTGTCAAAAGTCAAATCTCCAAAGACTGGTCAAAATGTGCAAAATGAGGCTGCCTAGAGGCAGAGTGCTGTTTCAGTCAACTTTTGAAGGTCTTCCTCAACTCAAAATTGAGCTCATGATATCTCATTGGAAATATATTTGTGTCTACTTATCATTTGACACATCAAGCAAGTCATTTGGCCAACCAAGATAGGAGAAAACTTGATTTTCCCAAGGTCACTTCAGAGGTGCATCAATTCTCCTGAGGCAACTGTATTTTTGACATTTATCTAAAACCATGATGCCTATGTAAAAAGTGAAGGAGGTTTTTATTCCTTGGCCTATTTTGGACAAAAAAATCTCTCAATTTTCCCAAATTCATCTTTTATTGCTCAGAAACATCATTGGAGTAAAACCTATCCCGATGTGTGGAACAAGGGATTTGCCGAGATGAAGTGAAATGAAGGGGATAAAGGGCTTCTAAATTCTTGAGAAAATTTTGGGAAGTAGGGAGGGATCCTAGGAAGTAGGGGAAAGTGGAATTTCAAATATTTAGTGAGGGGAGGAGGTCCAAAATGGCAAAACACAGGCCTAGCCTAGAAAATTGTCAAGTTGTAGCAATAAACTAGGGTTTGTGCAAAAATGAGGAATTCAGGGGATCTCAATAATGGGAAGTGTTTAATAAGGTACATTAAGGATAGGGGAAGGTGTATTAACATCAGGATACAAATTTTTCTAATGATTTTACCATCCAAGAGAAATTAGCTTCAAAACCCTAGGTGAGGGAAATGAACCTTACCTAGGCACAACTGAAGCATGAACAAGGTGTAAAATGACCCATTGGAACCTGACATGATGATGAAAACCCTATGAATGATGGTAGACTCAACCAAATGGTGACATGAAGCTCTTGGGACAATAATTAGAGTTTGGGAATTTTTAACTAGGGTTTGGGAAAATGGGAATTGGGGATAGGTATGACTGAATATGGGAGTTAGGGAATGGGTGGATAAGCTGAGAAAATAAATGGAGGAGTGAAAAGTGGGGGAGTGGTAGAAGGCAGCAAAATGACAAGTACAAAGCCCTAGGCAATGGCTCTTGAGAAATTGCAAGATATTAGTGTTTGGATTTTCTTTTACACAACCACCATAAGCTTTAAGAAAAACTCCTTCACTGGCAAGGAAAAGAGCTTGGCTTACTTGCACATTAGAAGGTTTGAGAAATTTTGGAAATTTGATGGGGTTATTGATGAAATAGGGCTTGGTAGCTCTATGCACTGCGCTGCTTGTATGCGCCACACCACTCACCCAGTGCACCGCACCTCCAAAACTGAGTGCCTTTGCTGCGATTTTCTCTCCCTTTTCCAACACTGCCTTCACTTTGCTCAATCTTTCTTCTTAGAATGCCAATGAGCTTTTGAATTGTGAAAAATGTCCTATATACAAGAGCTTTTAATTTTTGATTCATGAAAGCCGCTTTTATAAAGTTTGCATTGTAACTTTACTTCTTCAACTCTGTTTTTTGGGTAGTTTATTTTCTTTGTGCCTTTGATGAACTAAATGACTTGATTTTTTGTTTGCCTTGCATAGGATGGAGCAGCTGAAGCTTGGGAAGGAGACCAGGGTTGCCTTTGAGCTGATTTACATTCAAGAGAACTGAAAATACATGAATTAATACAATAAAAACCTAGAATACTCTATTTTTTCTCAAAACAGGGTTTTGAGGAAAAATACATGGTTGAGCAATTTATTATGAACTTTATTGGTACTGGAACCTCCTCATGTGCCTGTTGACTGTTATTGGACATTTTTGAGACCTTTTTGATGAAACCCTAGACCTAAATGACAATGAAACCCTAGAAAAGACTTCTGCAATCTTTAAGACAAAAAGGTGAATGTATACAATTTTTGATGAATAAACATGAGCCAGCAAGTAAATGACATGAGGGAAACTATACAGCAAGCCACTACCGTCAAATGATCCATGCTCCTAATGGAATGCAGCTGACTGAGCGAGACACCTAATATGCAATGCAACAAGAGTATTTGATCTCTGACGGAGGGATGAAGATACCGACACTAACAGGGATCATCCTTCAAAACCTTGATATAGACATTTGTATCAACAAAACTTTTCGAGAAACCAAACATTTGTAGGTATGCATCCATCCTTGCATACCATGCCCTTGGTGCTGGCTTAAGCCCATACAATGCCTTCTTTAACCTACACACATAATTTTATCTATCTTTGACTTCAAATCCAAAGGGTTTCTCTATATAGACTTCTTCATCAATAGTGTCATTCATGAATGCAATCTTGACATCCATTTGATGGATGTTCCACCCCATCGATGCTTCCAAAGAGACCAGTGAACATATAATTGTATACCTTGATGTAGGTGCAAATTTCTCTTCATAATCAATGCCTTCTTGTTGAGAGAAGCCCCTAGCCACAAATATTGCCTTATATTTATCAATACTTCCATCTATTGCATGTTTAATCTTATAGAGCTGCTTGGAAGTTACCATAGATTTGTCTTCAGGCCTAGGTACGATCTCCCAAACTTCATTTTTCATTATTGATTTATACTCTTCATTCATGGAATCTTTCCATTCTTCATGTTTGAAAACCTCTTCAAAGGTGGATGGTTCTACTTCTATTAGCTCTGTCATATAGGCTGCATACCTTGAATATCTTTTGGGCTTCTTAATTTCCCTAAATTTTCCATTGGATGCTCCATGTCCCTCTGCATCTAAAAGAGTAGATTTCAGCCAATTAGGTATGTTTCTACTTTCAAGGATGACCGCATGTTGCACGAATTCATTGGGACCTTCATCTTCATGTTTTGAATATTCTTCCTCCCTGGTACCTTTCTCTTCAAATATAGGAAGTTCTTCGTCATCAGAGTCCATCGGGAGGTCTTTTGATTTCTTAAATGCAATACTTTCAACAAATATCACATCTTGTCTAACTTCTATTTGGCATCCTTCCTTTTTGTAGACCATATATGCCTTTAAAGTATTACTATAGCCAACAAATGTTCCCTTCATGTTTGTAGGATCCAACTTCTTTCTCTTATCCTTCGGTATGTGAATATAGACAGGATAGCCAAATATTTGGAGATGGTCCACACTTGGTTTCTTCTTAGTGAATTCTTCTTCAAGAGTAATGTTGTCTAGTGATTTATGAGGACTTCGATTTTGAATATATATAAAAATATCTGTTTCTTCACCCCATGAAAATTTTGGAAAATCTTGATCATGCAACATGGCTCTTACACTTTCTTCAATAGATCGATTCCTTCATTCTGTAACTTCATTTTTTCAGGATTGTATGGGACTATCAACTCCCTCTTAATCCTAGAATCCTTACAGAAATATATAATTTCCTTTGAAGTATATTCTCCCCCATTATCGGACCTTAGAATATTTAGTCTTCTTTCTGTAAGGTTCTCCACCTTGGCATTGAATTCTTTAAATTTGATGAATACTTCATCCTTGGATTTCAGCAAATAAACCCAATTTTTCCTTGAAAGGTGATCGATGAATGTCACTGTAACAATGCTGGTAAAAAATTCATGTATATAGCTATATATATATATATATATATATATATATAACACCAAGGTCATGGGACACATATTCCAAGTTAAATGTTGGGAAAACATCCTAATGAGTGTTCATTTGGTTTATTATGGCTAAGGAAATTGGCAAAGGCAATGGAAAAGTGGCATTAATTAGCATTTTATTTATGAAAATAATGGAAATTAGGAGAAAAGGAAGGTGAAAGGCCACAGGTTGCATGTGAGGAGGATAATGAAGGAAAATAATGGGAAATGAAGAAAATTGAGGCCTCGTTCATAAAAGGCTTTTTAGGATTAACTCATAGACCTTTTTTTCAGTTCAGTTTTGGATCTCTCCCTCTATTCTCTCTCTCTCTCTCACTCTTGGACACTTAGAACATTCTTGGAGCACTCTACCATTGGATGAAGGAAGGTAAAGGAAGGAAAATAAAGCAAAGGGAAACAAAGATCAAGTGAGGAAGAGTGGGATCAAGTGGCTACAACAATATTACTTACATGTATCGAGTTGCATGTATGATTTCCTTACTAGATTTGGCATGCATGGTACATGCATGTGTGTATTTGGTTCTCTTGTTGTCATTAGTATGGGTTTTTCCAGGTGTGACAGTTATTTTCAACCTTGCCTTACCATTTTTGGATGCCATGGCGTGGTGGTTTCTCTTGTATTTGGTTGAACTGGATTTCCAGAGGGAATTGAAGCTAAGTGGGGTGGTCTTAGGATTATTCACAAGGCCTAGGAATCCCTAGATGGGATACATGGAAAATACTAGTTGTGAACACCTTGATCGAGCCTAGGAATCCTCGACGGATGAATGATGGGATACATGGTAAAAATCAAAGGTGAATACCCTTGATTGAGCATAGGAATCCCCGACCGATGAATGGTGGGATAAAAGGTAAAGCTCATAGGGGAGTACCCTTGATTGGGCCTAGGAATACCTTGACGGTAATGGTGGGATACATGATAAAGACAAAATGTTGATACAGACAAATTAGTCACGATTTAGGTGGAGATACCTAGAGGCATCGATGCTTGTTTAGGGCCTAGTGATCCCATGGGGATTGTGGTAAAGTGTGGTTGTATTAATGAGGGTTCATGCCTTGGAATCCCTTGGTGGGATATATGATAAAGCCTGAGGAAGCCCTGGTTAGTTTTGTTGTGAGTCCCACATTCATGCATGGAATATGGCAGGGGGGTGATTGGCTGAAAGAAATATTTGGTTAAGCCTAATCTATGATTGGGTGGTACGTCTGACTTGTTTGGCTTTTGCATATGATAATAAGAGATCTTTATTTCTTGTATTCTGTGTGTAAATATACTTGTCAATATGTGGTTTTTATGGTTGTTTTGTCCTTGTTATTTTGTTGGTTACATGTTGGTTATAAGCATGGTTTATGATAGAGTTTGTATATGTCTCTTACCATGTTTTGATTAATGAATGAATGTATGACCTAATAGATGTTATTGCAACTATTATGAGAAGGCACTAGACCTTCTTTGTGATTTTTAGATAAATATCAGACCCCCATGTTTAGATGTGTATTTATGACTTGTAGATTTCATGTTCATGATATGTTTGACAAAAATTTTGTCATGTCGAGGGCTTGTTAGGTCAATTTCTTGTCTAAGGTTTGTATGGAAGGCTTTTTCCTTGGGTCATTCATGGTTCTGAAAAGTTTCATTAAGTTTTGGGCAAAGGTTTGGATCCTATCCTGAAAAAGTGGCTTAAATCTCACGGTCGTAGGCACAAAACTGGGTGAAAATGGCTGCAGTCGCTCCCTATGCAAGGCAAACAAAAAATCAAGTCATTTAGTTCATCAAAGGCACAAAGAAAATAAACTACCCAAAAAACAGAGTTGAAGAAGTAAAGTTACAATGCAAACTTTATAAAAGCGGCTTTCA